>Ga0310695_10002935_pt1 | contig 34590 bp, 23 predicted proteins | sample RumenRJG_04DNA_FD_203882 | JGI IMG/M metagenome (GOLD analysis project Ga0310695, IMG submission 203882) | Bovine rumen microbial communities from Lethbridge, Alberta, Canada - RJG_04 (v2) (version 2) | ecosystem: Host-associated > Mammals > Digestive system > Stomach > Rumen | place: Canada... | reverse complement strand
ACATGGGTAACTGTTCCCTTTTCATCTCTCGATAACCGTCTATGTCTCCATTATTCAGAAGTGAGCGAAGATTGAGGATTATTTGAGAAAGACCATAATCACCTGTTTTGATCAGATTCAATATGGAATCAAGTTCTACATCTGCTGTGCCTATAACGTCTTTGCTGTTCTTGTAAAAAGTTACTGGTTTAATTATCATATTTGATTGAATTATTGTCAGTGGTAAGAAAATGAAGGGGGAATAATTACAAAATTATGTGGAGGGATTTCGAACCATCGCTTTGGCGATGGTACTTTTTTGTTCCAACAAGTTGTCACAAAAAACACTCTGTGTTAAGGGGTGTTAGTTTTTTTTTTAATATGGAGAAGAGGGGGGACTTCGCCCCCAGATGACTGAATAGAAAAGAGATCCTATCCTTATCAGATATTTGTCGAAGCGAAGCGAGAAAACAACTACATAAAGTAGTGGCTTTTTTTGATGTTAAAATTACCTATTTATTAGTAAAAATCCCATTTTTTGCAAGAATTTAGCCACTAAAATCTTAACTATGAAAACATAAATTTTCACAAGTATGATTTATAAAAGACAATTATTACAGATTAGTGATCCATCCATTAAATACATATCAGAATGGAGGGATAATTATGGTAACTGTTATATCGACAGTTATATTAGTAATGGTAGATTCTTGCTTAACAAGCAGGTTACAGGTTGTGGTTGTACATCATATTATCTGGTAAACGACGAGAACGTAATCCTATTGTCCCCAAGAGTAAAGCTTCTGAGAGACAAACACAGTAAATTAAGTGGAATCTTCTATTTTAATCGCGAAAAAGATGAAAGAACCAACATACCTTATTTTACGATTAACAAACTAATTTATGAATTGGGACAGTATTTGAATTCTTGCTATTTCAACAATACGCCGATAAAGCTATTATGTACTTATGATTCATTTAACAACTTGGCTGAAATCCTGGAGAACAACTATCACGTCAATATAAACAAATCAAGAATAGTTATTGATGAATGCCATAGTATCATTCGTGATGTAAAGCTAAAACAATGCAGGAACAAAAGGACATTGTCAGATTTTCTTGCACGAGTGTTCAAGTATGAAAACCTTCTTTTCGTCTCTGCTACTCCTATGATGGATTTCCTTGAGAAGATAAAGGAGTTTCAGGATAATGATGTCTATTATTATGAAATGAAATGGGCGTGCGCAAGGGAGATCGAAAGGTTCGATCATAAGTGTAGCGACTCGAAAGATGCCTTTGACCAGATCTATAAGGATTATAGGAGCCATGTAGATTCTATTGGCAGAAATATCTTTGATGCCAGGTATCATGCTGATGGAACAGCTGACTACAGTTATGAAGCCGTAATCTTTTTGAATGACGTGAAGGATATAGTCAGGATCCTCAAATACTACATCAAGGACAAGAATTTAATAGCTCCCTCTGATGTAACTGTTTTCTGCGCTGAGACGAAGAAGAACAGGCAACTTCTGAAATCAGTCAACAAGTCCATGGATTACGCGACAAGAATACCTCAGGCAGGAAAGCCTCATACTACCTGGACATTCGTTACAAGCACGTGTTTCTGGGGTGTTGACTTCAATAGCCAGTGTGCTTCAACCTTCGTTATAGCGAATTACTACATTCCAAGCCTGTCATTGGATATAGCCAGCGACATACCACAGATAATAGGACGACAGAGATTAGAAAGCAATGCATTCCGTAATACGATGCACATATTCTTCACCAATGCCGTCAATGCCATTGATGATGCAGAATTCAAGAGGATCCGGGAATCAAGAATGGAGAACAGCAATAAACAGATAGAGTTATATGAAGGTTCCGCTGATGATGTAAAGGATTTGGCCTTGTCCAATCTCAACAAGGTAATAGATGGAGACCCGAATGACTTATATGTTACGACCGTGAATGGCTTTCCGGAAATCGACCCATTATTGATTGTTGCAGAGGATTTCTCGCGTTATATCATCTCGAATCACAACAACTGGTTCATAGGAGACCGGTCAAACGCAGCCCTGATACAGTTCAATGGTGTGACGGAGAATCTGAAGAATGAGTTGCTGATTATCAATGGAGACAAGAAAACGGAGGACAGAATACGTAGGGTCTATGAATACTTTGTCAAGTATAATGATGATTCGATGCAGATAGAGGAGTTCTATAAAATGCTCCATACTGAAGGTTATGGCGATATAGCTTCCTATTTCAGCAACCTGAGTTTACAGAGGATTTATGCCAATGGATTTAACACGACGAAAATGGACAATGAGATAGCATTTATCAGGAAGGGCAAGGACATAGCAGATCTGGTCAAGGAAAAATTCGAGACAGGCAAGACGTACAGCAAGAAGGAGGTGAAGGATGGGCTTCGTCAGATCTATGAGAGTTTAGGACTCAAGCCAAAGGGGACAGCCAGTGATTTGAAAAACTACTGCGACTGTGAAGAGGTGCGTGTCAATAGCAGCAGCAACAGGGTTTATCGAATAAAATGAAAATTGAAGTATGAACTGGTCATTGGTTAATAGAGTATAATGACATCTATGGTTCGCAAAACATAAAAAAGGACTGTCATTTAATATGATTTTTAATTCGTATGTAATAGAAAGTCAAAAATTATATATACTTTTGTGTGCATCTATATAGAGGCTGAGAGACTGAATTATAATTGTTTAATTACAGAATCTTTACATTTTGTAACGTAAGCTCCTGATAAACAAGGAAGGCGGACCGCACTCGAAATGCGGCGTACCCGTGAGGGTACCTAGGGTTCGAATCCCTATCTTTCCGCTGCCCAGGAGGACAGAATCTCAGATGAGATGCTGTCCTCCTTTTTCTTTATTAGTCGATTGTCACACTCTAATCCCTGATAAACGTTCCATGCCTAAAAGATATTCTCCAGGCGAAGAGATCGCCAACACTTCCACCCATGCCGTCGGCATACTCTTGGGTGTCGTCGTGGGCATAGCCTTCGTCGTCACCAGTCTCAAGGGTGGAGATGCCTGGACGGGATGGTCCATTGGTCTCTATCTGTTCGGTATGTTGTCGTCCTATATTTGTTCGACGGCCTATCATGCCCTGCCCCAAGGAAAGGCCAAGCAGACGCTGCGTAAGTTCGACCATGCCGCCATCTATTGGCATATTGCTGGCAGCTACTCGCCCATCACGTTGCTGGCCATCATGCAGAAGTACGACATTTGGGGCATCGGCCTTTTCTGTTTCATTTGGGGTGCGGCCATCGTCGGCAGCGTCTTTAGTTTCTTCAATCGTGATTCCCACAGTCATCTCGAGACCATCTGTTATGTGCTGATGGGCTTGTCGGTGGTCGTGGCGTTTGGTCCCCTTTGGGATTCTGCGGGCGTGGTTGCGACGTCGTGGATCATCGCCGAAGGTGTGATGTACATCACGGGAGCATTCTTCTATGCGCTCTACAAGAAGCCCTATATGCACACGGTTTTCCACGTCTTTGTCTTGCTGGGTTCCGTCTGCCATATCATCGCAGTATGGGATGTCCTCACCCAGTTCCTTTTATCAAAATAGGTAAGATATAATTCCGAAAATCTCGAAAAAGGCGAAAATGCCGAAAATAATTTTTCGTTGATTTCGTTTTTTTCGGATAATTTCGGAATAAATAAACGAATAACATGAAACGCGTTCTTTTTCTTTTGGTCTTTGCTTTCGTCCTGACGACAGGCAATCTTTTGGCTCAATCCTATCTGAAGGTGATGAGCTACAATGTTCGTCTTTCTGTGGCCAACGACAGTCTTAATGCATGGCCCTTGCGTCGCGGTGCTTCCGAGCGTATGCTCCAGCTTGAGCGTCCCGCGCTGTTGGGATTGCAGGAGGCTTGTCCCGACCAGGTGGAATATTTCGACACGGTGCTCCCGCAATATCATCGTCTCGGTGTGGGACGAGAGGATGGCAAGGCCGAAGGTGAGATGATGGCCATCTATTTCGACACGACCATTTTCGACCTGGAGGATTGGGGAAGCTTCTGGCTTTCCGAGACGCCCGATGTGCCTTCCCTTGGCTGGGATGCCGCCTGTAAGCGCACTTGTACGTGGGCGGTGCTGTTGTTGCATCAGTCGGGCAAACGCTTGCTCTTCCTCGACACCCATCTCGATCACATGGGCGCTGTGGCACGCGAACAGGAGGTGCGTCAGATTGCCGACAGCATCCAGTCGCTTGTTGTTCGCCAGGGTTTGGGCGAACAGCCCGTCGTGCTGCTCACGGCCGATTTCAATACGGGTGCAGCCAATCGCATCTTCAAGCCGCTCAAGGCCATCTTGAACGAAGCGAGGGAGAATGCTCCTGTTTCCGATCACGAATACACCTTCAACGGTTTTGGTAGTGTTCAAACGGTGGCAGAGCATCGTCAGCAAAATCCCGGGGAGGACTACGAGGATCAGGTTGTCATCGACCACATCTTCTACAGCAACGTGCAGCCGCTCTCATTCCGCGTCCTCCGCGATGATTATGGCGTTCCCTTCATTTCCGACCATTTCCCCGTGGTTTTCGAGGCCAGATTATGTATAGAATGAAACCATTGTACTATGAACACAACATTTGACTATTTTACACTTTCTATCTTCATGGATTGTGATGTTGAATCGTTAACAGAGAAATTATTGAATTTTCCTTATTACAAAGAAGCAATACCAGACAATAAGGTTTTTGTTTATAAAGATCAGCTTCAGATTGAACGTTATTTCAATCCTGCACCAGGAGGAGCACATTTTGAACAATTCTCATGGTGGAGTTCCAGACGATATCCAAACATCGTCTTTTTGAGCTCGAATATGAGTGATGGACTATCTGGAACTTCAAATCACCTAAGGAAGGCGTTAAATTGCACTTTGCTACAAATAAGAATGTCAACACCTTCGGTAAACGAACCAGGTTGTTTCTGGTTTCAATATAATTCCCATGATGGCAAAGAAAGAATAATTTATGCTCTCGAAGAAGATCGGTGGTTTTTCTACGAGAGGGGGGAGCCATTGCCTTTCGAGAATCCCGACTATTATAAACGTCGAATAATCAAGAATAGAATCAATAATGAAATAATTATAGAATATCTGTCGAAGTGTGGCATTGATCTATTTGACATAGATAAAGACGTTGATCAATGTATGACATTGGAAAGAAAAGCCTGGAATAATCCAGGAGGCTATGAAGTCTCTATGTTTGATACAACAAAAGTTAAGTGCTTATCAATTCATCTCCCAGCGAGTGAGACTTACATTAAGATTCCAAGCGGCATATCTACACTCAAACCTGTTACTTTCGAGGGTTGTAAGAATATCACTTCAATTATTGTCAAAGCAGAGACTCCACCAACAATCGCTGATTCCACCTTTGCTGTTATTGACAAAAAATCCTGTGTCCTCCATATTCCAAAAGGCAGCAAGGAAGTGTACCAAAATGCACAGTATTGGAATGAATTCCAGCATGTTGTTGAGATGGAATAGAAGTCTCGATCTTATGAGCGCATCAAGGTGTTTATTGACGGTTACATTCTATATTGATTTTGCGATAAAGATGATGAGATGTACTATGTATAAATCTTTTTCTGCCAAAAAAGTTTGGAAGATTGGAAAAATGTTTCTATCTTTGCATCGAGAACTAACAAATTTTGCAAATATTTGTAAGTTTACAATTTTATACAATATTAGATAAATGACAATAAAAGAGCAAATTATAAAGACAATTGAAAGGAGTAATCCCGGAAGCATTTATTTCAACAATAGCTTTCCGAAATATGATGATGTCTATGTTCGACAGATTCTATCTGAGTTGTGCAGCCAAGGGGTAATAACTCGAATCTCGAATGGCATTTATGTAAAGCCTATACTTAGCAAGTTCGGCATCGTATTCCCTCCTATTAATGATATAGTAAGGGCTATAGCTCGGCGTGACAAAGCAAAAATCCTACCCACAGGCAACACAGCCTTGAATCAATTGGGGCTATCGACTCAGATTCCTATGAACTCTGAGTATATTACCAGCGGATCGGCGAGAGAGATAAAACTTGGCAATCGTACCATACGTCTGAAACGAAGTGTTCCGAAAAACTTCGACTATAAGGGAGAATTGATGCCTACACTTGTGCAAGCATTGAAAGCCATTGGCCCTAAAAACCTGACAGACGAGCATATTGGCATAATCCGCAAACTTCTTACGGACCATCCAGAGGAAAAGACATGGTATAAAGATGTCCTGCTTGCTCCGGTTTGGATTAGAAATATTGTTACCACACTTAAAAAGGATATAGCAAATGAGCAGATGGGTTGACTATGGCTTAGCTGATCGTCTTTACATGACTAGCCATGTTAAGAAGAACATAGACCAGGAATCAGTTGAAAAGGATTGGTGGGTTCAACGGTACTAAAAGCCTTTTTTGAACTAAATACAGCGAAGTACTCTTTTTTCAAGGGAGGCACCAGCCTCAGTAAGGGTTGGAATATCATTAATCGGTTTAGTGAAGACATCGACATTGCTCTACATCGAGATTTTTTCCTAAAAGTGAAGGGTTTGGAATGTGCGCAATGCATAAACAACAACCAGATTAAAATGCTTCGCAAGGCATCACGAGACTTTGTGACAGGAGAGTTGAAGGATGAACTCGAAAAGAAACTGAAAGAACTGAAACTCGATGTAAAGGTGGAAGCCGTCACGACACGCATGACAGCAGAAGGAGAAAAGCCTATTGACCATGACGCAGACCCAACTGTACTGCTTGTATATTATCCAAGTATTTTCAATTCAGGGAATCAATACGTTAAGCCGATAGTGAAAATAGAAATCAGTTGCTTGTCGATGAAGGAGCCTTATGAAGTAAAATATATTTCATCATATATTTCCGACGAGTTCAAAGAAGATGACAACGAAACTATGGCTGAGATAGCAACAATCTGTCCTTCGCGCACCTTCTTGGAAAAGGCGTTCCTTTTGAATGAAGAATATCAGCGTAACAAACCCAGAACATTCCGAATGAGCAGACATTTATACGATTTGGAAAAACTGATGGATACGGATTATGCTAAGGATGCGTTATGTGATATTGCTCTTTATTCTAAAATAGTGGAACATCGTAAGAAGTTCTATCATGTTGGCGGTGTTGATTATTCCCTGAATATGCCTGACAAGATTTCATTCTGTCCCACAGGCGAATTGGCAAATAGATTTCGAAGTGACTACGATAGCATGAAATCTAGTTTCATCTATGAAACGCCTTTGGATTTCGATAAGCTGATACAGTGAATTGAAGAATTACAATTCAGATTTCGCCAGATTCCTATTTGATTCTAATATAAGCAGAGAAGAATCTGTTCTTTCTCGCTCTATTCGCAGAAACCTAAGGCGCGGTATCGTGTGTTCTACGCCGAAAAAGTGCGATTTTCGGCATTTTTAGTGAAAAAAATTATGCGATTTTCGGCAAAAACATTATCTTTGTGCCATATAACCTCTATATAGCTATCCCCCGAAGTCTTCGAGGCCAGATTGCCTCTTTGATGTGACGATGTCCCCCCTATCGCCAAAGACGACTTATGACAAAAAGCCTTTTGGCCATTTCTTCGTGCTGTTAATCAGTTGCTTATCGTATTTAATTTTTAGTTTTAATTTTTTTAAAATGTCCCCTCTTATTTAAAATAAATTTTGTATCTTTGCAGCGCCAATAAATTAATCTTCCGTGAAGCCGATGTTCGGTATAGGTTATAACTAATAAAAACTTATTCAATTATGAAAATACAAGCACTCCTTTTTTTAACTGCATTGATTCTATTGCCTTCATGCAAGGATGATGAAGAGGTGGATCTGACCATTTATACCACCTGTCCCAATGACCATCATCCACACATCATTGATCTTGGTATTGGAACGAAGTGGGCTTGTTGTAACATTGGAGCTTCGTCTCCCGAAGATTTTGGTGATTATTATGCTTGGGCGGAGACGAATACAAAAACCGACTATAGTGAGGTGACCTATCTGTATGCCGAGGGAAAAGACGTCGATGGCGATGGCTTTTACGACAGGACAGATACTGATGGTGATGGATTATATGACGATTGTGCGTATCTAATCAATGATAAATTTATTTTCGGGACAGAGAAAGACGTAGCTCATGAGAAATGGGGGCATTCCTGGCAAATGCCGATTCGTGGCGTCTTGGAAAATTTGTGGGGAAATTGCGAAAAGACCTGGACAACCCGCAATGGCGTGAAGGGTATGCTCTTCACTGGTCCAAACGGTGGTTCCATTTTCCTCCCAGCAGCGGGGCATTATTGGCGCGGGAGCAACGATAGCGAAGGTGCGAGAGGTGTCTATTGGTCATCAGAGTGTGTGGATAATGGCCCTTTGGGATTGTCCAATGACGCCTACATCCTCACATTCAGCATTGATTATAGTAATATTCACGCAAGTAGTTATTATTATGGCTACTCTGTGCGTGCCATTTGGCAATAGTTCAGTATAAACAGCCGAATTGTTCGTTATCTAAATATGAATAACAACACATTGAAATATCTATTTGCTGTATTCCTTCCGCTGATCGTAGGACAGTTGTTTGTGGCCTGCAAGCACGGGAATCCTGAGGTTAGCGCCTCGCTCGACCGCATTGAGCAGGTGGTCGTGCTGCATCCCGATTCTGCGCTCTTTGAACTCAATCGCCTCGACAGTCTCATTGATGTAGGCGCTGTGAGCATCGAAGGCGATCGGCAGATGGCGCGCTATGCCCTGCTCAAGACGCAGACGAATGACAAGAACTACATCGACGACACCAACGACAGCCTAATTATACGTGCCGTCCGCTACTATGATGAGCATGGAAGCAAGCGGGAACGGATGCTGGCACATTTCTATCATGCTGCCATCTTCCGTAACGCCAGGGATTATGGAGCTGCCTTTGTTGCTTATCGCCAAGCCGAGAGCCTGGCATTGTATATAAATGAAGACTATTATCTAACTCGTATTTATGGTAATCTTTTCACCATTAGTTACGATACCTACAGCAAAGATGCTATAATGTATGCTCGGAAAAATCTGGAATACGCTCGGAAATCTGGAGATGTACGTGAAGCTTTATTTGCTAAAGCTGAAATGGCGAAAACGTATTCAGTTCGATTGGTTCATGATTCTGCAGAATATTGGTTTCGTCAGGTGATTGATTCCCTTCCGGCAGCTGATCCTATTGTTCAGGAATGCCTCACATCCTATATTGAACTTTGCATGACTTCTGAACGATATCATTTGGCTGATAGTCTATTTGGCTTATTCAACAAGCCCATTCGTCAATCTGTTGACCTTATGAATAAAGCTTGTCTATTTCAAGTAAAGGGAATGTCAGATAGCGCAGATGTTTATATGCAACGAGCAAAAGATGCCATCATAGAACCCGGACAAACTGTTTTCTATTATGAGAAACTCAGTTCGATTTCAGAAATGAAAGGTAATCTGGATTCTGCACTCGCATATAAAAGTAAAAGATTACATGCGCAGAATGAAGTTATAACATCCATCTTTTCCAAGTCAGTTTCCGATTATCAGCGCGATTTCGAGAAACAGCAGAAGGAACTTGCCGAATATCGATATTCCCAGTATCGGTATATATCTGGACTTGTGGTATGCCTCGTTGTATTATTGTTGATGGCTGCCTTTCGATATTTTTATAGCAGCAGGAAGGAGCAACAACAAACAATCAATTCCTATGTTGAGAAAGCATCCATTCTGGAACAGGTGCTAATGGAGCAGAAGGAAAAGATCTCTGCACTGCAGAATAAAGTGGAAGAGACATCTTCGGAACTGGATAATAACATCAGACGTACAGATACAGACATCATGCATGCTTATGCCGAGTTCGAGCATCGAATTGACCTCATTTCAGCAGAACAGGAGGACCGGGAGAGAAAACATCTTGAACAGGTCAGGCAACTCTATGCGAAAAGATTTATCGAACTGAACGACCTGTGCGAGAGTTTCTATCGTGTTCAGGGAAAAATAGACGAGCAAAAGCAAATCTATAAAAAGGTGCGAATGCTTATAGACGGTTTTGTTGAACCCTCGCAACAGAAAAAGCTTGACAGCATAATCGATGCGAACTTCAATGACGCAATGAAGAAGGTTAAATCGGCGGAAATCGGCTTGAATGAAACGGAGCTGCAGCTATACCGGCTCAAGGTTTCGGGCTTTTCTACAGTAGCCATTTGCCTCATCATGCATTATGATAATCCGCCTGCAATCAGGAAACGAATACAACGCATAAGGAAGACGATACTTCAATCCGAGTCGCCGTATAAGGAGGAAGTTGCCTCTTTGATGTGACGATGTCCCCCGATTCATCTTTTTTAAAATATCAATCATTATGAAGACATTTTTTAAAGTAATTATTACTCTTTTTGTGATGTTCTCAAGCTTGTCGCTTGTATCGTGCAAGGATGACGATGAGGACAAGGATCCAGCCATCGTGGGTACGTGGGTGTCGGAAGTGTTACCGGTGTATATGGATGCGAGCTTGCAGGAAACTGAGCCAAACTTAGAGGCTATTTCCTATTTTTGGTACAAGAAGGATGGTTCGTTTGTAGCCGTGGATATTGTCACCGACACGGAGACGAACAATTCGGAGTATTATTTTTCGGATACTGGCAAATGGTCGGTGAATGGCGATGTGGTCACTCAGACCACAAACTATCAGTGGGACGATCCTACAAAATTTGATACGGGTACCGGCCGTTTCGAAGTAAAGGGTGACATATTAATTATAACAGTTGAATATGCTGGCATTGTAAGATCTGTTCAACTGAAGCGAATCAAGGAAGACAAGATGCAGGAAGTCTATAATGCCGCAATAGAATATCATCATAAACTCTATCCAAACAAATGACATAACTTATTCCACTCATCACAAACTAAATAGTCAGTTTTATAGTTCTCATAAAATAAAAAGGTATTTGTTATAACTTGTCTATCAATGAAAAGAATAGCAATCCTATCAGTTGCCTTAATGCTCAGCATGATGGCAGCAACTGCACAGAACAAGGTGGGCGAATTTTCTCTTAAACCAATGGTGGGAATCACCGTAGCAGAACTCAGAAATGTCGGATATGTCCAGTACGGCCCGAAGGTGGGCTTTTCGGGCGGCCTTGAGGCGGAATATGGCATCACGCCCCAGTTAGGCATCTCCCTTGGAGCCATCTATTCCCAGCAGGGCGGGAAATATGATACCGATGTCGAGAACTCTGTTACTACGATAGTTGGGACACACATAATCTCTGAAGAGAAAACGTGCAGCAAAGTGAAGGTCGATTACATCAATATCCCGTTGCTCGCCAACTTCTATGTCTGGCGCGGAATGGCACTCAAGGCGGGTGTGCAGCTGGGCATTCTCGTTCATGACAAGATGAACTATCATTATCAAAAAATTCCTTATATTCCGAATGACGAACCTTATCCTCTCGAAGATCACAGCAATCACACTTGGGAAAAAATGACCGATTTCGGCAAAAGCATCGACTTCGGCATCCCAGTGGGTCTGTCGTACGAATATCGTGATTTCATCGTTGATGCCCGTTATTATTTCGGCCTCACCAAGATTGACTCTCCAAACTTCGGATGCAATCGCGGTTTCTATCTTAATTTAGGTTATAGAATCGGTCTCTAATCGAAGATAGAAACAATAATCAGTCCTTTCTCTCCCTATCCGCTGAAACTGAAGGCGCAGCATCGTTGGGTGTCGCGCCTTCATAATTTAAAAAGAATCGAAAAGAGCGAAAAAGTGAAGTGAGTGTTAAATAATAGCGGCATGTCCCCTAACGTTCGTTGGAGGACATGATTCGACAGGATGATGTCCGCTTACGTTCGCTGGGGGACATGCGACGATGGGATGATGTCCTCCAACGTTCGCTGGAGGACATGCGACGACGGGAAGATGTCTGCCTACGTACGTTGAGGGACATGCGTCAACGGGAAGATGTCCGCTTACGTTCGTAGAGGGACATTCAATGACGGAATGATGTCCGCCTACGTTCGTAGAGGGACATACGACGACGGGAAGATGTCCGCTTACGTACGCTGGGGGACATGCAACGACGGGAAGATGTCCGCTTACGTTCGTAGAGGGACATGCGACGATGAGAAGATGTCCGTTTACGTTCGTTGTGGGACATGCGGCGACGGAATGATGTCCTCTTACGTTCGTTGAGGGACATGCTACGATAGGAAAATGCTTTTTGGTATTTAGGATCAGGGATTATCCTTCGGCGGAAAGTCGATCATCATCACAAATTTTGATCTTCTACATCTTAAAGTACTCTGTCGGCCGACAGGATGCTTCCGCAATTGGATATAGCACTCTGACGGCCGTCGTGATGCTTGCTTCTATAGGAAATTGCACTCTGTCGGCCGACAGAGTGTTTCCGCAATTGGATGGAGTACTCTGACGGGCGATAGAGTGCTTGCTTCGCTCGGATGGAGCATTATGACGCGCGACATAATGCTTGCTCCTACAGAATAGAGTACTCTGACGCGCGACAGAGTGCTTGCACAATTTGATAGAGCTTCACAAAGAGCGACAGAATGCTTTCTCCGATGAGATATAGCATCGTGACGCGCGACAGAGTGCTTTCGCGAATGGATAGAGCATCATGACGCGCGACGTAATGCTTTCTCAGTTGGATAAAGCACTCTGACGCGCGACAGAATGCTTGCTCCGAAAAGATACAAGTCTTGCCCGCTTGTCGTTCGGCCTGTTGCGTTTTTTCGAAGAAAAAAAAAGAGAGCATGTCAATCACTTGACATACTCTCGAAACACACACACATATTTAACCAATACTTATTACTCAGAGAAAAGTGGAGAGGGATAAGTGCCGTCGGCCACGAGAGCGGCAATGCGACTGACTGTGGCTGGACGGTCTTCGGCATAGGTTACTCCGAACCACTGGCTGGTGGTATCGAGCACCTGACAGGTGGCGGTACCTTCTGTGATGAGCTTATTGATCATCAGGGGGATGAAGAACTCCGACTTGAGATTCCGCATGTTGGCAGAATCAGAAAGGAAAGCCTTGAAGTAGGCCTCGGAATGTTCGAAATAGTCGGGTGTGAAGCCCCACATATTCATCGAAACCGGTACATTCTCGTCGATGCGGACCCACTCGCCATCGTCCTTGTTGTCAGCGCGATAGGCCACAGAGCCGTCGTCAAGACGGGCAATCTTGGTGCGCTCGACGCAAGTGGTCAGATGCCCTTCGGCATCCTTTGAGCAGACTCCACGACTCACGGTTCCATTCTCGCTCAGCGTATTGCAGCAGCGGAAGCCTACCATCGCATACTGCCCCTTGGCTCCCTCTGGAAGATTGGCCAGGAACTGACCCATGACGCGGAATGCATCACGATTGTAGAAATCGTCGCAGTTGATGACACAGAAGGGTTCATGAATCACCTCCTTGCCCATCAGAACGGCATGGTTGGTGCCCCAAGGCTTCTGTCGACCTTCTGGTACAGCGAAGCCTGCAGGGAGCGAATCGATGCTCTGGAAACAGAGTTCACAAGGAATCCTGCCCTCATACTTGGAGAGGATCTGCGAGCGGAACTGCTCTTCAAAGTCACGACGGATGACCCAGACGACCTTGCCAAATCCGGCTTGGATAGCGTCATAGATACTGTAGTCCATGATGGTCTCGCCATTGGGTCCAAGACCATCGAGCTGCTTGAGGCCACCGTAGCGGCTGCCCATACCTGCAGCTAAAAGAAAGAGTGTCGGTTTCATTGTGCTGATAATTCGATTACATGACTGATGGTTTGACCTTGTGTGAGGACATTGAGACCGACTTTCATCAGATAGTCGCCCGAATAAACCTTGCCATTGGATGACAGACGGCTTTTGGTGCCAGGCATGAGGTTGATCTCCTCGACACGATAATAGCGGTTGGGGTCCAAGCCCTCGAGACGAACGGCTTGAAGCTTCTCATTGAAACGAGGATGGATATCGTAAGCAAAAAGAACTGCCTTTGACAGGTCTTTTGTCACATAGTTGACGGCCATGTGGTTGGTCTCGTAAGGAGAAACGAGGCGGTATTGATCGCCATCAAGGATGGCTGGCTTGAGGCGTGTCCAGTTGGCAACAGCCTGTTGGCAATAGCTGATCTCATCTTTGGTCAACTCCTTCAGGCCGATGTCGAAGCCGAGCTTGCACATCGATGCCACGTCGGTGCGGAACTTGACGCTGGTCTGCTTGTTCCAGGAGGTGACGTGGGCGCACATTGTCTTGGCGGGGAAGAACTGGCTGAAGCCCCATTGGATGTAGCAACGCTCGACGGGATTGGTATCGTCGGATGGCCAGAACTCGGTGAAATACTTGAGAGCCTCGTAGTCACAGCGACCGCCACCACCCGAGCAAAGCATCATCGGCAAGTTGGGATAATTCTGCTTCACACGCTTGAAGACATTATAGACACCGCGTACGTGATTGACATAAAGTTGGCCTTGCTCTGACTTGAGATATGGAGAATAGATGTTGGTGATCGGAGAATTGCAATCCCACTTGAAGAAAGCAACCTCGGGATTCTCTTTCATAATATTCTCTACTACGCTATAGACATAATCCTGAACCTTTGGGTTGGAAAGGTCGAGCACCAACTGGTTGCGATAGTAGTAATGCTCTCTGTTGGGCAATGTGATGGCCCAATCAGGATGTGTCTTAAAGAGCTCTGAACGAGGATTGACCATCTCGGGCTCAATCCAGATGCCGAACTTGACGCCTGCCTCCTTGGCGGCATTGACGAGGGCGGGAATACCTTGTGGCAATTTGGCACGATTGACGTCCCAGTCACCAAGACCGGCATGATCATCGTTGCGCGCTGTCTCTCCATTGCCAAACCAGCCATCATCAAGCAGGAACATATCGACACCAAGGTTCTTGGCTTCGTGCATAAAGCTTGCCAATATCTGCTGATCGAAGTCGAAGCCGGTATTCTCCCAGTTGTTGAGGAGTGACAAGCGATCGCCCATGCCGTCCTTGACCTGATAGCGACGAGCCCAGTCGTGCAGGTTGCGGCTGCCATGGCTTGCGCCCTGGTTGCTGAGCGTAAAGATGAACTCTGCAGTCTCGAAAACCTCGTTTGGCTGCAGCTTGTAATCCGATGCATAGGGATTGATACCCGGGATAACACGCAGATTACCAGCATTGTCGACTTCGAATGTAAAACGGAAGTTGCCCGTCCAACCCACAGTGCCAAGCAGGACATTGCCCTCCTTCTCGCTTACAGGACGATCGAGACCCACTTCGAAGAATGGATGAGTAAACATTGCTGCACGGCTGCCAAGCTTGGTGTCGATGACCTTCTTGCCAAACTGGAGGCGTTGTGACGACATTTTTGCCTCATTGGCCCAATCGCTGCTAAACTCTGTCAGATAATAAGCCGGATTATTGAAATAAAGCATCGTTGTGGCATAAGTGAGCAGGGTGACAGGCTTCTTTTCCTGATGACGGATCTCGCTCCAGCACTTGATGACGTCTTCCTGCTCATAAGCGATGTAGTGAAGAGTGACTTCGATGGGATACTGATTGTCGCTCAGCACGATGTCGGTCTGCACGCCACCTGCCACCTTGGTCTGCTTATGATTCTGATAATATAAATAGGTGGTGCGGTTGCCATCGTTATGAATGACAGATAGTGCCGGCTCGAAATAATCTTCATTGCCATTGCAGCTATAGACTTCCCAACCGCGGTCGGACATCGAACCATCGGACGACGACAGTACGTTCCAAGAGAATTGATTGATGTCGGCGTCATGCAAGAGGTGTTCGCCGAAATACGACTGGTACAGACGTCCGTTATCTGCGACCTGCAGAATAAGGTCGGTGTTCTGAGTGCCGATGCGGATGACCGTCGGTGCACTCTGGGCAGAAACACTGCCGATTGTCATTGCCCCGAATAACATAGCAAAACAACATGCTAGAAAACTGAATGTTTTTGTCATAACTTATTATTTGATTAGAAGTGATTTCTCGTTTGGCGGTGCAAAGATACGGCTTTCTATTGAAATAAAAAATAGCGTGTAAGGGCTATGTAACATTTGCGTAAACCATTGGTATATGTTAACTGCATATATTCAGCAGGTTACGAAATGACGTATGCAGGCCTAATGTAAATTTCTGCAAGAGGCTTTTTGTAAGATGAAGTTTCCCAAATGCGGACTTTTGAATAAAACGCATCGTGAAATCGTAAATAAATTGGAATATTTCATCGAACTTTCGATAGAACAATGTATCTTTGTCGCACATAAAATAATGAAAAATGAAAAACATCCTTGCAATCGTTCTCGTAGTACTCTGTGCATTACCCACAAGCGCCGAAGCACTAACTGCCAAGTATGACCAACTCGATGCCGAATTGGCCAAAAGAGATATGTACGTCAATGCCAAATTAGACCGAATCGACAGCCTCAAATCACTCTTTTTCGCAGCAAACACTCCCGAGAGGGAACTCGAATTGAGTATGTTGATATCCGAACAGTATCTGCTGCTCCGCGCTGATTCAGCTATGGCGTATTCGCAATTTGCTGAAAAAATAGCCGAGGAGTTGGGTCGCAAAGATGTACTGAACGCGATCTATATCCGCCAATCGATGGCGTATGCCACCTCGGGTTTTTTCGAAGAGGCAGAGAATAAATTGAAAAGCGTAGATACAGCCGCCCTTACTGAAGCAACAAAAGTAAAATACTATGAACAATATGTTCAGTTCTACAACTGGCTGATGGCTTTTGGAACAATGCGTGACGCTGACCAGACACGCGCTGCCATGAAGGCATGTGCCGACTCGATCGTGGCCTTGCTTCCCGCAGATTCCGGCATCGGTCTGTATTGGCAAGGAGAAGTAAGCAAGTTTCAAGGCAACTACGATGCAGCAGAAAAGGCCTATAGTTCAGCATTGGCCAAACTGGGCATGGATGAGCGATATTATGCAAGTGCAGCCTGCGCTCTGGCGTTGATTTATCTGGAACAGAAGCGTTATGACGAGTGCGAGGAATGGTTTATCAATTCGGCAATCAGTGACCAGAAATGTGCCATCAAAGAGAACTATTCGCTTCAGGCCATTTCGGATTTCCTGGTCAATGTCAGAGGTGAAGAAGAAAGAGCAAATACTTACATCAGTTACGCGTTGGCTGATGCTATCTATTATAATAATAGGTTACGACTGACCGAAATTGCCAAAAAGTTCCCCGATGTGGCATTTCGTTATCAAGAAACGGAAAGGCAGGCCCTCCGTCGCATGACGATGATTGCCTTCATCATAATCCTCCTGGCTGTCGGCCTTCTGGCTGCAATCTGGCTCACTTACAAACAGACACAACGACTGCGCAAAAGCCAGAAAACGCTGCACTTGATGTATCAGGAACTGACCGATGTAAACAAGCAACTCAAGACGACCAACTCGAAACGTGAGAAATATGCCAGCCTGTTCATCGAACTGAGCGCATCCTATATGGATAAATATGCCAATCTCATAAAAACCATTGAACGAAAAATCAAGGTGAAACAGACCGACGACTTGCTTGTTACGCTGCATGCCAATCGTATCAGCGATGCAGATGCCAAGGAGTTTTATTTCAATTTCGACTCTGCATTCCTGGAACTATACCCGACCTTTGTCAGCGAGTTTAACAACCTGTTGCAACCAGAATATCGAATCGTGCCCAAAAAGGGTGAAAAACTGAGTGGAGAACTCAGAATCTTCGCATTGATACGTCTGGGCATCAACGATACTCAACAACTCTCGACACTGCTGTTCTACTCGACGCGCACCATCTATAATTACCGCAGCGTCACCAAGCAGCATGCCCTTTCGCCCAATGATTTTGATGACCAAGTCATGAAAATTTGCGCTTATACATAGTTTTTTGTCAAATAGGCTCTTTTACATAAAGCCCGTTTCGTCGTTTGTCCAATATCTTATTTATCAATATGTTACAAAACCTCCAAGTTACATCGCGTTTACTTGGAGGTTACTTTTGCATCTGCGGGTGAAAAAAATGCAATATCTTTGCACCGTCAAACGACGAAACTTTTCAACTCAATTATCAATATACAATTTTAGTATTTATGTACAAAAAACTATCAACCCTATTGGTTCTCAGCTTTACCAGCCTTTTCGTCTGGGCGCAGAATATCTCTGTAACGGGAACCGTAATTGACCAAAACTCCGAGCCTATCATCGGAGCCAGTGTTGTATCGTCCATGGTTCAAGGAACAGGTACCATTACTGACCTTGACGGAGTCTTCACGTTGAACGTACCCAAGGGAGATGTGCTCACGATCTCTTATATTGGATACACAACCCAGAAAGTGACAGTGACAGGATCTGATATCAAGGTAGTGCTTGAGGAAGATAGTCACAACCTCAATGACGTGGTAGTAGTGGGTTACGGCACCCAGAAGAAGGCCAACCTCACCGGATCGGTTGCTGCAGTTGACAGCAAAGACCTCAATGGACGTGCCATTACCAACGTCACAACAGGTCTGCAGGGTAAGATGGCAGGTGTAACAATCAAGAATACCACAGGTCGCCCAGGTGTTGACGACGGAGACAACAGCATCCGCGTGCGTGGTACGGGTACCATGAATAATGCAGCTCCAATGATCGTGGTTGACGGCATCGAAAGCACAATGTATGACCTTGATCCTAACGACATCGAGTCAGTATCTGTATTGAAGGATGCAGCTTCGGCAGCAATCTATGGATCGAAGGCCGCCAACGGCGTCGTAGTGATTACCACCAAGCGTGGCGCTACGGGCAAAGCCAAGATTAGCTATAACGGCACCTTCGGCTGGCAGTCTCCAACCAATATTGCCAAATATTGCAACTCTGCCGAATATGCGCGTCTTTATAATGAGGCAAACATCGGAGAAGGCCGTGAGGCTATTTATTCGGCTGAAGATATCACCCTCTTTGAGAATGGACAGGATCCCGATGGACATCCAAACACCAACTGGCAAGACCTGATGTTTGACCGTAGCGGTTTCCAGCAGACACATAACCTCAGCCTTTCGGGTGGCACTGAAGCTAACCGTTATATGGTTTCGCTGGGTTACACCGATCAGGACGGTATCATCCGCAAGTCGGGTAAGGAGAAGTACAATATCCGCATGAACCTTGACAGCGACTTTACAGAGCGTCTGTCGGGCGCATTCAACATGTCGTATTCTCGTGAAGACATCACGACCCCCGCAGGTCCTAACAACAACGCATACGACTACTTCTTCTACATCCTCAGCTCCATTTCTCCAATGGTAGCCAACAAATACTCTAACGGCGACTACGGATATATCGGTGATGGCAATCCTATCGCCTGGCTTGACCTGGGCAGCACCTCTGACAAGATCAGAAATAACTTGACCACCTCCGGCTCACTTACCTATACCATTCTGCCAGGACTCACCGCCAAGGTGATGGCCAGCTACAAGTTGTACTATCAGGAGAATCACGACAAGCATGATGCGGTAGCTTACAACCCCAATTATACGCATGGCACCATCGACAAGCTCACCGAGAACATTGACCGTAACGACCGCGCCACGGGCGACATCCTTTTGGACTACACCAATACCTTCAACAACGCTCACAATCTCCATGTGATGGGTGGTTATCATACCGAGTACTTCCGTTCATTCTATATGAATGGCTATCGCGAGAACTTCCCAAGCAAGGACTTGTATGACCTCAATGCTGCAGGTACAAAGAATCAGTCGACCAGTGGTTATCGTCGCGAACTCTCAATGATCTCCTACTTCGGACGTGTCAACTATGACTATAGGGGTCGCTACCTCTTTGAGGCTAACGTGCGCTACGATGGCACTTCACGCTTTGCTGCTGGTAACCGCTGGGGTGCATTCCCTTCGGTATCTGCCGGTTGGCGTCTGTCAGACGAGGCATTCTTCGAGCCTCTGACCAATATTATCTCCAATGCCAAGCTTCGTGCCTCATGGGGTATGCTCGGCAATCAGGATATTGCCGGTTACTATCCTACTGTATCGACCTTCGCTTTGGGTCAAGACTATCCGTTCGGCGGTTCGATTGCTCCAGGTGCAGTTACAACCAACGCCGTCAATAAGGAACTGAAGTGGGAGGCAACCACTACATGGGGTATCGGTCTTGATATGGATCTGTTTGGCAAGGTTAACATTGTGGCTGACTACTATAACAAAACCACCGACGGTATCTTGATGACCATCAACACCCCTGTGACCTTTGCGCTCAACAACTTCTACGACAATGTAGGCAAGGTGCGCAATCAGGGCTTCGAGCTCGCTGTATCATACCACGATCGCATTGGAGAGGTTGGATTTAACGTCGGCGGCAACTTCACCATCAACAAGAATGAGATTCTCAGCCTCGGTGAGAGCGGCGACACTTATATCTATGATACCAATGGAGCTTGCTACGGCATCATGCGTGAGGGTTCTCCTCTGAACAGCTTCTTTGGCTACAAGACTGATGGCTACTTCCAGAACGAGGCTGAGATTGCAGCCACCTATCCAAATGGTTGGACCCAGCTCAGTGGCAAAGACCCCAAGCCAGGCGACATCAAGTATGTAGATATCAATGGAGATGGCAAGCTTGATGCTGATGATCGCACCGTGCTCGGCTCATGGGATCCTGAATTGACTTTCGGCTTCAACCTGGGCGCAGACTGGAAAGGTTTCGACATCATGATGGCTTTCCAGGGTGCAGCCAAAGTAAACGGCTACCTGACACGTGAGGGTATCGGTTATCTCAACGGTGATGCCTCAAAGCCAACCAAGATCTGGCTTGATCATTGGACCGAGTCAAATCCCAACGCAAAGACTCCTCGTCTGATCACAGGTATGGAGGGCTGGAGCATGCCAACCACCACCAGTGACTTCTGGATGCAGAATACGGCTTACTTGCGCATGAAGACTCTCCAGGTAGGTTACACACTGCCAAAGTTCTCTTGGTTTGACAAGGCTGGAATCAGCAACATCCGCCTCTATTATACCGGTGAGAATCTCTTCACCATCACCGGCATGCTCGATGGCTACGATCCTGAGGCTCCTGTCACTGCAGACAACATGAAGGGCAACTACTATCCTCAGACCAAAATCAACTCAATCGGCGTTTCGCTTACATTCTAACTATTAACCCATAAAAAACAAGCATATGAAATACATCAAAATATTAGCTATGTCGGCTATGGCTCTTGCTACTGCAAGCTGCTCTGAGGACTTCCTTGATCGTGTTCCTACCGACTCGCTTTCGTCCAACATCTTCTGGAATACAGAAAATGATGCAGACCTTGCCCTCACGGGTTGCTACCGTCAGCTCTATAGCCCCTATCGTCCGGAAGAGATGTGGTTCTGGGACAGCGCATCTGACAATGCCTTCTGCTTCCACAACAACAAGGACTATCGAGCAATCGGCAATGGCTCTATGGCAGCATCGGGCGTAAGTGTGCACAACTACTTCACCTATACCCAGATTCGTACCTGCAACGAGTATCTTGCTAACGAGAATACAATCAAGTTCAACAGCAATGAGAAGCGTGAGCAATATCGCGATGAGGTGAGAATGCTGCGTGCCATGTCCCTCTACTTCCGCGTTCAGACTTATGGCGACTTCCCATTCTCGGAGGATGTCTATGAGACTATCGAGGAGTCGAAAGTAGGTCGCGTGCCTGCTGCCGAGCTTTATACCTACATCAAGAAAGAGATGGAAGATATCTGCAGCCGTAAGTACTTGCCAGAGACTGCCGCAGCCGGCAGACTGACCATCGGTGCAGCACGTGCCTTCCTGATGCGAGTATATCTTTATTTGGGTGACTATAACAACACGATCAAATATGCGCAGGAGGTGATGAATAGTGGAACCTACCAGATGCCTGCAATGAGCTATGAGCAGTCTTTCCTCAAGGCTAATCAGTACAACTCAGAGGTAATCTTCTCTTTCGAGCACGACAAGCCAGGTGGTTTCGGCATGTGGGTAGCAGAATTTTTCCCAAACGCTGCTTATGGTGGATGGTCGTCGCTTGTTCCTACTATCAGTCTTCTGAATTCGTATGAGACCATCAACGGCCTCACTATCGACGAGGATCCGACCTACAACCCCGAGAACCCATTCGTTAACCGTGACCCGCGTCTCCGCGCCTCTATTCTCTATCCTGGTCAGCACTGGGATAAATATGCCGACACTGAAACTTGGCCACAGGGCTATCCTTCTATTATTCCAGGCAGTGGCGACTATCACTCAGATGCCAACAATGCCTGCAAGACCGGTATGAACTTCAAGAAGTTCTATTCCGAGCCATCAGAATTTGGCGATATCTGGAGCTGCGACCGCAACTTCCCTATTTTCCGCTATGCAGAGGTTCTTCTCTCGTATGCTGAGGCAAAGATGGAGTTAGGCCAGATAGATGCAACCGTATATGATGCTATCAATCAAGTAAGAGAGCGTGCGGGCATGCCTGATGTTGACCAGACCAAGTATGCCACACAAGACAAGCTGCGCGAGCTGATACGTCGTGAGCGTCGTGTAGAGTTCGTTTACGAAGGTCTTCGCCGCTGGGATATCCTGCGCTGGGGCATCGCTAAGGATGTCATGCCCGAACCCATTTGGAATATGGACGGCACCATCCTGCCAACTATCAATGCTGAGGGCGATAATGATGTCAAGCTGGAACCTTATACCACCTATGAGGAGATCCGCCAATTTACCGCTGGCAGGAATGAGCTCTTCCCTGTGCCTCAGACTGTAATCGACAACAACCCACTCATCACCCAAAACCCCGGTTATTAATATGAAAAAGAATCTGCTTACCATCGGACTCATTGCATCGGCCTCATTGGCTAATGCTCAAAACCTGAATCAGCCACCCGTAATGGGTTGGAGCTCGTGGAATACGTTCGACGTCCACATCAGCGAAGAACTGATCAACGGACAGGCAGACGCCATGGTTGCGCAAGGACTGAAGGATGCCGGTTATAATTACATCAATATCGATGACGGATACTTCGGACTGCGCGATGATGAGGGCAATCTGATGACCCACCCATTCAGATTTCCCAACGGTCTCCGCGGCATCGTTGATCATGTACATTCTCTCGGTCTTAAAGCCGGCATCTACAGTGATGCCGGCAGCAATACCTGCGGTTCGGGTCAGGGCACTGACGACAAGTGGGGTATGGGCGTTGGCCTCTTTGGCCACGAAAAGATGGACTGTGAGTTCTTCTTCAACGATTTGGGATTCGACTTTATCAAGGTCGATTTCTGCGGCGGACAGGCCCTTTTGGATCGTGCAAAAACCGATTTGGACGAACGCCAGCGCTACACCTCGATTTCGAACTCGCTGAAGGCAACAGGCAAGGAGGTCAGCTTCAACGTTTGCCGATGGGCTTACCCTGGCACCTGGATTCACGACGTGGCAGACTCTTGGCGTACGACCGGGGACATCTGGTGCGACTGGACTTCTGTCCGCGACATCTTGGCCGAGAACCTCTATCTTTCGGCCTACAGCAGCTACGGTCACTACAACGACATGGATATGCTCGAAGTGGGCCGTAACATGAGTGAGATAGAAGACCGCACACATTTTGGTATGTGGTGCATCATGAACTCTCCTCTCCTCATTGGCTGTGATATGCGAACCATCCCTGCACCTGCACTCGAACTGATGAAAAACAAGGAGCTCATCGCCCTCAACCAGGATCGTCTGGGCGAGCAGGCTTATGTGGCCGCTAAAATCGGAGATTGCTTTGTACTGGTACGCGACATTGAGCAAGCACAGTCGGGCATCCGTGCAGTGGCCATCTATAACCCAAGCGACGATGCGGCACACGTCATTCTCCCACTTGAAACCATCGACTTGGCAGGCAAGACCGCCATCCGAGACCTTTTCGATCATAAGGACCTGAAGGCCATCACCAATGGCAATTTGGTTTGTGATGTGCCTGCTCATGGTACAATGATCTATCGACTGGAAGCAGAGAAACGTCTGGAGCGCAAGGTCTATGAGGCCGAAACGGCGTTCATTTCAGACTATCAGGAGCTTGAAAATCCATATGCCCGCTTTTCGGGATTCTATGAATACAAGCCATTTGCAAGCAGTGGCATCCTGGCTGTAAACTTGGGCAGAACTGAAGAGAACGACCTGTGTTGGAAGCGCATTTACAGCAAAGAAGGTGGCGAATATACCGCAATCATCTACCTTTCGAGCAAAGAAGACCGCAATTTTACCGTAGAGGTCAACGGCAAGAAAGCCGCACGCCTCACTGGCAACTCGTCAGCATGGGATCGTATTGTTCCTGTTGAAACCAAGGTTATTCTCAAGCCTGGTCTGAATGAAATCCGCCTCTATAATGCAGGTGAAAGAATGCCAAATATTGACAAACTGGAAATCATTAAATTATAAAGAGCTATGAAATTATTCCTATCTACCCTATTGGCTGGCGTGACGTTCCTTACGCTGAATGCAGAAAGCAGATTACAGCTGCACAGCGCAAAGTTTACGGTAGGAGATGACATTGCTTGGAAATATAAGTCGATAGACGACTCATCGTGGAAAGAGGTATCAATCGAAAAGAACCTTTGGGAGCAGGGTATCTCATTCCCACAGTCGTACGCTTGGTACCGCATCCACTTCACTCCCACTGAGGAAATACGCCAACGGGCGGAATTGAGCCAGGCGTTATTGCTTCACCTCGGAAAGATCGACGATACGGACGAGGTGTATGTGAATGGCCTTTTCACCGGCAAGACGGGCAAGCTGCCTTGCGATGGTGGAGATGTGGCATCGACCTGGGACACCAACCGCGAATACGTATTCGAGCACCTCGACCAGATCAACTGGGGCGGTGACAATGTCATTGCCATCAGAGTATGGAATATCGGTGATCCTGGCGGCATGTTTGGCGACATCAGCATCTCTGCTCCCGAGCTGCACGAGGGATTGGTTTGTACCTGGGGAGAGAGCAACAACGGCAAGCAGCAGCAATGCACGCTGTCGCTTACAAATAACTTTACCCCAACTCAGAAGGGCACGATTGTCATCGAGACCTCTGATGCAGAAACAGGTGAAAGACTGAGTACTTTTCAGAAGAAGATCACGCTCAAAGGCCATGCCAAAACTCAGCTGGCAACAAGCTATGACTTCCGCCGTCATACCAAAGTGACGCTCAAATATACGGATGCCAAGACGGGTGATTCGCACGTGGATACATATTATCCAAAATATCTGCAGACACCCAAGGCTCCGCTGTCACCTCGATACAATGGTCCGGTAGTCTATGGTGCGCGTCCTACTTCTCCAGTCATTTTCAGGATTCCGGTATCGGGTGCTCGTCCGATGAAATTCGAAGTAAAGAACCTGCCAGCAGGACTTTCGTTGGACGATGAAAAGGGCGTCCTTTCGGGCAGTATTGAAGAAGCAGGTAACTACGCGATGACCTTTTTAGCAACCAACGAATATGGCAGCATGTCGCAAGAGTTCACGCTGAAAGTTGGTGACGTCATTGGTCTGACTCCTGCCATGGGCTGGAATAGCTGGAACTGCTGGGGCCTGAGCGTATCGCAAGAGAAGGTAATGCAATCGGCTCAGTCGTTGCTGGACAAGGGACTGGCAGACTACGGCTACTCTTACATCAATGTCGATGATGCCTGGGAAGCTGACGAACGCAATGCTGACGGCACGATAGCAACCAACGATCGCTTCCCCGACATGAAGGCTTTGGGCGACTGGTTGCACGAACAGGGTTTGAAGTTTGGCATCTATTCTTCGCCGGGTGATCGCACTTGCGGTCTGTATTTGGGCTCTCTCGGCCACGAGAAGCAAGATGCAGAGACCTACAACTCGTGGGGCGTTGACTATTTGAAATATGACTGGTGCGGTTATAGCAAAGTCTGGGATGGGCTTAAAGATCAGACCACGGCCTCTTATGTTCGCCCATATCTTCTGATGGAAGAGCATCTGCGCAATCAGCCACGTGACATCTGGTACAGCGTTTGCCAATATGGTATGGGTGATGTATGGACTTGGGGGCACGCTGTCGATGCAAACTCTTGGCGTACTACCGGAGATATCACCGACTCTTGGCAAAGTGTATGTGAATGTGCATTTATTCCGGGCGTTGATATTTATCCTTATGCCGGCCCAGGTCATTGGAACGATCCAGATATGCTTGTTGTTGGCAAGGTGGGGTGGAGCGATGAACTGCGTGACACTAGACTCACTCCCGATGAGCAATACTCACATTTCTCACTTTGGGCTCTTCAGGCTTCTGTTTTGCTCATAGGTTGTCCTCTTGATCAACTCGATGATTTCACCATCAACTTGCTTTGTAATAACGAGGTGATTGCTGTTAATCAGGACGTATTGGGTAAACAAGCTCATCGTGCCGCCAACGTGGATGGCATCCAAGTCTGGATGAAGCAAATGGCTGATGGCTCTTATGCTGTAGGTGTCTTTAATATGAACGAAGAGGAAAAGGACATAAACTTGTCGGACTATTATGACGCTTGTGGTATTAAGTCGCTGAAGTCGTTACGCGATCTTTGGCAACAGACCGACTTGAAGGTCTCTGATACCAAATACAAGCTCGTGCCTCATGCATGTAAGTTGTTCAGAATAACTCTCAATTAACTATAAAACATTATGGGGAAAAATATGTGTGTGTTAATTTTGGTGTAAGGTAAATCCCATAATGAAACAAGCAAGAAGGAAGATGCAGTATTTTCCTTCTTGCTCTTTCGTTTAAACGTATTCTGACGCGCGACAGAATGCTATCTTATCGGGAAGGTGAAGTAATGGTCGGGATAAGGTTCGTTTCGGAGGGTGAAGTGCCACCATTCGACGGCAATGGGCTTGAATCCGTGGCGCATCATCGCTTCGCGCAGGATGCGACGGTGGTTGATCTGGTCGCGAGTGAGGCCACGGGAATAGTTGTAGTGTGATGTCTCGCCCAGGAAGTCGTAGGTGCCGCCCATATCGACTTCGCGTTCGGTCTTCATATCGAAGAGCGTGAGGTCGAGTGTCGATCCGCGTGTGTGACCTGATTTGTGAGCGATGTAGCCACGGCGGAAGAGCTCGGACTTGGGACAGTCGGGATAGAAATATTCCTTCATGCGCTGGTCTTCGAGGTCGCTTCCCCAGCGAACGAAGAAATCGACGGCCATCTGTGGGCGGTAGGCATCGAAAACCTTGAGGCGATAACCTTGCTCCTTGAGGTCGTCGCATACCAGCTTGAGGCTGTCGGCAGCTTGGCGTGTCAGATAGGCCACGGGGCGTTCATAACCCGGGATGCGCTCGCCTACGAAGTTATAGGTCGTGTAGTAGCGAATCTCCTGGATGATGTCGGGGCAGACGTCGGCGAGGAGGACGAAGTCCGCCTCTGGAGAGGCGGGGTTTGAGGGGTTCGAAGGGTTCGAAAGGTTTGAAGGGTTTGAGGAGTTTGAGAGGGTTGTGGGCTCGGAGTTCTCGGAGGACTCAGAAGACTCGGAAGGCTCGGAATACTCTGAAAGGGCTTGGGGTTCGGCGGGCTCGGGGGCTGCTTGGTGGCGGCACGAAGTGAGACACAGCGCAATTGCTGCGGCGAAGAGGATATAGCTTTGAAGGGGTTTCATTTGAGGGGTGTTTTTGAGGAGATAAAGTCGATTTTATGGCGCAAAGATACTAAAAAAATGCAATTCGTAGTGCATTTTGGTGTTAAAATAAAGAAAAATAGCCTCTTATTTTTGCTTTTCCGCTAAAAATTAGTAACTTTGCACACGAAATAGAAGACCCTCTCTTATCCCCCTTAAAGGGGGAAGACCTTTGCTGCGACAAAAAAGTCATCCTTTTATAGGGGGAGGATCCTAGCTGCGACGAATTAAATCTTATTTATAATGAATCTCATTCTTCTCTTCAAGAAAATCTGGCCGTTTGTCAGGCCGTATAAGTGGCACGTGGTTGTCACGCTTATCTTGACGCTCATCGGGTCGCTCATCGCGCAGGTCAATGCCATCGTGCTCGACTGGACGGTGGACCAGGTGAACAACCTCGTCAATGCCGGCAAGGATATGCACGGCTTCCTGGCACGCGCCACGTTCGACTGGTCGTCGGCCACCCATATCCTGATGATTATCACGGCAATCCTGCTTGGCAAGGAGCTGCTTTCGGTGATCATCACCTATTCGCAGAACTACTTCGGTGAAAGGATGCGTGTGCGTGTCTCACGTGACCTGGCACAGGCCGCTGTCGATCGTATCCTCACCTATCGCATGGCGTACTTCAATCGCAACGGCAACGAGGCCGGTCGCCTGCAGTCGCGTATCGACCAGGGTGTCAGTTCGCTTTCGACCACGGTGCAGAACACGTTCATCGACCTCCTGCCCCTCTTCACCTCGGCCTTCCTGGCATTAATCCTGATGTTCATGGCCAATGTGTATGTGGGCTTGACAGCCCTTTTCATCGTGCCTGTCTATATCTGGATCACCACGCACCAGGCCCATAAGCTGCGTGGATGGCGCCAGCAGATGCGCAGCTATCGCGAGGCCAAGTCTCACGGCATCGTGTCGATCATCGAGTCGATCAACGTCATCAAGTCGTTCAATCGCGAAAGCATCGAGTCGAAGAAACAGCTCGACATCCAGACGGCGCTTACCGACAACCAGATACGCACACGCAAGGTGATGCTCTACTACGACGGTTGGAAGAAGTTCGTGCAGCAGATAGGCACCGTGCTGATCATCATCCTCACCGCTTACCTTGTCCTCATCGACTATCCGGGCATGACCATCGGTAAGATCATGTACCATGTGATGCTCTTTGCCAACGTCACCGCGCCCATCACGCAGCTGCAGCGCATCTTCGACACGCTCAACGACGCACTCATCTATGCCGAGGGTTATTTCAGCGTGGTTGAAGCCGAACAGGAAGTGGAGCCGAGCGGCAACTACAGGCCAGAGAAGGTGGAGGGACGTTTCGATATCGAGCACGTCGATTTCACCTATCCAAATGGCACCCAGGCACTTTGGGACATCAACATGCACATCGAGCCCAACAAGATTACGGCTTTCGTGGGTCTCTCGGGCGCCGGCAAATCGACCATCGTCAACCTGCTTGACAAGTTCTACGAGCCGCAGACGGGCCGCATCCTGCTCGACGGACACGACCTGAAGGAGTACGACACGCAGTATCTGCGCGACAACATCGGCCTCGTCCTGCAGAAGAACCACATCTTCAGCGGCACCATCGAAGAGAATATTCGTTACGGCAAGCCCGGAGCCACCGATGAAGAGGTTATCGATGCTGCCAAGAAGGCGTTTCTCTACGACCAGGTGTCGAAGCTGCCCAATGGCTTCAAGTCGCAGGCCACCGACCTTTCGGGCGGACAGCAGCAGCGCGTCGCCATCGCACGTATGTTCCTCAAGAACCCGCCCATCATCTTCCTCGACGAGCCGACAGCTTCGCTTGATGCAGTGGCTACCGAGCAAATCAAGGCTTCGATCGATGCCATCAAGAAGGACCGCACCGTCATCATCATCTCGCACTCCATTTCGCAGATCATCGACTCCGATCTCGTCTATGCCCTGCAGAATGGTCGCGTAGAGCAGTCGGGTGACCCCGATGAACTCTACAAGAAGGGCGGCGTCTATAAGGACATCGTCGATGCTTCGGCCCGCAGCCTCAATATCGAAAAGCTGGCAAGCACCCTACAAGGGGGTTAAGAAGGGTTTGAGAGGTTAAGAAGGGTTCGAGGGGTTCGAAGGGTTGCTTCCTTCGGGGCGCGCGAGCAGAGCTCGGAGCGAAGGGTTTGAGGGGCTCCTCGATAGTGACGATAGTAGCTATAGTGACTATATTAATTATAGTGACTATAAATAAATAATAGACAAAGACTTAACACCTTATATTTCTATGAAACTGACTCTTATACCTTTGATTGCCTTGGCAATCGGTGCTATGGCAGCACCAACTTCTTTCGCACAGAGTTCGGCGCCGGCATTCCCGGGCGCTGAAGGCTTCGCACGCTATACGACCACGGGTGGACGTGGCGGTTCGGTTTATCATGTGACCAACCTTAACGACTCGGGAACAGGTTCGCTTCGCGCTGCGTTGACGAGCAGTTCCCCGCTTATCATTGTCTTCGACGTGAGCGGTTACATCGACCTCAAATCAAACATCAGCGTGCGTTCGAACAAGACCGTTTGCGGACAGACGGCGCCCGGCGATGGTATCACACTGCGTTACTATACCGTGGAATTTACGAATTGCGATAACGTCATCGTGCGTTACCTGCGTTTCCGTCGTTCGCAAATCAAGGACGTCAACGATGGCGCAGATGCAGCCTGGGGACGTCGACACAAGAACATCATTTTCGACCACTGTTCCTTCTCGTGGAGCATCGACGAGCTGGCTTCGTTCTATGACAACCGCGACTTCACCATGCAGTGGTGTACGCTGGGCGAGGCTTTGGCAAACCCTGGACACTCGAAGGGTGAGCACAGCTACGGCGGCATCTGGGGCGGCAAGGGCGCTTCGTTCCACCACAACTTCATCGCCCACGTGCAGAACCGTGCCCCTCGTTTCAACGGCGCACGTTACAACTGGACGGGCTACGATGCCACGAAGTACAGCAATTCGTTGCAGGCCGAACAGGTGGATTTCCGCAACTGCGTGATGTATAACTGGGGCAATGGCAATGGATGCTACGGCGGTCCTGGTGGCGGCTACATCAACATGATCAATAACTATTACAAGGCAGGACCCGGCACCAAGAACAAGACGCGCGTGACGCAGGTTTCGGTGGCCAATAGCGGTAATTCGACCAGCGACAACCCCTACCCTGGCTATGCCAGCCGCTATTACATCAACGGCAATTATGTGACTGCTGCCGGCTCGAATGCTGCCAACTACGACTGGAGCGGCGTCATCTACGACGACGGCTTATCGACCATCAGCGGAGAGAAATATATCCCCGATGCAGCCCACAACTATGGCGAGAACGTGACCTACGTGAAAAATGGTAGTGGTGTGGATTGTGTAAGGCTGAAACTCGACGAGCCTATCGAGGCTGGCGAAGTGACCACCCACAGTGCCGAGACAGCCTATGAGAAGGTGCTGCTCTACTGCGGTGCTTCGTATGCACGCGATGCCGTCGATGCCCGCTATATGGAGGAGACACGCACAGGCACGACAACCTATACGGGAGCCATATCGAAGCGCGCCGGCATTGTCGATGTCATCAACAACCCTGCCGGCACCGAAGACCCGACAACGGCAAGTTATCCCGAACTGGCGAGCGAGACACGTCCCGCCGATTGGGATACCGACCAGGATGGCATGCCTGATGCCTGGGAGGATGCCAATGGCCTCGACAAGAACAATGCTGCTGATGCGAAGACCTACACTCTCGATAGCGAGAAGAATTTCTATACCAATATCGAGGTCTATGTCAACGGCATCGTGGAAGAAATCACGAAGGCGCAGAATGCCGATGCGCTCACCTCGGTCGAAGAGTATTATCCCACACAGACTTTCCTGGCTGGCATCCGTGATGCCCAGTCGGATATGACCATCCGTCGCATCGAATACTATTCGCTCGACGGCAAGCGCCTCGCCGAGCCCCAGACGGGCATATGCATCCGCCGCATCTTCTATGCGGGTGGACAGGTTGAGACGGACAAGGTGATGAAATAACGAAAACTATATGTTTTTTGTTCCGAACATAATCATAGTTTTTTAATTCCGAAAATACCCGAAAAGACGAAAAAGACGAAAAATTATCGTGAATTCGCTTTTCGGGTAATTTCTGGATTACAAAGGACGAAAAAGAAGACGAATAGATGGCTTCGGACAAAAACATTGATTTAATTCCGAAAAGTACGAAAAAACCGAAATAGCCCGAAAATTTATCGTGGTTTCTATTCATTTGGGTAATTTCGAAAATGCTTAATGAATTATTTGTTCAGAACAAAAACATTGTATTAATTCCGAAAACGCACGAAAAGACGAAAAAGCCCGAAAAATATTCGTGGATTTCGTTTATTTCGGACTTTTTCGGAATAAATAAAATCTTGTTATTCGGAATAAAATATTTTAAAACAATGAGTAGCTATATTTTGTATAAAGAGGAATCGGCAATGATAACAGGTGCTATCTTTGAGGTGCACAAGAGACTGGGAGTCGGTCTGCTTGAAAAAGTGTATCAAGAGGCTTTGGCAATAGAGTTTGAGTTTAGAAACATTCCTTTCGAGAGAGAAAAAAGATTTGACATATTTTACCGAGATCAGAAATTAATTACCCATTACTATGCCGACTTTGTTTGTTACGATAAGATAATTGTTGAGCTTAAATCTGTGTCCGAACTTACTGACCTTTATAAAGCACAGGTGCGTAACTATCTTACAATTACAAACTATGAATTAGGCATTTTATGTAACTTCAATGAGTTATATATGAAGCCCATCAGAATCCTGAATAACAATTTCTCTTAATAACGAAATTGTTGATGTATTAATTCCGAAAAAGTACTAAAAGGCGAAAAAGCCCGAAAATTTTCGTGGATTTCGCTATTTTCGGACTTTTTCGGAATTATAATAATCTGTTGTTTTCGGGATAAAATGAAGGCTTTTACTCGATGCGCGTGATGCGGAGCAATAGATAAGGCAGCTCTGGAAGGGGGATGATGCCGTCGCCCTCAGCGACCATGCGGTAGTTGTCCTGCTTCTTGGTGGTGATGATGACAGGGCTCTCGGTGATGGTCATGTTCCACGTGTCGATGATTTCTACCTTGTAACGTTCACCCTCGGTCATACGGGGGAAGACGTCACGCTGATTGCGGATAGGCAGGTCAAAGCGCCATTCCTTGGCCGCCGTTTTGCCTAAATAGACCATGTAGTAGCCGGGACCGCAGGCCGAAGTGTTGAGGTCCCACGACGAGTCGGGCAGATACATGGGGCGCGGCATGGCATCGAGAATCTGGCGCATGAAGCGGATACGACGCCACGAAGTGCCCTGCCACTTGCCACCCACGGCGAGGAAATCGCGGCGGAAGTCGTGCGGGTCACCGTATTGGAAACATTCGGAGTGCGAGCAGTAGGTGCCGTTCATGTAGGCGTTCCACATGCGATATAGCTCCTCCTCGCCCGAGAGCCAGCCCCAACGTTCGGTCATATCGCCCTCGTAGCATACCTCGTCGAAGATGACGGGTTTCTTGTAGATGTTGAGCACCGTAATTGCGCGTCCGGGAGCCTCCACTGGAGCCTGGTCCTGGATGGAGCAGTGGGTGTAGCGTTCGTCCCAATACTTGTAATATTTGGCCGTGTAGCTGTGGATGGAGATGAGGTGATGATAGGGATCGTTGGCAAGGATGGCATCGGTCCATGCATCCCAGTTGCTGATGGGCTGCTTGCGCAGGAAGTCGTATTCGTTGGCGAGGCTCCACCAGATGTTGCGATAAGCACCGAAGCGTGCTGCCACATAACGGCACAGCAGTTCGCCCGCTTCGCGCGGCATCTCATCGAAGCCCCAGCGGCCGCCATCGTAGGGATGGAACATGATGAGATCCTGCTCGATGCCGAGGCGGAGCAGCCCCTCGGTACATTGTTCCACGTGGTCGAAATAGCGCGTATTAAGGCGCGTCCAGTCCCAGCGGGCTGCGTTGCCGTTCGCTGGATCGTAGCCATCGATGGCGACGAACGGGAACTGGTCGGGCTCGGGATAGGTGCGGTCGAAATTCTGGACGGTGAGCAGGGAGCGGATCTTGTTGAAGCCGCTCGCTTCGAGCGACAGCAATGTCTGCTGCTGCATGGTGAGTCCCGGGTCGGCAGTACTGAAAGCCGGATCGTTGGAGGCATGCATCCAGTCGTAGCTCGTTGTGCCGACGGGGATGTAGCGCGTGCCATCGGCGTAGCAGAAGTGCAAGCCCGAAGAATCGACTCGGACGGGACCATGGTTGCCTTCTGTCGGAGGTGTGCAGGTGAGCGAGCCTGTACGGCCGTCGAGCGCGGCCAGGGACGACCGGGTGGTGTAGCGCCAAACGCCTTCGGCTGTGGGCATGAAGCGCAACTTCCAGACTTCGCCTTGCTTGTCCTTTCCGTCGTAATATCCTGGCACGACGAGCGTATCATTGCCGTTGATGAACGTGGCGCACAATTCAACCTCGAAAGGATTTCCTTGCAGTTGGGCAGTGGGAGCTGTCAGCGATATGTCGTGGTGCCCCCACTTCTCCACGCTTTGTGCAGACGCAAGGCATGGCAGAGCCACGAACATCACGAATAAATATCGTTTCATGGCCTTTTTATCAATCCAAGTGGAACATCTCGGGCAGCGGGATGCTGACGGGTGAATTGTCGGGATTGGTCTTCATGATGTCGGCCATATAGGCCCACCACTTCTGGCAGATCTCCGTGGCGCCGAGGTCCTGGCTGCCGCCGTCACCTTCAAGCTCCTGATAGGCGTAGAGCGTGTTGGTGTCTTCGTCGAGGTAGATGCTGTAGTTGCGCACGCCGCTTTCGCTCAGCAGACGACGCAGTTCGGGGAACAGGTTGGCATGACGACGCTTGTACTCTTCTTTCTGTC
>Ga0310695_10002934_pt1 | contig 34595 bp, 30 predicted proteins | sample RumenRJG_04DNA_FD_203882 | JGI IMG/M metagenome (GOLD analysis project Ga0310695, IMG submission 203882) | Bovine rumen microbial communities from Lethbridge, Alberta, Canada - RJG_04 (v2) (version 2) | ecosystem: Host-associated > Mammals > Digestive system > Stomach > Rumen | place: Canada... | reverse complement strand
GGAAGTGCTCTACCACTGAGCTATTACAGCAAGTGGAGCGGAAAACGGGGCTCAAACCCGCGACCCCCAGCTTGGAAGGCTAGTGCTCTATCAACTGAGCTATTTCCGCATTGTTCGGAAGAAAAAACGCGAGAATAAGTAATCCTATGCTCGCGTCATCCTAAGAGTGGGTGGTGATGGATTCGAACCACCGAAGGTAAAAACCAGCAGATTTACAGTCTGCCCCATTTGGCCACTCTGGTAACCACCCTCAAAATATATGCGTCCCTTTGCTTCCGTACCAACTCCCACTTTCCGCAGGAGAGCCTCTTGTCGGATTCGAACCAACGACCCCGAGATTACAAATCACGTGCTCTGGCCAACTGAGCTAAAGAGGCAGGTCTCAGCACCCTTTTGAGAGCCTCAAAAGGACTCATTTTTTGATTTCGGATGCAAAGGTACGCATAATTTTTTAAACCACCAAACTTTTTGCAAAGTTTTTTAATGATTTCTTGCTTTTTCCTTGATTTTTGCCAATTTCACCTTCAGAGCGTCCACACAGAGGTCAACGCCCTCTTCAAAAGTATCACAAGTCTTCTCTACAAAGACCGGAACTCCAGGTATGCCCACATTCATGCTCACATGCTTATTAAGAGCGGTAGCAGGCTTGACAACTTTAAGTTGCACCTCAACTTTCTTTATATCATCGTAAGACTTTGAGAGTTTCTCCACTTTTTTGTTGACAAACTCCTGTAATTTCTCCTGTGCGTCAAAATTGACTGCCTGAATCTTAATTTCCATGGTTAACTTGTTTTTAAAAGTTAGACATCTGCCCGGGGATGGGCTTTTTTGTAAATTCTCTTAAGATCCTCGAATGTCACATGCGTGTAAACCTCAGTCGTTGCTATGCTCTCATGACCGAGCAGCTTCTGAACGCTACCCAACTGAGCCTCATGGTTGAGCATTGAAGTGGCGAATGAATGTCGGAGTACGTGAGGTGAGCGTTTCCTCATTGAAGTAACCAGGGAGAGTTTTTCCCTGACGGTGGAATATATCCACGCATCGGTAACTCTAGAACCTTTGTCACTCACAAGGAGAGCATCATTATCACGCCGGGCAACACACCCATCCCGCATACCTATATAATAATGTAAGGCTTTGGCAAGCTCATCAGTCATTGGTATCAAACGTTGTTTACGTCTCTTTCCCGTAACCTTGATCTCGTTATTCACGAAATTAACGTCCGAGTCATTCACACCAACGGCCTCCGCCCTTCTTATTCCGGTAGAATATAGCAATAATAATAAAGTACGGGCACGTACATCATTAAAATTATCCATATCCCATTCCAAGCCATCAAACAACCTTTCTGCTTCCGACTCCTTGAGGAACATCGGCAGGGGCTTCTGCTTCTTAGGGCCAGTAACCAGATGAGCAGGATCCTTATCCACCAGTTTCGCCTTGAGGGCATAACGGTACATGGACTTCACCGCACTTAGCTGCTTGCAGACATAGGTAGCTTTATGACCTTGCTCCATCAAACCGCTAATCCAGTCACGAACCACATCGGCATCGGCTGTTTCGAGGGACTGACCATCGAGCGAGCTAACAAACTCCGAGAAGTTATTGATAGCATCGCGGTATGTTTTCACGGTCAGGGGCGAAGCCACCCTCTCCGTTTCCATATACCTGAGGAAGTCATCGATAATCATGTGGCGAATTTACGAATTAAAATTCAGACCACCAAACAATTAACAGTTTTTAACTGAATTATTCTTCGTTCTGGCGCAACTGCTGTACATAGATGGCGTGCTCCATCTTGAGGCGCTTGAGTACAGAAGGCTTGTTGAACTGCTGACGTGAGCGAAGCTCCTTAACGACACCAGTCTTCTCAAACTTTCTCTTAAACTTCTTCAGCGCGCGCTCGATGTTCTCGCCTTCTTTTACGGGTACAATGATCATTTTGTTTTGTTTTTAATTTAATAAATGTTGTAATAATAATGTTAACGATTCGGACCTTGCACAAGCATACTTGGGCAAATACGCCGAAATCGGGTGCAAAATTACTCATTTTCTGTGAGATAGACAAATAATTTTACGAAAAAAGCACTTATTTCGCTATGATTCGTCGATTTACGCCCTAAAAATGCTTGGTTTTCATATAATTTGTGTAAATTTGCCACCAAGTTCAAGCAACTAAGACGATTCTACAACGAATTTACAAACAAAATCAAATAAACTAATCATGCAAATTAAAAAATTCATTTTTACTGCCATACTCGGTGCTGTGGCAACAACCGCATGTTTTGCACAAGGATTTTATGGCAATGACCCTCGCGAGGTTCAGGCCAAGGAGCAGGGGTATTATTCTCAACCTTATGGTTTCATTCAGGCACAAGGTGGTCTGAACACTATTCTCTGTCCTGGACGAAAGATCAACCCTACATTTAGTATTGCAGGCGGTTACATGTTTACTCCTGCCGTAGGTCTCCGTCTTCACGTCAATGGTTTCAAGGTAAAGAACGGTTTCCACAGCGTGGCTGATATGTATAAATTCAAATACCTCAACACCAATGCCGACCTCATGATCAACCTCACCAACTTCGGCAAGAAGCCAGCAGGTATGTTCAACCTCTATCTCATAGCAGGTGCCGGTCTCGCATATTGCTGGGACAATGAGGAATTTGCATCTATCGCTAAGCGTGGCGTGATTACCGAGGATATCAGTAATGCTTGGATCAACGACACACATAAGGATCTGCTCAGCCATAACATCCGCGCAGGTTTACTCTTCGACTTCAACATATCAAAGAATTTCTCCGTAGGTGCCGAAATTGATCTTAACAACCTCAGCGACCGTTTCGACTCTCGCTATAACGATGGTTGTGACTGGATGGCAACTGGCCAGATTTCTGTTACTTACAAGTTCGGACACAAGAAATACGACGGTCGTGCCATTCCTACCACTATAAAAAAGGTAGAGGAAAAGAAGATTGAGCGAATAGTTGAAGCTGCACCAGAGGTTGAGCCAAAATACGAGACACGTATTGACACTACCTGGTATGACGATGTCACCTACAATACTACTCAGATAGAGGAGAAGCTTGAGCGTAACGTACACTACAAGCTCCGTCAGAGCGACTCAATCTCTACAAACATGTTCAATGAGATTGCAAAGTTCGTAGAGACTCACAAGGATTGCAAGGTTAACATCAAGGCCTATGCAGACAAGGGCACCGGTAACGCAAAGCTCAACATGAAGTATTCACAGCAGCGTGCCGAGGGTGTAAAGAAAGAGCTTGTGGCAAAAGGCGTTCCAGAGAACATCATCACGCTCGAATGGTTTGGTGACACCGTTCAGCCATTCCCAACCAACGACGAGAACCGTGTGGCAATAACAACAGTAGTAGGTATGGGTGAAAAGAAAGAGAAAGTTGTCACCCGCAAGTTCAGGACAAAGGAAAAACTTGTCCGTGTAAACTAAGCCTTCAATTCCTTTCACGACAAATTTAACAGGAAAGTGCATCAAAAAATCATCCGATAATTGATGCACTTTCTTCCATTATTAGACTTACACTAATAATTAATTAACGTGAATTCGATGAATGAAAAAAGGTTTATAACCCATTGAAACTGGGAGGTTACTCCATCGTTACTCCATCACAAGTCCATCGTTACTCCATCGAATCGATGGACTAACGATGGAGTAACGATGGAGTAACTATGGAGGAAGAACGGAAAAATAGCGAATTTTTGTTCCAGAACCAAGCAATGAAGTTGCGTTTTCTAAGGTGTTTTTGAATTATTCGCTAAGGCTCATCAAGCAAAAGCAATTGGTCGAACTCACGTTAAATTACAAGGAAAAGGAAGGCCATTTTTCTAAATATAAGCAATTTTTTGTGTTGTAATGTTAATGAATAGGGGTTCAATAGCATTTTTGAGTATGATTTCTTGCTGTTTGTCTTTTTTATTAGTAATTTTGCAATGCAATAACAAAATGAACTATCCATTTTACGACTAAATATTTTATAAACCAAATTATAACAAAACAAAAAAATGAAAAAAATTTTTTCTTATTTCATGATTTTCATGTGCCTTCTCGGTACATCTGTAGTAACGTCATGTAGTAGCGATGATGATAATGAAGAGGACAAGCTCGCAGATCTTCCTTACGAGAACGAGGCTGCTATTTATCAAGTAACAGACACAGAATCGAGGATTTCGTATATTGAGCTTACTTCTAACGGAAACTACATCATTGAATACAAATCTATGGTGGTAGGATCGTCAGCTTACAATGTAAAGGACAACTTTGAGTATGGCACTTTCAAAAAGAGTGCTGATAACACATATCAACTCAATGACAAAAATAGCACCATTCTCAAAATTGCATCTACTGGTGGTAGCAATTACACTGTAACCTATGGAAGTGAATCTTATCCTACAACTAAGCTGGAGAAGAAAGCAACCTATTTAGGTGCAAATGTAACCACAACTCAACTCTGCCGTTCATGGAGACTTAAGAAAGTTAAAATGACCGCAAAGGCAACAGGAGCCTTCAACACAGAAGTTAGTGATTCTGCAAATTGCTATAGCAGTCTTATGAGCAGTCTCAAAGCGAAGCATACTGACATCTACAATTCCCTCACAGAAAACAAAAATGTTGAAAACATTAGTTACATCAGCTTCAGCAACACCTATTCATACATCGTAAAGACTGACAAAGACGAAAATGGCAATCCAGATTTGCTGGTTCGTAGATTCTGGGCATGGGAAGGAAATAAATTATATCTCAAAAAAGGCAGTGAAGAAAAGCGTGGATATAATGTATCTTTCATAGGCTCAACAATGAGACTGGAATATACAGACGTTCAAGGATCCACATCTGTAAAGCTTGAATATGAGTTCGCAGAAAGTCCTCTACAATAACATCTCAGAACTTAATAACATACAAAAAAAGGATGCGTTGTGCATCCTTTTTTTGTTTCTTATAAATCAATTCTCCATTATTTCACAAAGGACAGCAACTCCAATGCAAATCCCATTTCCACCACTTCTATAATAGAAGTTTTAGGGACGGTATAAAGGCGTTACTGCTATCTTCTTTCCACCTATGATATTTATTCCCTTTTGAGGGCATGTGAGTCGTTGACCATTCAAATTATAGACCGCCGATTTTCCAGAAGACATTAATGGCATACCATCAATAGAAGTTGTCATAAGAGAAGTATAGAAATATGTGCCCTTTACCTCATCACCTTTTGTATCACGGTTTATCACTTGCGTCACCTTATAATCTTCCTCAAGACCTGCTATGAGAGAGCCAGAGAGCGATTTGTCATAATGTATTTCCTCCTCACTTGCAATAGCCAATGACTTGTCCATAGAGCGCTTATTCTCTTTTCTTACCAGTTTACCATAGTCAGTAGAGGTCACAACTGTATAGTCATACAACGTAACTGTCTCATCACCTACCTCATATTGAGCAAGAATTGTCTTGTCGGCATACGAATGTGAAAGAGATGTGGCATCTGTTGTCAGGCTTACCCAAGGCCCGTCAGCCGCAAACTTTTCATACTTGGAAAAGCCTCCATCCACTTTTCCATCCACAATCTGGTTAGGAATATAGTAATATTTGGCATATGGAGCAATTTCTCCAGAAGCATAGCAAAGCGTATAGTAAGCACTATCTATTGGCAACTGATCATAATGATATTCCTCACGATCAACAAGAGTCTCACTACCTGCAAGGTATTTCTGCACTTCCTTCACCCTACCCTTCTCGTCACGAATATATTTATAGCTAAATGACTGCTGAGTATCCTGAGATTTCACTTTTTCCCCGTTCTCATCGTACACAGTAAAGTTATTCATATAGAAGATGATGCCCGAATAATCGTATGAGTATTCATTCTGCAAGGCTCCGCTCTCATAGTACTCTCTTACCGTACTCTCTTGCATTACCCATTGCCCATCCTTATTATCATATCTGGTTATCACATAGAGCTTACCATACTTATACTCCCTGGCAAATTTATATTCTGGGCTTATAATAGTCTCATAGGTCTTATTTCCTTCCGCATCATAATTTATATCAAGCTGCTTATAGGATTCACCATCACTTTTCAGGTCATATTCCTTTGTAGAACGGGAAACAAGATTACCATTCTCATCACAAGTCAGGACCTCACAGATTTTTGGCGACATCTTTTTGATATCTTCCACATACACAGAATCGTTAATCTCCACGCAACGACCTTCATCCTTTACCTTACGATCCTTTTTTCGAACAGGCACAAACTGCCCTTCCCTATCCTCGTAAGTACAATATTTTGCCAAAGTCCCATCCTCTGCATACTCAGAAACCTCCTTCCTCACGAGCTTATCATCCAGAGAGGTGTTCTTTGAAACAATTCGGAACTGCTCATCATACGTGAATCTGGTAATCTCACCATTATCACTTACGATGCTATCAAGTCTCTCCACATACTGTGGTATCTGTGCCCATGAAACCACATAAATAAAAAGGAAGAAGATTATGGTTGGTATTTTTCTCATATAGGTTATATATTATAGGTTTTTCTTTATTTATGAAAAAAAGCAACCACTTACTACTAAGTAGTTGCTTTTCTTCGAGCGTTGTCCCATAAGGACTCGAACCTTATCAAACAGAACCAAAACCTGTTGTGCTACCATTACACCATGGGACAGTGCCATTTACAAATTACCATGTACAAAGTACAATTTGGCTTTTGCGGATGCAAAGGTAATGTTTTTTTATGACATTACCAAATTTTCCGCTATATTCTTTTTACTTTACAGTAATCAGATAGTAATTTTTCTTGCCACGCTGAGCGAGGAGGTACTTTCCATCGATGAGGTCAGCCTCTGAAACAACCTGATTGAGATCGCTTACCTTCTCCTTGTTGAGTGATACGCCACCACCCTGGATCATCTTACGGCACTCGCCCTTTGAAGGGAAGATGACCTTATCCTTCTGCTCCTCATTTACAGGTGCTACGGCTGTGAGAACCTCAATAATGCCCTGACCAAGCTGATCCTTAGCGATTGTGAATGAAGGAACACCATCGAATACGTCGAGGAATGTCTGCTCGTCAAGCTTCTCAAGACCTTCCTTTGTGCTCTTGCCAAAGAGAATGCCAGAAGCCTCTACTGCCATGTCGTAGTCCTCCTGTGAGTGTACCATAACAGTTACCTCCTGTGCGAGACGCTTCTGGAGTACACGACGACCTGGATCCTGCTTGTGCTCCTCGATAAGGGCATCAATAACATCCTTCTCAAGTGATGTGAAGATCTTGATGTACTTCTCTGCATCATCATCGCTCACATTGAGCCAGAACTGATAGAACTTATATGGAGATGTGCGCTTGCGGTCGAGCCAGATGTTACCAGACTCGGTCTTACCGAACTTCTTACCGTCAGCCTTTGTGATGAGCGGACAAGTGAGTGCATATGCCTCCTGATCATTACCCAGAGTACGACGGATAAGCTCTGTACCAGTAGTCATGTTACCCCATTGGTCATTACCACCAAGCTGCATCTTACAATTCTTTGTCTGATAGAGGTGGAGGAAGTCATAACCCTGAAGAAGCTGGTATGTGAACTCTGTGAAAGAAAGACCGTCACGAGCCTCACCATTGAGACGCTTCTGAACTGAATCCTTAGCCATCATATAGTTTACTGTGATGTGCTTACCAACAGTACGAGCGAAGTCAAGGAAAGTAAAGTCCTTCATCCAGTCGTAGTTGTTCACCATCTCAGCAGCATTAGGACCTTCAGCCTCAAAATCGAGGAACTTAGACACCTGCTTCTTGATGCACTCCTGATTGTGATAGAGAGTGTCAGCATCAAGGAGGTTACGCTCCTGTGACTTACCTGATGGATCACCAATCATACCAGTTGCACCACCAACGAGAATGATAGGCTTGTGCCCGCAACGCTGGAGGTGACGGAGCATCATAATGCCACAGAGGTGACCTATATGGAGAGAATCAGCGGTAGGGTCAGTACCAAGGTAAGCAGTTACCATCTCCTTCTGGAGAAGTTCCTCTGCACCTGGCATAACCTGTGCGAGCATACCGCGCCATTTTAATTCTTCAATGAAATTTTTCATATAATTTTAAATTTTCAATTATCAATTTTCAATTGTTTAGGGAACCGGATCATATCCCGAACCTCCCCAGGGATGACATCTGAGCAAGCGTTTTATCCCGAGCCATAAGCCTTTGATGGGACCATGCTTTATAATAGCCTGACGCATATACTCAGAACAGGTGGGGGTGAATCTGCACGAAGCCGGGGTATAGGGACTTATCAGATGCTGATATACCCAGATTGGTGCAAGGAGCAAGAATGTAATTATCTTCCTCATCTTGCAAGTTTCTCTCCCATTCTTCGCAGGAGATTTACAACCTTATCCTCAACCTCTGCCGTGTCGTGATGCTGATGATCAAGCCAGATGAATGCCATTGCGAGGTATTTTCCCTCTGGAATCTCATACAGATCCCGATGACGCCTATATGCCTCCCTTACCTGACGCTTCACCCTGTTACGGTCAACGGCATGCTTAAAGCATCTCTTAGGAACTGAGATCAGCATCTGCGCATCAGCCATTTCCTCATGGCTCCCCTTGTTTTCCAAAGCCTCATCATTATGGTCAAGTACCATAAAGACAAGACGGAGAGGGAAGCATGACATTGATTTGCTTCCACCTCCGACGAAGAGACGGTCGATGAGTTTACGACTCACCAGCTTCTCCTTCTTTGGAAAAGAAGAGTTATTCCTCATTATCTATAAGGTACCTGCGGAGAGCACCTGTCATAGATGGGTACTTCTCTGTAGGAGCTTCAAGGTCGAGCGTGAGACCAAGATCCTTTACAGCCTTGGCGGTAGCAGGACCGAATGCTGCGATCTTAACCTCGCCTGCCTTCATATTTGGGAAATTCTCGTGGAGAGACTTCAATCCTGCAGGAGAGAAGAACACGAGCATGTCATAGTCGAAGTTTGCAATTTCCTCTTCTGTGAAGTTGTTGCTCACGGTGCGATACATATAGCACTCCTTGTGATCAAGTCCCTTAGAGTCGAGAAGCTTCGTAACTGTGTCGTTAGCAACGTCACTCAGAGGTACGAGATACTTCTCATTCTTATGCTTGATCATAGAAGGAAGCAAGTCGTCAATCTTGCCTGTTGTACCGAAGAAGACCTTACGCTTGCGATACTGCACATACTTCTGGATGTAGAGAGCGATAGTCTCAGTTACGCAGAAATACTTGAGATCCTCTGGAATGTTGACACGTGTTTCCTTTGCAAGCTTGAAAAAGTTGTCGATAGCGTGGCGGGATGTGAATACAATAGCGGTATAATCTGCGATATTGACCCTCTGGTCACGGAACTCACGAGTAGATATCCCTTCCACCTTGATGAACGGACGAAAGACCAGTTCCACATCAAAGTCCTCGGCAATATCATAGTATGGTGATTTGTCGCTTGCAGGCTTTGGTTGTGATATCAGAATCTTCTTTACCATTTCTTTATTTATATTGAGTTTTTGTTTAATATATTATCTTCAGTAATTTACCTATGAGCATCAAAATACCCCCTAAAGTGGCAAGGGGTACGATTTCGAGGGTGCAAAAGTACAAAAAAAACTGCAAAAAATACGCTTTTCTTTGAAAAAAGATGCGGTAAACCTTATAAAATGATAATATTTTGACGAAAACTATGACCAAAAGGGTGGAAATTAACAGTATTTTGGTCGGTAACGCGAAGAATGTATATACCAAGACTATTGGCAAAAACAGTACTCCTTCGAAGGATGTAAGGAAGAGTCGCGTTCGAACAGATTCGCTAATTTGGTGCGAAGAGAAAAACGTCCAGTTTGCCCAAACATAAAACAATTCCTTTAGCAAGAATATCCCGAATACCGAAAGGAAGAACAACCCCAACAACTGGTATGTCCCTATCACGTATGTCTCGGTAGTACTATCCACCAAACAATAGAAACATGAAAGCGACAACAGTACTATCGTCTGAAAACAAAGGAAGAACTGATAGTTCACCTCTCCCGCCGTCTCCTTATATTCTATTGAATCAGCTGAACGTCCCGGATATACGAAACTCTTGAATTGATATACGATGAAACGCATAGAACGTGAAACCACCAATATCGTAAGGATGAAGAAAGCAAGGAGGATTCCTGTCATCAAACTGTCATTTGACACCAGATAAGGGATAGGATCACCGGCAATCCCCATTCGTCCTCCGTTTATCTCCGGGTGCATGAGGGAATCGCTCGTGAAATATGTCTCCTTATAATATTGTGGTATAGAGACCTCATACACGCTCTTGCCCAAGGGCTCTCCCGGAAGTCGCAGAGTGTCAGGACGAGAGGAATAGTGTATCTCTCCCGGATGGAATGCCGCCTGAATGGCAGAATCCTGTTGGGCTGGCGTTGCATCCTTCGGCAAGGTACGAAGGATTTGATACGGATGGCGGAACTTGCCAACCGTACTATCCACCTTCATCAGCAATTCACCGCCTTCCTCTACGGAAGAAACGGCGTGCTGTGTCTGTATTGAATCGCTTAAATGCAAAATGCCTTCTTGATATCCTCAACCTTGTCGAGCTTCTCCCAAGTGAACAGCTCAACCTCAATCTCCTTTGTGTCGTGATAGGCACTTGTGAATGTCTTCTTCACCACCTCGTTCTTTCTGCCCATGTGACCGTAAGCAGCAGTTTCAAGATACATAGGCTGACGGAGCTTCAACTGACGCTCGATAGCCTTTGGACGAAGATCGAACATCTCCTTGATCTTTGCAGCAATCTCACCATCGCTCATCTTTACGTTTGAACGACCGTATGTATTAACATAAATGCTTACTGGCTCAGCCACACCAATAGCGTATGCAACCTGAACAAGCATCTCGTCTGCTACACCAGCAGCAACCATGTTCTTAGCAATATAACGAGCTGCATATGCAGCAGAACGGTCAACCTTTGAAGAATCCTTTCCAGAGAAAGCTCCACCGCCATGAGCGCCCTTACCTCCGTAGGTATCAACGATGATCTTACGACCAGTAAGACCTGTATCTCCGTGAGGACCTCCGATAACGAACTTACCTGTTGGGTTCACGTGGTATGTGATATTGTCGTTGAAGAGAGCAAGTACCTTCTCTGAGGTAATCTGTGCCTTTACACGTGGGATAAGGATATTGATAACATCCTCACGAATCTTGGCAAGCATCAGCTTGTCGGCATCATCCTGAGTAGTGATGCTTGGCACTCCTGGCTTGATGAACTCGTCATGCTGAGTAGAAACAACGATTGTATCAATACGCTGTGGAATGCCCTCGTCGCTATATTCGATAGTCACCTGTGACTTAGAGTCTGGACGGAGATATGTCATTACCTCTCCCTCACGACGGATGTCTGCAAGAGTCTTCACGAGCATGTGACTAAGCTCAAGACTGATAGGCATATAGTTATCAGTCTCGTTTACTGCATAGCCGAACATCATGCCCTGGTCACCTGCTCCCTGATTATCTTCCATCTCCTGACGCTCAGCATCAGTAAGAGCAGCCTTCTTGCGGTCAACACCACGATTGATATCACCACTCTGTTCGTGGATAGCAGTAAGAATACCACAAGAATTACCATCAAACATATACTCAGCCTTTGTATAGCCGATTTTGTTGATAGTACGACGTGCTATTGCCTGAAGGTCGATATACTCAGTAGATGAAACCTCACCCATGATACAAACCTGACCTGTGGTACAGAAAGACTCGATAGCACAACGTGCGTTTTCGTCGTATGCAAGAAACTGGTCAAGGAGAGCATCACTAATCTGATCGGACACCTTATCTGGGTGGCCTTCTGAAACTGATTCTGAAGAGAATAGATATGACATATAATTTGTACCTTTTTAATTTTTAGGGTGCAAAATTACTATTTTTTTCCCGAATCTCAAAAAGTTTTAATGTTTTTTGCTAATTTCTACCTAAGTTTTGGTATTCCCAGCCAATTATCACTTGAGGAGTAATAAGGAGTACAAGGAGTTCAAGGAGTACAAGACGATAGTATTTATCGCTTATTTGAACGTTCAAAACATTCGTCTTGTACTCCTTGAACTCCTTGTACTTCTTGTACTCCTCAAAACAAAGTTAGTAAACAAACGAACTGCCTCCGAGGAACTCTCGCAACAGACTTGCCGGTGGTATCTGGCTCTCTGAGAGAGGCTTGATATACTTGAGGAACTTCAGCAATCGGTATGCCTCGTTATACTCATCAGCCGACTCTGGAACCTGCTCAAGAAGCGGTTCCGCCTGTGTCTTGATAACAGCAAGCTCGAAGAGCATAGCCGTATTGAACATAGCATCCGCATTCTCCTGATAAGGGAAAATCCACTTGTTCTCTCCAGCCCTTACACTTGGCCATCTGCGAATGGTTTCCTGAGCAGAACATCCACGATACTTGTAATCGCGTATTATTCTGCGTAACAGACGGTTATCTGTTGTCGGGATATAGTTGTGATTATCGAGAAGAACGGTTGTGAGAGCCGAAGCATATACACGATAGATATACTCCTGCGGAATATGTGCCGTAAGTTCAGGATTAAGTGCATGAATACCTTCAATAACAAGCACATCGTTTGGCTTCATACGAAGTTTCTTACCACTCTTCACGCTCTTGCCAGTAGGGAAATCATAACGAGGCAATTCCACCTCCTCACCCTTGAAGAGAGCCTCAAGTTGCTCGTTGAAGAGTTCAAGGTTAAGGGCATGTATTGATTCAAAATCGTAGTCGCCCTTCTCGTCCTTCGGAGTCTTCTCCCTGTCAAGGAAATAGTCATCAAGGGATATGCCTATCGGGTGAATACTATTAGTCAGCAACTGAATGCTCAATCGCTTGCAAGTGGTTGTCTTTCCAGAAGAAGAAGGACCTGCGATAAGAACAAGTTTGACACCTCGGCGAGAGGCAATCTCATCAGCAATACGGCTTATCTTCTTCTCCTGAAGAGCCTCGGAAAGATTTATCAGTTCTGCCGAATGCCCTAACATTATCGCCTTATTAAGAGTACCTATCGTACTGATACCAAGAATGTTCTGCCATTGGTGATGCTCACGGAATATGTCGAACATCTTGTCCTGACGAACAAACGGGCCGTACTTAGAAGGATCATCAATCGATGGAATTCTGAGAAGCAGACCGTCGTAATAAGGTTCAAGTCCGAAGAGAAACAACTGATTGGTGTTGGTCATCATCGAGCCATAATAATAATCCTTATATCCATCCAACTCGTAATAGATTGTGTAAATCTTACCAGTCGTCTTCAGAAGATCCACCTTAGTATGCTCGCCTAACTTCTCAAACATCTCTATCGCCTCTTCGGTCAGGCACTCGTGACGCTCTATCGGTAGTCCTGCGTTGATTATCTCATGCATCCTCTCACGAAGAGCAGCCGCATCATCAGGTGTCACCTCACGGCCAATCTTCAAGTCACAGAAAAAGCCGTTGCTGACAGGTATATCAATAACCACACTTCCGTCAGGATAGAGGTCGTGAATAGCCTTACACAGCACAAGGAAAAGAGTACGGGTATATACTCGCGATCCTGTGGATGATGTAATATCCATATACTCTATCGTCTTGGCATTATACACACGGAAATTCAATCCCTCAGTCTTGTTGTTCACCTTCGCGCATACAGGATCTGTGACAAGATTGAGTGAATGCTCCTTAGTAAGTATCTCATATATCTCAGCAAGAGTACTCCCCACATCGACCATTATGGTCTGTCCGGAATTCTTACAACGGATTTTTACTTGTTTTATCATATTGTCTATATTAATAGTTAACAATTTAAGTTTTTTACTCATGATTTGAGAACCCCAAGGGGGTGACACCTAAAAGGGCAGCCCGATAGGGCTGTTATATTTAGGGATATAGGGAGAATGAGGTCTGAAGGACCGACACCTATAAACCTAACTAATCCCATACATACTTTTCATCCCACTCTATGTCGTAGGCTTTCAGAAATTCACGAAACTCCTCCTCAAATCCCTTAACCCGATGATGTTCTATCTGGTTTCTGATGTAATTCCTAACCACCTCCACCTTCGACTGGCTAACGCTAAATGCACCATACCCGGATTGCCAAGAGAACTCCTTTCCATTTCGTTTATGAAACCATCTGCTTGTGTTCGCCTTTATCTTTCCCACAACCTCTGATATCGAGAGCTTCTTATTGAGAACAAACAAAAGGTGGATATGATTCTCCGTACCTCCTAATTCCTCAAGATAACAGCCAAATTCCGATAACACCCCGATAAGATAAGCACGCAATTCCACATAGTCCTCAACACATATCATGTTTTCCCTGTTCTTTGTTGAGAAAACAAGATGGATATTGTTCTTGACTAATGATTGTGGCATAGCTTTTTTGTTTAAGGTTTTCAGATGTCGCACTTTCAGCGCTCCCTAAATCACGTACACCTTTGGTAACAGCCCTATCGGACTGCCCTTTTAGATGTCGCGCTTTCAGCGCTCGCCAATCACGACCTAATCCCATCAGGAATGCAAGTAACTACCTCCTTCACACTCCCAATACGGAATTAATCTGCTCGCTGGTTGCAAATATACATAATTATTTTGAAAATCTATGCTTTTTGCAAGAAATTTTTGTTTTTTACCAATCATTATTAACAATCAGCATCTTCACGTTCCAATAGTATGTATGCAGCAAATTCCATAAGAGAAGAAACATTATCAAAATTAACTTCACCTGAAGGATTGTTTATTCCGTTTAGTATCCATTCTTCAATACCATCTGGCACGTCAACAAAATGATCATACATATCACTCTCTGTAGCTTTAGGAGGCAAATGCATATCGAACTGCGAGAAATCAACATCAAGAGCATCTATATCAATATTCAGAAGTTCTTTCCATATTCTTTTCACCTCGTCGTTCTGAACAATTGCTTCTTCCAAGGTTCTATCCACAGGCTCATCATCCCACTCAGAATCATATTCAACCCTAAACTCATTAGCGCCCAAATCTCCTTTAAGGATAATGTCCCAAGCCTTTGTAACATAATACAGAGGGACTTCATAATGGCCACCACATACTTTATCATTAAGAGATTTGTCATATTTATTACAAGCAACACGTTCCCTAAATATATCGGGCAGAATATCAAAAACGCAACCAATGCTAACTACATCAACTCCACTATTTTTCCATTCATTATCATGTTTTCTCCAATTGTCTCTTTCAATAATCTTTTCCACCATTGATTCAAAATGAGTTTTTAGTTCAGGGACATTATCGGCCGCAAATCCCCAACCATTGAGCAAAATATTGTCGGGAGAAAAAATCTTTCCTCTATATCTTAAATCTCGACTATCAATGGTCGTTGTAGTAGAAAATCCTTTATACTCAAGATGTATTTCTTTTGCATTATTGTAATATTCCTCAATCTTTTCCGATTTACACTTCAGCCCTTGGCTATTTCTAAGAGAAGTGTATATTCTTCTGACCAAGTCTTCCATACGATGAAAAGAACACCTGCCAATCTCATCTTTCGTTAAATTATAGGCATAGAAAATACAGCATTCCTTCAATGGAACACTCAGTACAGAGTTCCAATAACAATCATGATATTCACCAGAATATTCATTTAATGGCTTTATTCCAATAACGTAAATATCATTAGCCCCTTTTTGTCTACCCAGACAAAACTCTTGTTCAGAATTGCCAATATCGGTAAGCTTACTTTCCAACCACTCATAAAAAGACTTTACGTTTTTTATTGTAAATGGAAATCGAATAATTTCATCATAAAAACCATTAATGCAAATTTCTAATACGCCAGATTGGTTTGAATATTCAGCTAGTCGAAAGAACGCATCCCCAAAATGTTTAGGCATGTTCTCCAACAACTCATTAAAAGTTCTATGTAATGTTTGTTCTTTCATATAACCATTTATTTTTATCACTAGTGCCCACAACTATCTACCTAACATTTATTTGCAAAAATACATAAAACATCTGACAACTCCAAATATTTACGAGAAAAATAGGTTTTCTCCATAAATCTCTATATTTTTCCCTTAGTCGAAAATCCCTCTTAACAACGCTCTTCCTCCGATGATAATACCATTATAATACCATAATATTACCATTATAATACCATAATAATACCATAAACTATGGTAATATTATGGTAATTTAAAGGGAAATTAAAGGGGTTTTAATTGGAATTACTTCCTTTTCAGAACGGAAATTCAGATAAACCAGATAAATTCTTCTTCTTTTGAACACAGATTGCACAGATTAAAGAGATTTTTTCGCTTGCACTCGTGATTGACATCTGTGTTATCTGTGAAATCTGTGGTTTATAAAAAATTTACCGATAATTTACTTTCTATGAAACAGCTTGCTGTTAAGTTTCTACATTTTTTTCGGCTTTTTCGCTTGTATCTCTGCAATTTTTATTACTTTTGCACTCGAAAATCGGAGACGTACACCAGCCTTTTAGGCTGACACATACTATTTTCTTCGTGCGAACCAAAGTTTGCATCCATCTATGGACAAGGACATAAGAAAGAAATACCAACGCTATCTGAGATTGGAGCGAGGACTTTCAGAGAACACTCTGGAGGCATATATGCTCGATCTTGACAAACTCCTCACTTTCCTTCACGACAAGGGTGTGGCTCCAGAAAGCGCATCCCTTCACGATCTGGAGGAATTCTGCGGAGCTTTGTTCGACCTTGGCATTTCTACCCGCTCTCAGGCAAGAATACTGTCGGGCGTGAGGAGTTTCTACCGTTTCCTTGAACTTGACGGATATATCGATAATGATCCGAGCGAACTTATAGATTCCCCTACACAGGACAAGCATCTGCCTGAGGTTCTGTCGCTTAAAGAGGTTGATATGCTTGAGGCAAGCATAGACCTAAGCAAGTGGGAAGGACAACGCAACAAGGCTATTATAGAGGTTTTGTTCTCTTGTGGCTTGCGAGTATCAGAACTTGTCAACTTAACACTATCACATCTGTACCTTGATGAGCAGTATGTGAGGGTGGTGGGAAAAGGCTCCAAGGAAAGGCTTGTACCAATATCAGAAAAGGCTATACAAGAACTGCGCAACTGGTTCATAGACAGAAACATGATGACGAACATAAAGAAGGGTGAGGAGGACTATGTTTTCCTTAATCGTCGCGGGGCTCATCTCACCCGCACTATGATTCTCATCATGATAAAGCAACAGGCAATAGAAGCAGGTATCAAAAAGACCATTTCCCCCCACACTCTAAGGCACAGTTTTGCAACGGCCTTGCTTGAGGGAGGAGCAGATTTGAGAGTTATCCAGGCTCTTCTCGGGCATGAGAAGATAGCCACAACCGAAATCTATACCCATATCGATATGAGCACGCTAAGACAGGAAATCCAGTTGCATCATCCGAGAAGTAACAGAAAGTAAATGCTTTTGGGGAAAGCAAATTCCACTTGCGTGGGGGATTGGAAAGTAAATTATCAGTAAATTAAACCAGTAAATTAGAATCAGTAAATTACTGTGCGGCATCCGCCGCTTGGAAATTATAAGGCTTAAAAAATTTACTGAATTAATTTACTGAATTAATTTACTGGTTTAATTTACTGATAATTTACTTTCCAAACTCTCCCACGCAAGTGGGATTTACTTTCCAAAATTCAAGTTTTGCGAAGGAAAACGGGCGATTACACCTCTTTATTAAATATTCTTTGTCTTTTTTTCTTATTTCTGTATTTTTTTTACTAACTTTGTGCCCAAATTTCTAAAATACAAAATTCCCACAATGGAACAGAAACAATATAAACGTACTACCGTAACTGCCGCTCTGCCATACGCAAACGGTGGTGTGCATATCGGTCATCTGGCTGGTGTTTATGTGCCAGCAGATATCTATGTGCGCTATCTTCGACTGAAGAAGAAAGATGTTGTGTTCATCGGAGGATCTGATGAGCATGGTGTACCTGTAACAATCCGTGCCCGCAAGGAGGGCATCACAGTACAGGAGGTTGTTGACCGCTATCACGAGATGATCAAGAAGTCTTTCGAGGAATTCGGCATCTCTTTCGATATATACTCTCGCACAACAAGCGAGACTCATCATAAATTCGCTTCTGATTTCTTCCGTAAGCTCTACGATGACGGCAAACTTCAGGAGATTGTTGAGGAGCAGTATTGCGATGAGGTTACTGGTGAGTTCCTTACCGACCGAAACATCGTGGGTACCTGTCCACGTTGTGGTGCTGAGGGCGCTTACGGCGACCAATGCGAGAAGTGTGGCGCTACCCTTTCTCCAGACGAGCTTATCAACCCAACAAACAAGAACAATCCGGGACACGGACTTGTGAAGAAGCCAACAAAGAACTGGTACCTACCACTTGGCGAGTATCAGAACTGGCTGAAGGAATGGATTCTTGACGGACATAAGGAGTGGCGTTCAAACGTATATGGACAATGCAAGAGCTGGCTGGATATGGATCTTCAGCCACGCGCTATGACCCGCGACTTGGATTGGGGTATTCCTGTTCCTGTTGAGGGTGCAGATGGTAAGGTGCTCTACGTTTGGTTTGATGCACCTATCGGCTATATCTCAAACACAAAGGAACTCTGCGAGAAGAACCCTGAGAAATGGGGAACATGGCAGAAATGGTGGCAGGATGAGGACACACGTCTCGTTCACTTCATCGGTAAGGATAACATCGTGTTCCATTGCCTTATCTTCCCTGTTATGATGAAGGCTCATGGTGGCTATATCATGCCAGACAACGTGCCTGCTAACGAGTTCCTTAACCTTGAGAACGACAAGATATCAACATCACGCAACTGGGCTGTATGGCTCCACGAGTATCTCGTTGACCTCCCGGGAAAGCAGGATGTTCTCCGTTATGTTCTCACAGCAAATGCTCCTGAGACAAAGGACAACAACTTCACTTGGAAGGACTTCCAGGAGCGCAATAACTCTGAGCTTGTGGCTATCTACGGTAACTTCGTAAACCGTGCTCTTCAGCTTACAAAGAAGTATTTCGAGGGTGTTGTTCCTGCTATGGGCGAACTTCTGGATGTTGATAATCAGGCAATCAACGAGTTCAAGGACGTGAAGAAGAGCGTTGAGGAACTTCTCGACCAGTTCAAGTTCCGTGAGGCTCAGAAGGAGGCTATGAACCTTGCTCGTATCGGTAACCGCTACATCACAGAGTGTGAGCCTTGGAAGATCTGGAAGACAGATCCAAAGCGCGTTGAGACAATCCTTCATGTTTGTCTTCAGCTTACAGCTAACCTCGCTATCGCTTTCGAGCCATTCCTTCCATTCTCAAGCAAGAAGCTCAGGGAGATGCTCAACCTCAGTTCATTCGACTGGGAACAGCTCGGTTCTATGGATATTCTCAAGGCAGGTCATCAGCTTGGCGAGCCTTCACTTCTCTTTGAGAAGATTGAGGATGCTACCATTGAGGCTCAGCTTCAGAAACTTGAGGACACAAAGAAGGCTAACGAGGCTGAGAACTTTGAGCCAGAGCCATTCAAGGAGAATGTTGATTTTGATACATTCGAGAAACTCGATATCCGTGTAGGTCTCGTAACATCTTGCGAGAAGGTGAAGAAATCTAAGAAGCTCCTCAAATTCCATATCGACGACGGAACAAAGGACGGTCGCACCATCCTCTCTGGTATCGCAGCATACTACGAGGATCCACAGGAGCTTGTCGGCAAGCAGGTGCTCTTCGTTGCTAACTTCGAGCCACGCAAGATGATGGGCGAAGAGAGCCAGGGCATGATCCTCTCTGCCGTTAACTTCGACGGTTCACTCTCTGTTACGACAACGAGCAAGGAGGTTAAGCCGGGATCAATAGTAAGTTAAAAAGAGACCCACCCCCTTACCCCTCCCATAAAGGGAGGGGAGTAGATACACTTTAAGGGAAAGGGCCTTTCAATTATTACAATTTTTACAAAAGAAATAATCACCTCTGTAGGATTAATACATACTACTCCCCTCCCTTTATGGGAGGGGCAAGGGGGTGGGTCGTTTATTTATGATTGAAAAAGAAATAACTCTTGCAGTCCTGAAGGCTGTCAAGGAACTATACGGTCAGGAAGTGCCAGAAAAGATGGCACAACTGCAGAAGACACGCGCAGAGTTTGAGGGTAATCTCACCCTCGTGGTGTTCCCATTCGTGAAGATGGCTCGTAAGAAGCCAGAGGAAGTAGCCGCAGAAATCGGCGAATACCTTGTTAGCAACAGTAAGTCTGTTGCAAGCTACAACGTGGTAAAAGGCTTCCTTAACCTCGTTATCGCCCCAGAGGCATGGGTATCTCTCCTCAACACTATTGATGCTGACGAGCACTATGGCGAGAAGAAGGCAACAGAGGATTCTGACCTCGTGATGATTGAGTACTCATCTCCTAACACCAACAAACCTCTGCACCTCGGTCATGTGCGCAACAACCTCCTCGGTTGGTCTCTTGCACAGATTATGGCAGCAAACGGTCATAAGGTTGTGAAGACAAATATCGTAAACGACCGTGGTATTCACATCTGCAAGTCTATGCTTGCTTGGCAGAAGTGGGGTAACGGCGAGACTCCTGAGACATCTGGCAAGAAGGGCGACCACCTCATTGGCGACTACTATGTGGCTTTCGACAAGCACTATAAGGCTGAGTGTGACGAACTTACAAAGCAGTACGTTGCCGAGGGTATGGCTGAGGATGCTGCAAAGGAGAAGGCAAAGCAGGAGGCTCCACTTATCAAGGAGGCTCACGATATGCTCGTTAAGTGGGAGAACAACGATCCTGAGATCCGCGCTCTATGGGCTAAGATGAACGAGTGGGTTTATGCCGGATTCAACGAGACATACAAGGCTCTTGGTGTTAGCTTCGATAAGATCTACTACGAGTCAAATACATATCTTGAGGGTAAGGAAAAGGTGGATGAAGGTCTTGCAAAGGGCTTCTTCTATCGTCGTCCAGACAACTCAGTTTGGGCTGACCTCACAAACGAAGGTCTTGACGAGAAGTTGCTTCTCCGTTCAGACGGCACATCTGTCTATATGACTCAGGACATCGGTACAGCAAAGCTCCGTTTCCAGGACTACCCTATCGACCAGATGATCTACGTAGTAGGTAACGAGCAGAACTATCACTTCCAGGTACTCTCAATCCTTCTTGACAAACTCGGATTCAAGTGGGGTAAGGATCTCGTTCACTTCTCTTACGGTATGGTTGAGTTGCCAAATGGTAAGATGAAGTCTCGTGAGGGAACTGTGGTAGATGCCGACGACCTTATCGCAAGTATGATAAACGATGCCTACGAGGTTTCCCGCGATCATGCAAAGAAGGTAGATATGACCGAGGAAGAAAGCCGTGAGGTAGCTCGTATCGTGGGTATGGGTGCTCTGAAGTACTTCATCCTCAAGGTTGACGCTCGTAAGAATATGCTCTTCAACCCAGCAGAATCTATCGATTTCAACGGAAACACAGGTCCGTTCATCCAATATACATACGCTCGTATTCGCTCTATCCTCCGCAAGGCTGAGGAGCAGGGATTGAAGGTAGAGCAGATGAATGGTGGCGTAGAGCTTGCAGAGAAGGAAATTGAGCTTATCCAGAAGACATCTGAGTATGCAGCAGCCGTTGCACAGGCAGGTAAGGACTACTCTCCTTCTGGCATAGCAAACTACTGCTACGAGCTTACAAAGGCATTCAACCAGTTCTACCACGACTATTCTATCCTCGGTGAGGAAGATGCTACCAAGAAGCAGTTCCGTCTGCTCCTTGCAAAGAACGTGGCAAAGACTCTGAAGAACGGTATGGCTCTCCTCGGAATTGAGGTTCCAGAGAGAATGTAAAGACCCTCTAAATTCCCCTTAAAGGGGGACTTTTAAACACTCCCACGCTCCTTCTTCAAGGGGGAGCGTGGAATAGGGTTTTTATTTAGGTAATGTTACGAAAAATAAGGATTTAACCTAAACATCAAATTAATTACACTTAAACATTAGCATAAATTATGGCTTATCAAGAACAGAAGACGACAGGTTATGGAACTCGTGTAGGAAATTCATTTAAGGCTATCGGTAGTGGAATACTGCTATTCTGCATCGGTACTGCTCTCCTTTGGTGGAATGAAGGTCGCACGGTGAAGACTGAGAAAATGCTCGATGAGGTGGGCGGCAATTACGTTGAGATGGAAAATCCCAACAAGAAGGATGCATCTCTTGACGGCGAACTTATCTGCGGAACTGCCCTGGCTACAACCGAGGATTCATTGAGCGATGCACAATTTGGCGTAGGCGCAAAGGCTATTGCCCTTCATCGTAAGGTGGAATATTACCAATGGGTAGAAAGCTCTGAGGAAAAAAGCGAAGATAAATTAGGAGGTAAGGAAGTTACCACCACAACATATACATATTCAAAAAAATGGGTTAGCACTCCTGTAGAGTCTTCTGAATTCAAGGATCCTGCCTATCAGAATAAGAATACCGTACTTACGACCGTTGAGGAGTCTGACCAATATGCTGAGAATGTCAGCTTTGGTGCATACAAGCTAAACGAGACTCTCATTCACCGTATTTCATCAAGCGAAGGACTTGACCTTGCCATAAGCGAGGATTTGCTTAAGGATCTTGACAAGAATGCACAGGTAGCATACGAGCGCTTCTATGGTACAAAGAAGGCTGCCAGTAAGGCTATTGAGCAGCCAGCAGAGACTGCTGTACTCTCTGATTCCGCAAAGGCAGTAGCAGATTCTCTGAAGGCTGTAAATGACAGTATCATAAAGAATGCTGTAAACAAGAAGGACTTTGAATATGTTCATCAAGCAGGCAACGTATTGTATTTCGGTCGTGTGCCTGGCTCTCCAGAGGTTGGTGATGTTCGCGTGACTTTCGAGAAGGTAGTACCAGCAAAAGTTACCGTTATGGCAGTTGTTGATGGCGACTCTTTCAAGCCATATAAGGCAAAGAACGGAAAGCGTTTCCAGACCCTCGTAATGGGCAAGAGATCAGGTGATGATATTATCGAGGCAGACAAGGAAGCAAACAATATGTGGCTCTGGCTACTCCGTGGCGTTGGTGTTCTGCTCGTTATTGCTGGTCTGAAGGGTATCTTCGGCTTCTTGGAGACAATCCTGAAGGTCGTTCCATTTATTGCAAACATCTTCGGATGGGGTGTCGGTGTTGTCTGCACTATCATAGGCGTGGCATGGTCGCTTATTGTCATCGCAATAGCATGGCTTTTCTATCGCCCTATACTCGGCATTACATTACTTGTCATAGCCGGATTCCTCACTTGGGTATTTGCTTTCAAGGGTAAAGACAAACTAAAGGAACTGGCAGCAAAGGCTAAGAAATAAATGAAAAAGTTATTCCTATCAATATCCGTCATACTGCTTATGTGTGCCTGTGGCGGTCAGACTCAGAAGCCAACTCAGGAGAATGATTCTGTAACGGCATCTGTAGAGAAGACCGACAAGAAGGGCGCAACAGTGACAGGTATTCCCGCTTTCGTCACAAACGTATATAACAAGGTGAATGAGGTTATGTCACAGAAGGTAGTCAATACTGCCGTTCTTGACAGCGCCTTCTTTGCCCCAAGCTATCTTGACCTATACCAAAAGGTACGAAAGGCAGAGGAAGGCAAGTCGTTTGACGAGATGTGCTTCGTTGAATATATGCCTTTCACACAAGGTCTTGTCGTTCCTATCAAAATTACCGACATCAAGGCTAACATGCTTACCGACAACACCGCAGAGGTATTCTATGAAATGAGAGACAAGGAGGATGTGGTCAAGATGTGGTGGCATCTGGTATATGCCAATGGTGAATGGCGTATCGACGACTGGAAGAATGATCCAGAGGATGAGAACAGTATGGCTGACAGGATGCGGGAATATCTTGGAAGGAATAAGGAGTAAAGGGTAAAGAGTAAAGTGTAAAGATGAAAAAGATATCATTTCTCGTTGTTTTGTGTCTTTGCTTCATAACTGGGGCAAAGGCGCAGAACGCCAGTCAATATGAGCGAAAGGACTTCTCCTTCAAGATAACCAAGGAGAAGGACTCTCAGGGCTATGTCAATATCGTGAATCTCTCCACATACGTTGGTTCACAGCTCATAGATAAATACACTTACAAGGTGCCTTCACCTCTTCCTGAAGATCTCTCAGATGCTATTGGAGTTATCTCTGAAGAAGATATAAACTTCGATGGCTATCCCGACATAGATATCAATCTCGGCTATCGGGGCGCTGGAAGTGCGAATAATATCCAGCATGAGGCTCTTCTCTGGAATCAGCAGCAGCATGCCTTCGTAAAAACTGATGGTTACAACGATATAGGCGAACCGCAACTTGATCCCAAGAATAAAGTTGTCTTTACGGTTATCAACAGCTATACCGATGTCACCAAGACCTACTACCGATGGGATGGCAACAAACTCGTGGAATATCTCTGCGAGACTGCAAAAATCGAGGATGACAAGGTCACAGATTTCAGCGGAATGCTCAATTTCCCTCTCTACACTCTTGAAGCAAAACTGAACGGTAGGACTCCTGTCATAATTACCTTTCAGAAAGACGAAAAGGATATCGTGGCAGGTTACATCTACTATCCTCGTGCCAAGAATCCAGCACCAATCATGATCAAGGGAATCTACGATAATGGCACCTACGACCTCCGTGAACGTCTGGACGACGGAACCACAACAGGCTATATCTGCCTGAAATGCGACAAAGACGAGAATTGGAGTGGCGGGTGGGCTAATCCTACGACCCATAAGGAATTGAAGCTAACGGATATATCCTTCAGTCACGAAGCTCAGAAATGGTTCACAAAGTCGCTCTTCTTAGAGAATTGAAAATGGAAAGTTGAAAATTGAAAATTAAAATAAATTGTACATGGTAAATGGTAAATTGTACATGCCTGAGGGTTTAGGCGGAAAGATTTTCAAGGGCTGTGGCTGCATATCTATCGGCATAGTTCTGATGTTCATCCTCGTAATCGTTATAGGCATCTGCTATGACGATGAGGAAACCGAAGAGAAGAAGGAAGAGCAGAAGACCGAGCAAGTTGAGAAGAAAGACAGCGTGGTTGTTAATGCCCCGTTGGAAGGCGACCCATACAAGGAACTTGACGAACTGGTAGGTCTTAATCAGGTGAAGGAAGAGGTTCACTCTCTCGCCAACTTCGTAAAAATACAGAAACAGCGTGAGGCTAAAGGTTTGAAGACTCCTAAGATGTCTTTCCACCTCGTGTTTACCGGTAGTCCGGGTACAGGTAAGACTACTGTTGCACGAATAGTGGCAAGAATATACAAGGATCTTGGCGTGCTGAAGAAAGGTCACATGGTGGAAACAGACCGCTCAGGACTTGTGGCTAACTATGTAGGACAGACAGCCACCAAGACTAATGCCCTCGTTGATTCTGCCCTTAACGGCGTTCTCTTCATTGACGAGGCATACGCGCTTGTACCATCCAACAAGAACAACGACTACGGACAAGAGGCCATCTCTACCCTACTGAAACGTATGGAAGATGATCGTGATCGTCTGGTGGTTATCGTAGCAGGATATACAAACGAGATGAAGCGATTCATAGACTCCAACCCTGGCCTTCAATCACGTTTCAATCGCTACATCAACTTCCCTGACTATACTTCAGGCGAACTCTGTGACATCTTCAATATGTATGTCAAAAAGAATCAATATAGCTTGACGCCAGATGCAGAGCGTTATCTAAAAACGCGCATTGATAGTGCGGTAAAGCATAAGGATCGTAACTTCGGTAATGCCCGCTATGCCCGCAATATCTTCGAGAAGAGTATTCAGCGACAAGCAAACCGACTCTCAAAGGAGAAGAATCCAACAACCAAACAACTGTCCGAACTTACCGCAAGCGACATCCGCGAAGCATTTAAGTGACTTCGCTATACCTTCGCTATGCCTTCGCTCTACCTCCGTTGTAAAGCCGTACCAAATCCCATTTGTATATAGGCTCTTTAGCGGTGCAGAAGCGAAGGCATAGCTTCAATAATTTTACAGTAAACCATGTATCAATGCACATTGAAATCCTTAGGGAAATTCGCGAAAAACACTACTTTGGGACATCTGTATATATTGTCGATTTGACAAATATCAAAAAAAATAAAAAACGACAAAAAAAAAGTATCTTTCTTGGATTATTCGATTTTTCTTTATCTTTGCACTAAATTCGATAAACATTGCTCGCTTGAACTTTTTATGCTACCGAAAAAGGTTTGGTGAGCTGTAATAAATTACTCTTCCCCATACAGAGTAAAAATGATTAAATCTCCACGTCAGAGACTGTATTTTTGAGGTTAGAAAGATGCCATTAGGCTATACCACAGAGAAAATTCACAGGACGTGGCTATTAATTTAAACATAGTCTTAAGAAATTATCTTTATGTCGCTTCAAAATAAGTACATGGAAGATGAAAATTTTAAAGACGGGTATCTTACACTTTTTCCGCATCAAATGATGTGGACACCCCAAGATTTTGTCTTAAGTGATAATAAAATAATAACTTGATACGATTTGTGATATGCTTTTATTTTGAAAACGACTCATCTTTTTGGCTGTTTTGAATTCTCTCATCAGTCATGATGCCCGCATCACTCCTTCTTCGTGAATCCAAGACATCTCAAAAATCTGAGATTAAATCGTACCAATTTATTTTTTCATCATCACTTACCTTACACATCTAAATAACAAAAGAGATGAAGGAACAGAATGACATAGTACAGTGGTATCCCATGCGTATTTACCATTCAAGTGTAAAACGCCAGAACTACCTTAATGACCTTCTTGCGAATGAGACTACCGTTGAAAGGACATACGTACCAAGGAATCTGGTAGATGCCGAGGATCAGACATACATCCCCACTCTTGTCAACTATATTTTCATCCGTGCTTCGCTTGACGACCTTAAGGTTCTCAAGGCAGACAAACGAAAGTATGAACATCTACGTTTCGTCATGGACAAAGAATGTGATGAAAACTACAATCCAGTTTCTAAGATTGCCTATATTCCGGAGAAGAAAATGAAGGATTTCATGCGTGCTATAGATGATTCCAACGAGCACGTGCAGATGCTTCAGAATATGGCATTCGCCTGCAAGCCAGGGCAGAAAGTGAAAATCACAAAAGGACCATTTGAGGGTGTTGAGGGGGTTGTTAAGAGTATCAAGAAACACCTATGCGTGGTGATTGCCATTCAAGATATTATGGCTGTTGCCATCACCAATGTACCCAAGAAAGACATACAGATAATAGAAGATTAGTAAATATACCATGCGATTTGTTTAAGTTAAGGACGCTAAATTTATATTATTCTACAACAAAAATCCTCACCATTTATTTTTACAGCATAGCGCTGATTTTATCTGATAATTTACGAATAATCGCATTATAAAAATCTCAAGTCAAAAAGAACAAAGAACATTTCTCAGTAAGTAAAAGTCTTTACGGTACAAATCCTCTTAAAACGCCTTGCACTATCACGGTGTGAGGGAAAAGAATACATAAAAATATGAATATGATAAAAATCAATGATATGAAAATATATACTTTTCTAATAATGCTGGTCGGGTTATTGCTCACATCGTGTAAGACACCTACAAATATCACATATTTGCAGGATGTCAATGTGAATGAACCAATTAAGACACAGGGTGATGGCTATATCCGTTTCATGCCGGGCGACAAGCTCAGCATCTTTGTACATAGTCGCGACGAGAAAATAATGGAACTCTTCAATATCATGGGGCGTAATGGTGGATCCAGCATGATGAACGTGACAGGCAACGGCAGTAACTATGCCCCCTACACAGTCGATGAGAAAGGCGAGATTGATTTCCCTGTATTGGGTGCAATCAAGATAGAAGGAATGACCCGTAATGATCTTCAGAAGAAAATCAAGGACGAATTGATAGAACAAAGTCTTTGCAAAGATCCTATAGTCACAGTAGCCTTCTACAACATGAACTTCTCGGTTCTTGGTAGTGCAGGAACAGGCGTCAAACAGATAAACAAAGATCGCATAACCCTGATGGAAGCAATCGCAATGGGTGATCTGGATATTAACGGTCTGCGCCAAAACATTCTGGTAATGCGTCAGGAGGGTGATAAGCAGGTACCATATCGTGTTGACCTGACCAGTGCAGAGAGCGTATATAAATCTCCTGTCTATTACATACGTCAGAATGACATTATCTATGTAGAACCAAACAATATGGCGAAACGCAGTTCTACCGTCATGGGTAGTAGTGCCTATCAGCCAGGTTTCTGGTTTGGTCTGCTCTCTTCAATAGCTTCATTAGGAACTCTCATTTGGGCTGTATTTAAATAACTCTTAAATAATGGCAATAGCTAAGTCAACAAATAGTAATGCGGCTTCACGCCGTACAAATGCCAATGATTCGCTCAGTATTTTCGAAATGCTGATGCTTTGCTTACGTCATTGGCAATGGTTCGTTATCTCGTTCAGCATTTGCATGGGCACAGCCACACTATATTTGCTGCGCACCACCAAGACCTATACTCGTAGCGCATCCATTATGGTAAAGAGTAGTGGTGATAAGTCCAATGACATCAAAGCGATTGAGGAATTGGGCGTAAACAATATTACCTCTGACATCTCCGATGAGATTGTAGCCATACACTCGCCAGCAGTAGTTTATGCTCTGGTTAATCGTCTGCATCTTGACTTTAGCTATCTACGTCCAGGATTCTTCCGCGATGAGCCACTCTACGCAGAGACACTACCAGTTGAGGTAGAACTTCCCGACATTGACGATAATGCCGTTATCAGTTTTACTCTCAAACTTAATGGCAATGAAACTGCCACTCTCTCTGATATCATCCGAAACGGCGAACCATTGGATGATAACTGCAACGTGAAAATAGGCAAAAAATGCAAATCGCCATTCGGCACTATCACGATAAAGCCTACCTTATATTATAAAAAAGGAACACAAGAGACAATTATTGTACGACGCACGGACTACTCGTCTGCTGCCGACCGTTACGGAGCTCTCATCAGCGCATCTCTGCAACCAAATACCCGTAATATCATTGACATTACCTGCGTTGACAATTCAATTCCTCGCGCCGATAACATTCTAAAAACTATCGTCAATATCTACAACGAGAATTGGGTACGAAACCGTAATCAGATAAGTGTATCAACCAATGAATTCATCAAGGAACGCCTGATTGTTATCGAAGACGAGCTTGGCAGCGTAGAGGGCGATATAGCAACGTATAAGAGTTCACATGGTATGCTTAGTGTTGAGCAGGCCGCAGAGCAGGCGATTGGCAAGGAAACCACATCCGATGCTGAACGCCAGCAAATCAGCAACCAGCTCTATATGATACGTTATGTACGTAATTATGTGGCAGATGCATCACATGCCAAGCAGCTGATGCCAGCAAGTACAGGTATAGGCAATGCTGCTATTGAAGCTCAGATAGCCGAATATAACACTCGCATACTCGAACGTAACAACCTTGTTGCAAATAGTAGTGAGAAAAATCCATTAGTGGGTGATATTGACGTATCCTTAGGTAATCTGCGCGATGCAATTCTCAGGGCACTCGACAATGCACAGGCAACTCTCAATGCCCAACTCAATATTGCACAAGACATTCATAGTCAGGCGCAAAGCAGACTTACAGCAGCGCCTCAACAGCAGAATCACCTACTCTCTTTTGAGCGTCAGCAGAAGGTTAAGGAGAGTCTTTATCTTTTCCTGCTACAAAAGCGAGAGGAAAACGAGCTTTCTCAGGCTTTCACCGCCTACAACACTCGCATCATTGCAGAGCCTCATGGTAGCAGTGCCCCTTCCTCTCCTGATAAGAACCGCATTCTTCTTATGGCATTCGCCATTGCTATTGCCGTACCTGCCGCATTCTTTATCATCCGTGAGAACATGAATAGCAAGGTACGCGGTCGCAAGGATATTGAGCATCTCACCATCCCTTATATTGGCGAGTTGCCTCTGTGGAAGCCAAAGAAGGACGAGAAGAAAGATGATAGCCGTCGCTTAGTAGTACGCCAGCATAGCCGCGATATAACAAACGAGGCATTCCGCGTGGTGCGTACCAATCTTGAGTTTATGACCAATGCCGAGAATAAATGCAAGATGGTAATATTCACCTCATATAACCCTGGTAGCGGTAAGACCTTCATCACAGCTAACCTCGGAGCATCCTTTGCCATTCGCGGTAGCCGTGTGATTTGTATCGACCTTGACCTTCGTCGTGGTTCGCTTTCAGAGTATGTAGGTTCTCCAAAGGAAGGTCTCACGAACTATCTCAGTGGCCAGATAGACAGCTATAAGTCTCTTATAGTGCCACATCCTCTGGGCGAGCAAAAAGATGAAGATAATGATTCAGAGCCTCATACGCTCGATGTTCTGCCTATGGGTAAGATTCCACCAAACCCTACCGAACTACTCTATTCTCCAAAGCTCAAGCCGATGCTTGACGAACTCCGCCAGCATTACGATTATATCTTTGTTGACTGTCCTCCTGTAGAGATTGTGGCTGACGCAAGCATTATCAGCCACGAATCCGATTTAACAATATTCGTTATACGTACCGGACTTCTTGACCGTTCTATGCTCCCAGAGCTTCAAAAGAACTACGATGAGAAACGATACAACAACATGACTATCATTCTCAACGGCACAGATGCAGATCACCACTATGGTTACCACCGTTATGGCTACGGATATGGTCGCTATGGCTATGGCAAGCAATATGGCTATGGGTATTATGGTAGTAATGAGAAATCATAAACAGACAAAATCACGTCCTTACCACACGAGGAAAAACAAAAGTGCCAATATAGATTGTTATGAATAAACACACAATTACCGTAACATCCCCTTTGTTGCCATCTCTTGACGAGTTCCATGAACTCCTTAAGCAAATCTGGAATAGCAAATGGATTACAAATAACGGCTCTTTCCACCAACAATTGGAGAAAGAACTTGCTGAATACCTTGGTGTTCCCTACCTTAGTCTTTTTGCTAACGGTACGCTTCCTCTTCTTACAGCTCTTCAGGCATTACGAATCACAGGAGAAGTAATTACGACACCATATAGCTTTGTTGCCACGACACACTCCATCTGGTGGAATGGCTGCAAACCTGTATTTGTAGATGTTGATCCTACAACTGGTAATATGGATCCAGAGAAGATAGAGGCAGCAATCACTCCAAAGACCACAGCAATTATGCCTGTCCATGTATATGGAAAACCATGCAACACCAAACGCATACAAGAGATTGCAGACATCTATGGTCTTAAAGTAATCTATGATGCTGCCCACGCTTTTGGCGTAAAGGAAAATGGAATAAGTGTCTTGAATGCAGGTGATATGAGTACACTTTCCTTTCATGCCACAAAAGTATATAACACCATTGAGGGTGGAGCCATGATTATGAGGGATGAAGAGACAAAGAAACGTATTGATGACCTCAAGAATTTCGGATTCCATAATGAGGTAACCGTTGTAGCACCTGGTATCAATAGTAAGATGGACGAGATACGTGCTGCATACGGACTTCTTAATCTTAAACAGGTAGATTCTGCTATTGCAGCCCGTAAGGCTGTAGCAAAGACATATTATGAGGCCTTGAAGGATGTAAAGGGAATCTCTTTCTATCCATATCTCAAGGACACATTTGAAAGCGACAACCTTCATTACAACTATGCCTATATGCCAATGTTCATTAATGCAGAGGAATATGGCATGACTCGTGACGAGTTGTATGCAAAGATGAAGGAAGCAAATGTATTAGGAAGAAGATACTTCTATCCTCTTATTTCAGAATTTAGTACATATAGGGGCTGTCAAGGTACAGATAAAGCAAATCTCCCGAATGCTCATAAGATGGCGGATAGCGTTATATGTTTGCCAATGCACCATGCTCTTTCTGAGGATGATATTAATCGTACCCTTGATTTGATTATAAAATAACAATCAACCATGAAAGAATTATCAAGAGTAGCAACAGCTATTGAACCTTCATTGACACGACAACTTTTCAATGAGGCCAAGAAATATAATGATGTTATAGATTTCACCCTTGGTGATCCAGACATCCAGACTCCAGAAGGAATTAAGCTTGCAGGTTGTGAAGCAATTATGGCGGGAAAAACTCGCTATTCACAGAATGCAGGTCTTCTTGAACTTCGACAGGTAATATCACGTTATTGTGAAAGTAAGGAGCATCTTAGGTATAATCCACAGACTGAAATAATGGTTTCTGTTGGTGCGATGGAAGCTGTATTTCTTGCCTTGGCTTCAATGCTCAATGATGGTGATGAAGTCGTTTTCCCTGCACCATATTATATTAATTACAAGCAAATGGTTGAAATCTGTCATGGTGTTCCAGTTATAGTGACAGATCCAAATGGAGCAGATACACTTACTTGTTCAATTGAAGCTATACGAACCGCAATTACAGATAAAACAAAACTTATTATACTTAACACTCCAAGTAATCCTTCTGGGAGAATATTCTCATGGGATTTCATTCAGGGTGTAGCAGAACTTGCAAAGGAGTTTGATTTGTATGTCATAACTGATGAGGTGTATAAGTGTCTTGTATATGATAATGCAAGGCGTCCAAAGAGTATTGCGACTCTTCCAGAAATGAAAGAGAGAACCTTGTATATCAATAGTCTTTCAAAAGAATTCTGCATGACAGGTTGGAGGATCGGTTACGCACTTGGTTCCCCAGAAATTATATCAGCAATGACAAAGTTGCAGGAGAACGTGGCTGCGTGTGCTCCATTGCCTTCGCAATATGCAGCGATGGAAGCTCTTCGTCTTGACAAGGACTATTCTGCTGATATGGCAAAGATATTTGCAAAGCGTAGGGATGCACTTGTAGAGGAAATACAAAAGAGTACAAAACTCAAACCTATAATTCCTGATGCAACATTCTATATGATGGTGAACATCAAGGAAACAGGAATGAATTCTGTTGATTTTGCCTATTCCCTTCTTAAACAGGCTCATGTTGCTGTAGTTCCTGGTATTACATACGGAAAGGTATGTAATGACTATATACGTATAGCTTTCACACTTGATGAAGAAATCCTACGTGAAGGTGTTCAGCGAATTGTTAAATATGCAGATTCATTATAAGACTATGAAGAAATTATTGATGCTTGGTGGATCGCTCTATCAAACATATGCGATAAAAGAAGCGAAACGACTTGGCTATTATGTCATAACAGCAGACTATCTTCCTTCCAATCCTGGACATAAGTATGCCGATGAATATCATAACATCAGTACTACTGATAAAGAAGCTGTTCTGAAACTTGCAACAGAATTGAAAGTTGATGGTGTAGTTGCTTATGCTTCCGATCCTGCCGCTCCATCTGCTGCCTATGTCTGTGAAAAGCTGGGACTCCCAACATCTCCATACAAGTCTGTAGAGATTCTTTCAAACAAAGACCTTTTCCGTGCTTTCCTTCAGAAGCATAACTTCACTTGCCCTAAAGCCATGGGCTTTACCTCTTATGAAGATGCCTTTGCTCATATTGATGAGTTCAGGATGCCTGTAATGGTAAAGCCTGTTGATTCTTCGGGAAGTAAGGGCATCAACAAAATGACTGACAAGAGCCAGTTGAAGACTTTTGTAGAAGATGCGCTACACTATTCTCGTGGAAAACGATTCCTGATAGAAGAATTTATAGTAAAGAAGGGACATCAGATTTCTGGCGATGCATTTTCTGTGGATGGAAAGCTTGTCTTCCATTGTCTTGGAAATGAATTCTATGACCCAAATTGTGACAAGGACTTTGCTCCTCTTGGTGAATGTTGGCCTTTTCAGATGGATCATAAATATATAGAGGATTTAGAGGAACAGCTTCAACGTATAATGACGCTTCTTGAAATGAAGAGCAATGCTTACAATGTGGAAGCAATTGTTGGTGAGGATGATAAGGTTTATCTCCTTGAATTAGGAGCTCGTTCTGGTGGTTCTCTTATTCCTCAGGTAACAGAATGTGCTACTGGCGTAAATATGGTTACTTGGGTAATACAGGCAGCAGCAGGTGATCCTATTGATATCTCTATTCTTAATGGCAATAAGGAAATGCCAATCAAAGGATTTTGGTCTAACTACATGGTTCATTCTAACGCAACAGGTAAGTTCAAGTCAATATCATACGATTCTGAATTCGAGAAAAATCATCTCGTTGATTTCGTTAATGATTTGCATGTTGGAGATAAGGTTCATAGATTCCGTGATGCTCAGGATTGCATTGGAGAATTCATCTTGAAATATGAATCAATGGATCAGATGTTTGAAGTCATAAAAAATATAGAAAAATATATAAACGTAGAGGTTGAGTAATGGAAATTCGCGTAGGCATAAAACTTTCTAACCTAAATAATTCATAGAGGCACAAAAAAAAGAAGCGTTTTTCTTTGTCATGTCGACAAAAATTAGTACCTTTAAGTGCTTAAAATACAAGGTAATAAAAACGCTTCTTATGTGCAAAGGTAC
>Ga0310695_10002932_pt1 | contig 34620 bp, 31 predicted proteins | sample RumenRJG_04DNA_FD_203882 | JGI IMG/M metagenome (GOLD analysis project Ga0310695, IMG submission 203882) | Bovine rumen microbial communities from Lethbridge, Alberta, Canada - RJG_04 (v2) (version 2) | ecosystem: Host-associated > Mammals > Digestive system > Stomach > Rumen | place: Canada... | reverse complement strand
TTTCCCAATACGATGATAAGCGCACCACATTGTCAGAGGTGTTTGCAGAGCCCCATGTATTCCTGCGCTACACCTTCAACGGCACATCCGAACTGACCTTCTCCAGTGGTTTTAGTAATGCTGCTGGCGACATCCTGGATCTACTCACCACACCTGTTCAGACAAGTTATCGCAGCACCTCGGCAGCATCAGGCGTGATTGGCAAGAGTCAGTCGTGGAGCAGCGACATCCGATACACCAAGCAGATACCCTTCAGCTACTTCACCTTCGGTGCCAATGCCAGCTACAGTCAGGGCAAGCGCAATGTGCTCTCATCCCGAATGGTGAGCCAGACGGCAACAGAAAGTACAGCTATCTTCCGCGACAGCCATTCGCGCTCAGCAAGTGGAGGCATCAATGCGTCGAAGAATATACTATCCCTTTTCACCAAACTCTCTGCCAATGCCGATGTGTCGTGGGGCAGTAGTGAGTATATGATGCAGAGTCGTTTTGTCACTTCTTACCATACGGGCTACAGCATGCGGCTGCAGGCCGACGTCACGCCAGTTCCCTGGCTTGAGGCCAATATCAAGGGCGACTATGGAAAAAGCTTCCTGCGCACCAGTTCCTCTAACCAGTCGTCAGACAATCTGCGCTGTACAGGTTCGTTGGCCGTGTTCCCCATACCCACTATTGAGATACGCAGTACCTGTAACTTCATGCACGACATGATAGAGCCAGGCAAGTACAAGGATGCCTCCATGCTCTCTGCATCTGTTCAGTACAAGACAAAGGGGGCGGTATGGAAACTCACAGGTGAGAACCTCCTTGACATTCGCCATTACACACGCACCTCGTTTGTGGATACCGACCGCTTCGTGCATACCACCAACCTCGTAGGTCGCACCGTCATGCTGACGTGCAAACTACTTGTAGCGGGTAAGAAATAAAATCAGATTAATACTCTTCCAGAATTTCCTTCAGCCTCTTCTTCCGCTGCGTCTTCTTATAGCCTGGGCGCCATTTCTTAGGAATCAGGGACGAGAGAACCTTGCCGAGGTCGAAACTGGCGGCTGTACTGGGATTCGCCCCTGCCAACTGCGCCTCTGTCTTATCCAACTGAAAACCCTTGTTCAGTTCCCTGTAGTCAGGCTGATTACCTTTTCCCAGCACCAGCACCTCCTGCAGGTTCAGCAGTTTCGACAGCATATAGATGGTGTCGCCGTCCTCCTTATTCAGGTTCAGGATAAGACTCTCGTAGTTCACATGCGAGATGGTGATGGTCTTACTGTCCTTAGCCACATAGACCACACCCATCGAGTCCGTTGTCTGTACGCCCTGCCTGCTCACCACATTGGCGCCAGCCACAGGCACCAGCAGGTCCATGTCAACCACCACCAGCCGTCGTTGAGCCAGTGAGTCGATGCAGCAGAGCACCAAAAGCAAACAAAGATAGAGTCGAGCCATCACTTCGGTTTATTGGTTATCGCCTGCAAAAATACCAATTATTTCGCCAAAACGAATCGTCTCTACCCTTAGAAAAACTTACAGATATAAAAATTAAATCAAGATTAAGTCTTTTTTGCGTAAGCCACTGCTGCGCCAAATGTAGTTAATGCATTCTCCCTCTTTTCAAGTAGAGAACAATAGGCGGATTTCATCTTCTCTGGGATGAATGACTGTCTAACGAGTTCTTTCCATTTGGGAAGATAAGTTCTCATTCGTTCTATCATTTTCTCCGCCACAGCAGCAGAAATGCCACTCTGGGTGAAGGCTGTCATAAAAGTATGACGGTCGAAGCCACTCTTTTCACCTCCCACAGAAAAACTCATCGCCATTTCTTCTGTATCAGCGGGGTCTACCAATAAAACAGCCAGCAAATCATATGCCGGCGAAAGGACGTACTCACCTTTCCCCATGTCTATCAGGGAGAAATTCTTGCAATGCATATCAGAATTACCAGTCATCCACGAAAACAACACGATCTCCCAATAACGCTGAACATCAAGCATCGGAGCAGAAGAATATCTCTTGATGGTTTCAGCCAACTGTTGGTAAGTACCATAGTACTTATGCTCCGTAAGGCGATTGGTAAGTTGGCACATATCCAGCATCGATATCTTTTCGCCCTTCTTCCCTCGATCCATTCTGAGAGTCAGATATCCCAGTTCACCATCGGCAAGTCGTATAAGCGTATGGCGAGCTGTGCGTATATGGGCAACTTCTGCCATTTTCATTGTGAGGTCTTCCAACTCTGGGAGATTAGGATATTTTGCACTTTGTGGCTTGAAAATATATTTTCCCCAGAGCCCGACGATAGTAAATTTTGAGGGCTCATTCTTGCCTCCACGGTCCACATCGAGCGACATCTTAGCCTGTACGCCAGTAACTGATGCGCTGGTACGAATCACCTGTTTAGCTAGTTCCGACATATTGTCGCGCGTATATGGAAGTTGAGGTACAGTTTCGCTACCAAAGAACCTACGAGCGCAACCTGGATGAAAATCCACCTGCCCCTCCTCTAACTCCTGATAACAATACAGACACTTACTCATACTATAACGGTTTTACGCTGATATTTCCTATACAGTCATTACAACAAGCCATCAAGAGGGACATTCTATCACGTGGATCAATCTTCCATGATGCAGACGCTATATCCAAGAGCCACCCTTCCGGAATGAGTCCATCAAAGACTGGAAACATCATTTCTTTATCGTATGGTTCTTTTGTCAGGGGCATGGTTGGACTTACAGGAACAGCTTCCTCGCTGATCAGATACGACTCATCATAAGAGAAATGGAAGCCTTCCTCGTCTTCTGTGAGGATACCACAGAAGATATCATTCACATAAATTCCTGCCTGTTTCATGCCATATCATTTTTTACAGGCCCAAGACATTCTCCAAAAAGTGCAAGGACATCATTCACCTTATCCATCCTCATTGTTTGCTTACCCTGTTCCAGGTCTCTAACGAACCTAAGGCCCACACCGGCTCTCTCTGCTAATTCTACCTGAGAAAGGCCGTTTTTCTTCCTTTTCTGCTTAATATGTTCCGATAGATTCATAAAAATTATACCTTAACGGGTGCAAATATACAATTAAATCCGTAATAATATATCAAAACGGGTATAATTTTATAAGTATTAACAAATATTATACCCGAACTGATATATTATCAAATCCATATCGCAGATATACACCATCATCGTTTTGGTTCTGGCCAGTACATGGGCAATGAAGAGATAGATTGCCTCACTTCTGTATTATCTTTAACTACAATTTTGCATTGGGGAAACTTTTCCTGATGCGGGCTTTCAACTCGTCAGACATCTTGCCATAGATGCGAAGATTGTCGATAGACAAGCGATAGAACCAGTCGGGCAGCACTACTTCATCGGTAAAGACGAGCGTCAAGCGCTTGATGTGCTCCATACGTGACAGCACCTCAGGCACTTCCTTCACGCGCAATTCGATACCATGGGAGCCATCTTGCTTCTTCATTTCGTTTAACACCTCGTTGTCGCTTTCCACCTGTCGTACCAACCAGCCTATTTTCGGCGTGAACGTATTGGTGATGGTATCCTCCTCGACGCCAATGAATCCTGCCCAAAGTTCCATGGGTGTCTCGCTTATAACTGTACCCTGAGCTGGGTCGATGATGCGGTACTTAAACCCAACGCGCACACGTTCCGATGGCATATCCGCCGTCGTGGGCACATTTTCAAGTGTCTGTCCGTCCTTGTCAAGAAAGAACTTCAACAGCCATCCGTCAAGTTTTGTCGGCTCTGATGACATACAGCCTCCCCATGTAAGTTGGTCCACTCTATGTTTCTTCACTATTCCCTGCCAGAAGCTTTGTTTGGGATTTCCCTCTGCAGCGCGGACAAATTCTGTGAGTATCGGCTCCAGGTCCTTCACCCATTGGCCGAGTCCGTAAGTCTCCAGTCGTCGGGTCTTTTCTAGCACAAGACGCCAGTCGTCGGGTGTTCCCTTTAGTGTGATGCTGGGAATGCCACACGATATGTAGTAGACGATGTATTCGAAGTAGGACTTCACGCTCTCCATCAACGTAATCTGTGAGGCTACCCGCTCTACTTCACCGGTTGTTGAGAAGTCAGCAGTAACGGTCTTGGCAATACCACCCTTGGTGTATCGGTCTATCTGCGATGCGAAGTCGCCTATCAGCTTCGGCCAGTCTGCATCGCCCGCAAGTAAATCCTTCTTAGTCTCAATGGCCAAATCCATCTTTCCTGTATGGTTCACCAACTTGGGGCGCAGTTCCTCTGCATGGTCGTTGACATAGCGGGCAAAGCCCTGCTCAATGAGCAGCCAAATCATGTCAGGCGACAGCGTTATCGACTTGTGATTAGCGTATGCATGCACGATACAACTGTAAAAAGAATCTTTGCCAAAGTTTTTCATATACTGCGCATCAGCGAAACTTGTGGCGATGATGTGGTAGGCTTCTTTGGGTATATTCTCGTCATGGAGTATCGAGTTGGCCAACTTCTCCCCATCCATAAAATAATTATAGGGATCTTCTACGGGGGCGAGTCCCTCATCAACCACAAACGTAATACTGCGTTGCGTCTGGGCAACAACTATAGATGGCAGTAATATGATTGCTGCTGTCATCAATAATTTCTTTGTTCTATTCATGACTCCTGCTTAATTGTTTTAGGTTTATGTATATTCTGCATGCAAAGGTAATATTTTTTTTTAATAAAATCATTTTATTACAAGAAAATTTATACTTATGCCAACTAAGATCACGGAGGCAGGTCTTTGATTCCTCTCACTTGTCAAGAAATCAAGCACCTGTCTCCCTAATCTTTGGTAAAATCTTTTTGTCATACAAATATTACTGAGACTTTTTTCTGGATGACATTTTTATATATTACAGTAACTTTGAGACCGGAACTCAATGAGTTTGGGGTAGCAACTCAATGAGTTAGTGGTCGTAACTCTATGGTTTCCGGTTGCTAAACCATAGGTTTACGAGTCCTTAGTCTATGACTTACGATGCCTTAACCTATGGTTTCTGACTGGACATGAGATTTCGTGCAAAAAAGGCAAATAAGTTTTCTTGACAAATCACTTTGGCTCCATTTTCTTGCTGATAGGACTATATTGCACAAAAATGGCTCTAAAAATTTGAGTTAACTCATTTCATGATTTGAGTTAACTCATTTGATGATTTGAGCTAATTCAAATCATCAAATGAATTAGCTCAAAAATATTATTGATTTAGCAAGAAATCCCGACGGAATTTAAGTAGTAAAAAGAAATTACATTCTCCGTTTCAGAGCATCTTGATGAGCAACTCGTCGTTTCTCTATCAGCAAAACGACGAGTTGCTCATCGAGACTCCACCTTTTGGCATGAAAACTTCGGCAACCGCGATAAATACTGTGTTTGCGCTAGGTGGGGTATTGCTTCATCACTCCCCCTAACACCCCACCCAACACTCCCCCTAACACCCCACCCAGATGGATTGCTCCACAAGATGTCCTGAATAACGAGGGTGTAGTGTTGGGGTTAGTGTTTGGGGGAGTGTTGGGGTTACTGTTAGCATAACACTAACCCTTCCGATTTCCCTTTGTATAAAGGCTTTTTCTGCGATTGGGTGGGGTGTGAGGGTACATGGTAAGCGGATACGCTTACGCTTATTTCAAGTTAAATGACAGCGAAGAGATCTGTTAATATATGAAAAAGGATTTGGATGAAACAGACGTTTTTGTCCAAATCTATACTTTTTGTACCACATTTGGACAAAATCAGTTTTTTTATTATTCCAGAGGAAAAAGCAACCGAGACCATCAGTGATGATAGCCTCGGTCGTTTCTCTACTGCAAAACCACAGATTCAGAAAAATTAACACCTCTCAGCGACATATTTGCGCGATTTCTCCGTATATATAATAAACAAGGTAATAACTAAATAGGAAACCAATGATTAAAAACGCCCTAACCACCCTCCTGCTCTCCATTGTTGCTGTGACAGGGTATGCACAAAGTCAACAGCAGGAAGAACAGAACCTGGATACGACCATCCACTGGAAGTTGGAAGGAACCGTAGATAACGCGGAGCCTACAGACACCTTGTATGTCATTGATATGGAAACGCAAAGGGATTTTGCATGCCTGCAGGTGAAAGATGGCAAGATTATACCAACAGGCGGAACGCTTGATGAGCCTGCCGTATGTGGTATCATGACTAAGGACAGGCGCCGTTGGATATCAGCCTTTGTACTCGAAAACGGAACAGCGAACATCCACGTAGATATCAAGAAGAACTATCTGCAGCACATTGGCGGTACGCCCATCAATGACGAGATGAACGCTATTCTGACAGAATCAAGGCAGAACACCAGCAATCCCACGCTTTTCAGTCAGAATATCTACAGGATTGTCAATGGCATCATTGAGAAGTATCCTAATCATATCGTCTCTTCATTCCTTATCGATTGGTGCAAGAGCAGTTTTACGCCCACCCAATCGCTCGGACTGATTGACAAGCTCTCGACCGAACTTCAGGAAAGTCTTAAAATAGACCGGCTAAAGGAAAACCTGCTCATACAACAGGAGACGGAAGTGGGAAAACAATTCAAGGAACTCACAGGCATCTCGCCCGACAAGAAGCCTGCCGCGCTTTCTACCTACGTGGGCCAAGGCAACTATGTGCTGGTGGATTTCTGGGCTTCATGGTGTGGTCCCTGCAAGGCTGAGATGCCCCACATCATCGAGATATACGAGAAATATAAGGATAAGGGCCTGAAGGTGATAGGTGTCACGGTAGAAGATATGCCTGAGAAGTCCGACAGCATCGTAAAACAGTTAGGCATCCCCTTCCCCCAGATCTATGAGTCAACACCAATGAGCACCTACGGCGTCACCGCCATCCCCCACACCATCCTCTTTGCCCCCGACGGCACCATTCTTGCCCGCGGTCTGCGTGGAGAGGACATAGAAAAGAAACTGACTGAAGTGTTCAGCAACAAGAAATAATAAAAACGCACTCAAATTCTTGCCGGTATCGATATAATTTAATATATTTGCAGCAGAAAACGAGCTAAATACAAAGCCCTACTCGAGTACTTCAAGATAAAACATTAATCGACCATATTCAATCATGAAGGAAACCATCCTTAACCCTTTTCTCATTCTCGTTGCGCTACTTTTCGGCAATACAATTGCATACGCGGACGTCGTCAAAGGTCGTGTAGTGGACGCTGAGACCAAGGAACCTCTGCCAGAGGCGCAGTTGAAGTTTGATCATATCGATGAAGGCTGGACATGGGCCTATTTTAAAACAGACTCGCTTGGCTGCTTCTCTATAAACGCAGAAGGCCGCAACAAAGTGACTGCTGCGATGTTAGGCTATTACTCCAAGACGAAAACATTCCTCGCCTTTAGTGACAGCAGGAAAGACACGCTCGACCTGGGCGACATCGAACTGACCATGTCGCCACAGATGCTGAAAATGGTAGAGGTGAAGGGGCGCGCCCGTCGCTTCACAGTCAAGGGCGACACCATCGTCTTCCATCCTGAGGCATTCCACCTGCAGGAAGGAGCACGCCTGGACGAACTCATCCGCCAGTTGCCAGGCGTACAGGTTGACGAAAATGGCAAACTGTCATGGAACGGCAAACCCATCCGCATCACGATGGGTGGCCAGAGGCTCTTGGGGGACGATGACATCGTGGGACAGTTGCCTGCCGAAGCTGTGCAGGACATCAAGGCCTACAACAAGCAATCCACATTCAGCGAGCGCACAGGCAAGGACGACGGCACAGAGGATATGGTGCTCGACCTCACCATTAAGCCCGGCTTTCTGGACCGCTGGTATGGCGACGTCACAGCCAGCGCGCAAAGCCCTCAGCACTATGAAGGCATGCTGGTGATGAACCGCCTGTCGAAGACCGACCCCGTCTTGGTCTTTGCCAATGCCAACAACACAGGAGTAGGACATGAGCGCAACATGCGCGACTGGACCATCTTTATGAATGGCGGCAGGGGCTACGGTATCGAACAAGGCCTTTCCACGGGCTATCAGCACAACTGGCCCAAGAAGATGGGCACCCACGACCTGGAGAACTCTTACGATATCACTGGCGGATTGATTCACCATGATGATTGGAAAACCAGCAACCAGATTACAGAGAACTATTTTCCCAACACTACTGCTATCCGTTCCACATCTGAGGACTATCAGCGCAACCATAGACTGGCGCCAAGAATCCAAGCAGGAGCGGATTGGAGCCCAGACACACTTAACACCTTCTATATAAGAGGCGGTGTGAATTATTCAAAGACACACTCACACAGCCGTCAGACCGTCGAGGAAGAGGAGATGCAGGCAGGCACCTCCACCTATGCGCCAACGCTGTCGCAACTCACTTCCCAGCACGATGAAGGACACCAGACCAGCCTCTGGTCTCGCGGAGGATGGGAGCATTTTGTCAAGGATGGGTCGCTGGGCATCAACTACTACATTAGATTCAGAGAGAATAAGACAGAGAGCTGGACCACTCGCACTATCACCTCACACTCCGCATCTATCAGCTCCTCGCAGATGAACCAGTACTACACCACGCCCGACAAAAACTTCATGACCTACGGCGAGGCCTACTTCAATCGCTGGCTCACCCAGAAATGGCGAATGAAAACAACTTATAAACTGTCGTTTGAACGTAACAACAGGGACTGCGATTTCCTGACTGACGGTCTGGTTGACTATGCCAACAGCTATAAGGACCATCACACCACCCTGCTTCACGAATTTAACATCAGTCAGACCATCAACCTCAAAGCCCTCCAGCTGATGCCCAACGTATCAGCCCAATGGCAGCGTGAGAATCAGGACTACCAGCGAGGACAACTCGACACGGCTGCCGTACGTCATAGTTTCCAGATAGACCCATCATTGCGTGCCAACTGGAAAATCACCAAGACCATAGGTCTCAATGTGAACTATAGCTTCAAGACCAGAAAACCCGACTTGCTCAATACGCTGGCCTATCGCGACCTGACCAATCCACTCTATATTATCGAAGGCAACCCCCTGCTGAAGGACAACCACACCCACGAAGGTTCGTTATCTTACAATATGGTGTTGTCAAAGAGTCAGACCTCGTTCAACCTCACCATGAGCTATCGCTCTTCTGACCGCGAGCATATCAGCGCCCTGAGCTACGACCCCACGACTGCCATCTATGTCAGCCGTACAGAGAATGTAAAGGGCAGTCAGACGTGGTCGGTCCGTCTGAACCTTGATCAGGCCTTGGGCGATTTCTTCCGTCTGCAAAATGATCTGAACATCAGCACAGAGCAGCGCTATGGCTATCTGACCCTGCTGCCCACACAAACGGAGCGTACGCTCAACCAGCAAAGCAGCTTCCATCCAAAAGAAAAGATTACCCTCTCGTTCGACCGCAACTGGCTGAAGACCTCCGTCTTTGCCGAGATTGATGCCAACCGCCAGCGTTATGATGCCTCACCCGAGCAGAACACCACGTTGTGGAACAACAGATTTGGCATCAAGGGCGAGGTCACCATTGGCAACATTGTCTTCAACACCGACCTCACGGAGAGCACGCGTCGAGGTTACAACGTGCAGTCAATGAACAAGGACCTCCTGTTGTGGAATGGTTCGGTATCTTGGAAGATTCTCAAGAACAAAGCCAAACTGGGCTTGGAGTTCGAAGATATCCTCAACAATGAAGATGGCTTCCGAGCAGACCAAACAGCCTACCAGAAGACCACCTCATGGAGCGACTTCCGCCACCACTACGTCGGCGTCAGCTTCACCTATCACCTCGATGCCAAGAAAAAGGACTAAATATTTGGTAGTTTGGACAAAAATTAGTATCTTTGCAACTGATAATATTTAATTAGTTTCTAATAGAATAATGATTGATACAGATAATATATTATCAGTTCTCGACAACTATACGTTAGAATCTGCTGATGACATCGCGCTAAAGTTGGCAGAGGATTTTCGTCATAGGCGGATAGAGAAGAGTCTGACGAGAGAAGAACTTGCAATGAAGGCAGAAATCGCTGTTAGCAACCTGGTAAGGTTTGAACAAAAAGGACTGATTTCCCTAAAGAATCTGATTGCGCTGGCTATGGCCTTGGGCTATACTTCGGAAATCAAGAATCTGTTCGCAACTCCCAAATACACCACCATGGAAGAACTGACGCAGATTCGCAAGAACACCAACAAGAAGAAAGCATATAAAAAGCAATGAAGAGTATAGATCGTCTGACTGTAAAATATCACAATCGTGTCGTTGGCATATTATCGCTGACACCCGATGATAAATTCTGTGCTTTCGAATACGACAAAAGCTGGTTGGTTGATGGTTTCAGCATCTCGCCACTCGAGCTACCCCTACGTCAAGGACTATTCATCGCCAAGCCACAGCCTTTCTATGGCAACTTCGGCATTTTTGAGGATAGTCTGCCTGATGGCTATGGGCGCTATCTGCTCCACAAAGCCTTAATGCGTGAGGGCATCAACGACACTAACCTTTCCTCACTTGAAAGGCTAAGCCTCGTAGGAAATGGTGGCATGGGGGCACTCACCTATCATCCTGAAACGCATATTCAATTAAGCAACGGTGCGACAGATTTGGACATGCTGCAACAGAAGGCTCTTGAAGTCCTGAAAGAACAGCAAGACACTGACGCAGGATTACTACTTTATAATAGCGGTAATAGTGGAGGCGCACGTCCCAAAGCCATCTTCCATGATGAAGAAGGACATTGGCTGGTAAAATTCCGCCACACCTACGACCCCAAGGATATAGGCCAGCAGGAATTCCATTATAACGAGATAGCAAAACATTGTGGCATCAAAGTTCCAGATTTCAAACTGAAGAACGGACGCTATTTCGCTTCACGTCGCTTTGATATCAACGAAGACGGACAGCGTATTCATACTGCAACTGCAGGGGCATTACTCTGTTTGTCGCTGGCCAATCCTGTTCTTGACTATAGCAACCTCCTGGCATTAACTGGCTATTTGACCCAAAGCAGCAAGGAAGTTGAGGAGATGTTCCGTCGTATGGTGTTCAACTATCTGACTGAGAATAAAGACGACCACTGCAAGAACTTTAGTTTCTTAGTCATCCAGGAACCTACAGGTCGTTATGTCTGGCATCTTGCTCCAGCCTATGACCTGACGCTCTGCACAGAAGGTTATAACGGTGAACACGCTACGTCAGTCAACGGAACAGGCGATCCCACCTTAGCAGATATGATTGCCGTAGGAACAAAGATTAAGATGAGAGAAGAGCGATGCCGAGAAATCTTCGAAGAAGTAGAAGCTGGCTGTGGTGACCTTTTGCTTCATCGCATAAAGAAATAACATGGGACAGATTTGACTCCACCCTTCTGGCAGAAAATCAAATCTGTCCCAATAATGATTATTCGTATTGTCTTTACCAGTCTTCGTCCTCGTTGCCCACGATACCATTCTTGATGGCTTCCTCCACCTTGTCCATGATAGCGTTGGAATAGGCGTGGGTCATGACAAGAGCCTTAGAACAGGTACGCTTCTTATTATCTTTCTCCACAAAAGGATAATGCTTGGCAATCTCCCACTGCTCGTCATAGAGACGACGGTCGGTATTATCGCCCTTCAGGCGCTTGCCATCACCATAGACGTTCTGACGATCTGTACGGTTGGAACTGTTGTCGAGAATACCACCAATCCAGCCAGCAGCCTCAGCCTTGAGGATGTCATAGTTTTGTACGGTATAAGTGACACGCACACGTCCTTCCTTGATATCAATCTTGATGACGGGCGTGATGCTCACCACATAACGGTTGAGAGTACCAGTATGATCGGCAATACCATCGATAGAAGAAGAGATGATGATGCAGCCTGCATCCTTGTCATTGAGCGTGATAGCCTGCTTGTCCTTAAAGGTAGCCGTAGCCCAGTAGTTCAGCGCCACATAAAGCTGTGCCTTCGTCTTACCAGGGGCCTCGATAACCTGCTGATAAGACAACGACTCGTTCTTATCCAGCGTCAGTTCCTTGGCCAGGTTAGCAGCTGCATCGAGCCACTTATCACCATATTTCTCCTTAGCATATTTCTCCAAATCGGCCGCTTTCATGACTTGTGCCTGAGCACTCATAGCACCACAAGCAAGGATAGCGGTCAGCATCCAACAAAAAATCTTCTTCATATTCATCAGGTCTTTTAATTATCAATCTTCAATTATCAATTATCCATTATTACCTTGCACCTGCTGCATGACACGCAGGAAGTTGCCTCCCCATATCTTCTGGATATCGGCATCGCTATAACGGCGAGCCAGCAGCTGGCGGGTGAAGTTGGTCAGCTCACTACTGTCAGCCAACCCACGGATACCACCATCGCCATCGAAATCGGTACCCAGTCCTACGTGGTCGATACCCATCACCTGGATAGCATGATCCAAATGTTGCATAGCATCCAGGATGGTAGCCTCGCCCTCTTTCTTCAGGAATCCGTTATAGAGCGTTATCTGGCACACGCCACCCTTGGCGGCAAGGGCACGCATCTGTTCGTCGGTCAGGTTGCGCGGATGGTCGCACAGGGCACGAGCCGAACTATGACTGCATACGATAGGCGTCTTTGACAGTTCCAAGGCATCATAGAAACTCTTCTCGTGAGCATGACTCAAATCGACCATAATACCCAGTCGGTTCATCTCGCGGATTACCTCCTGGCCAAAGACACTCACGCCACCATGGGTCTCAGAACCACGGGCAGAGTCGCAGATATCATTATCGCCATTATGACAAAGGGTGATATACACGATGCCACGGTCCTTGAAATGCTGGATATTACGGATGTCGCCGTCGAGCGCCAAACCGTTCTCAATACCAATCATGATACTCTTACGGCCAGCACGCTTATTGTCCCACAACTGCTGAGGCGTACGGGCAAGCGCCAGATAATCGGCATTCTGTGCCACGATTTGTTCAATCTTATCAAAGATATCATCGGCAAAGGCACGTTTCTCGCCCTTCACGCCCTGCCATTGGTCACTATTCTGAGGCAGGTAAGCCACCATAATCGTGGCATCCTGACGTCCCTCAGTCATCTTATGCAAGTCAACGAGGATACGTGGGTCGCGAGCGGCGAAGTTCACATCCTGAGGGAAGAACATCGGCGTGTCGCAATGGGTGTCGAGCGTCAGGGTGTGATGATGCACACGCTTCACCTCCTTGAACTTCCGTGCCTCGTCCACCAGCCACTGGAAGATAGGCAGTCCGTCAGCACCCATACACTCCGGATGCCACTGCACACCCAGGATAGGTTTGAACTCGGTACTCTCAATAGCCTCTATCACCCCATCGGCAGCACGGCCGACAACACGGAAACGGGGTCCGGCATCGCTCACCGCCTGATGATGGAAGGAGTTGACATAGAGAGGGAAAAGTGAAGAGTGAAGAGTGAAACGCTCGACCTCAGGTCGCTTGCTACCGCTGTATATTTTATACAAGGTAGAATCTTTTTCAATGGAGACAGAATGCGTAGGTTCTGAGCGATCGGCATCCTGTGAATGTTTCACGGTGGTCAGCTTGATATCCTGCTCCACCTTGCCGTCCAGGGCCACAGCCAGGGTCTGGATACCACGACAGATGCCAAGGATAGGCAACTGACGGTTGTAGGCCATACGGGCCATGAGCAGTTCGGGCAGGTCGCGCTCACTATTGATGCCTCCCAGGCCAGGCACTGGTTCCTCGCCACAATAGAGGGGGTTGATATCGGCTCCGCCACTGAGCATCAGGGCATCAATACGGTCGAGCGTATCGGCCAGCACTGTCGTATCTGCCACCGGTGGGATAATCATAGGCACACCACCAGCAGCCACTATCTGTTTGTAGTAGCCCTCACCCAGCTTACAGGTCAGTTCGCCATAGTTGCCTGTAATACCAATAACCGGCCGATGCTGCGCGACAGGAAATGCCTGATGAGCTTCGGCCAGTATAGCATTCAAATCAAAATGCCTCATTTACAATTCTATTTCTTCGAAATGAACAGGTATTTCACGTTTGATGCTCTGTTCGAGCGAGATCAGCGTCTCTGTAGCCACCACGCCAGGAATCTCCTGCAGCTGGCCATTGATGAGGTCCATCAACTGCTCATTGTCACGCGCATAGAGCTTCACCATCATGGTGTAAGGACCTGTGGTGAAATGGCACTCCACAACCTCAGGGACGAGTTCCAGACGCTTCACCACATCCTTGTACATAGAACCACGTTCCAGGGTGATACCTACATAGGTACAGGTGCGATAGCCCAAAGACTTGGGGTTAACGTCAAAGCCGCTGCCCGTGATAACATTATTATCAACAAGGCGCTGCACACGCTGATGAATAGCAGCACGCGACACACCGCAGTCGGCGGCAACATCCTTAAAAGGAATGCGTGCATTCTGTGACAAGATGCTCAGAATTTTCTTGTCTAGGTTATCAATTTTCTCCATTTAAAAAGTGTACTTTTGCAATCTGATAGCAAAAGTACACTTTTTTATTTAATCATGCAACTTTTTTCGGAAAAATTGATGATTTATTTATCAATACCTACCAATTCTACGTCAAAAATCAAGGTTGAATAGGGAGGAATCTGTCCTGCGGCACGCTCGCCGTAACCCAGTTCCTGAGGGATAAAGAGCTGCCACTTAGAGCCAACAGGCATCATGGTGAGCGCCTCTGTCCAACCCTTAATAACCTGGTCGGGACGGAAGGTAGCGGGTTCGGTGCCATGCTTAGAAGAAGCATCAAACACGGTGCCGTCGATCAGTCGGCCCTCATAGTGCACCTTCACCTTGTCGGTCTTCTGAGGCACGATGCCATCACCCTGCTTCAGCACCTTGTACTGCAAACCGCTGGGCAGACAAATCACACCCTCCTTCTTGGCATTCTCGGCCAGGAAAGCACGACCTTTCTCTGTCTGGGCAGCAATCTTGGCCTGACGGTTGGCCTCGGTCTTCTTACTAGACACGGTCTGAGCCTTTGCGGTAGTCATCACCGTGGTATCACCCAGCAAAGCATCAGCAAAGCCACGGAAGAAGAGTTGCTCGTTGATGGAATCGGGAGCGCCATCGGCCTCCTGCTTCAAACCAGAGAGCATACGTCCGCTCACCTGCTCGGCAATCGTCACACCAGCCATACGAGCCTTCTGACGGGGATCCTTCAGTGCCTTGACAGCCTCTTCGAAACCAGCCACGAAATCAGCCATGTAAGCGGTGTCAACACCCAGCTGAGACTGTAGATAGCCTACCAGGCCCTCGGTAACAGACATACCAACGGTATAGCTCAGCGAGTCGCTGCTTGAGAGCAGCTTCACGGGAGCCTTCACCACCTCGATCTTGTCGGCCTTCTTATCCCTCTTCTTTTTAGCATCCACGGTGCTAAAAGAAGCACTCACCACGAGGGCGAGTGCTATAGTCAGTATCTTCTTCATATCAGAATTACTTCACTTCAACAAGTTCTACCTTGAAAATCAGGGCAGAGAAAGGAGGAATCTGACCAGACTGGTTGGCACCGTAGCCCAACTCCTGAGGAATGTAGATCTCCCACTCTGAACCAGCAGGCATAGCCTTCAGAGCCTCCTGCCAACCCTTGATAACACGGCCAACCATGAACTCGGCGGGCTGGTCACCATGACGGTTAGAAGCGTCGAACACAGTACCGTCAACCAGACGACCCTCGTAGTTAACCACTACGGTAGAGGTATCAGCAGGCATAGCACCGTTGCCTTCCTTAATCACCTTGTACTGAACACCGCAAGGCAGGGTCTTCACACCCTCCTTCTTGGCATTCTGAGCCAGAAACTTCTCACCGGCAGTCTTGTTGGCACCAAACTGCTTCTCCTGAGCCTTGGCCTTGATAGCCTCGAACAGAACATTGGCAACTGAGTCAGCCTCCTGAACAGTCATCTTGCCGTCGCCCTTTACACCATTGACGAAACCTGCAAGGATATTGCGGAGAGATACGGTCTGAGTAGAATCCTCACCGAAGAGCTGATAGTTCAGGCCCTTCACCATGTTGTTGGAAATCTGCTGACCAATCTCGATACCAGCGAAATAAGCAGCCTTCTTAGGATCATCAGCGGCATTGGCACCGTCGTTAACACCCTGCAGGAACTCTGCGATGTAGGTGGTGTCAACGCCCTTGGCACGTGACAGATAATCCATGAGACCCTGACTCTGAGTCATACCGATAGCATAGCTCAGGGTATCAACATCAGTTTTCAAACTTGCCTTAGGCGAGTTTCCGTTGCATGACATCATGCCAGCAACAGCAATGGCTGCAACAGCCATAGAAAAAATCTTTTTCATTTTTGTTTTAAATTTTTATTGTGTTATTTGTCGATATACCAATTACATCACCTCGATGAGCTCTACATCGAAAATCAAGGTAGCAAAGGGAGGAATCATAGCACCTGCACCACCCTCGCCATAAGCCAGGCGGTAAGGGATGAAGAAGCGGTACTTGCCACCCTCAGACATCAGCTGCAGACCCTCGGTCCAGCCAGCGATAACCTGCTGCAGGCCGAACACGGCGGGCTCACCACGCTGTACGCTGCTGTCGAACACGGTACCGTCGATGAGGAAACCCTCGTAGTGACACTTCACAGAATCCTTGGCGGTAGGCTTCTTACCGTTACCCTCCTTCAGCACCTGATACTGCAGGCCGCTGGCAGTCGTGATAACACCTTCCTTCTTGGCATTCTCAGCCAGATATTTCTCGCCCTCTTCCTTAGCAGCCTTGCCCTTCTCGGCACGCTCTGCATTCATAGCGGCTTCCTTCTTTGCAAAATATTCCTGTACAATCTGCTGGGCATCACGATGCGACACCTTCAGCTCAGCACCTGCGAGCACATCCTTGATTGACTGTGCAAAATCATCTACATTCAAATCTGTAGCACCCATCTGTGCCAGCTGCTGTCCGATGCCCAAACCCAGGGCATAACTTACTTTATCCATGCTTTTTTATTATATAATAATGTGTATTGTCAAAAATTGCGTGCAAAATTAAACATTTTCTACGACACATGTGCCAACTGTGGATAAAAATTAGTTTTATTTAAGGCTATATGCAGAAAAAAGTTCGTACCTTTGCACCCGGATTTAAATTAATATGATGAAAAAACTGTTTATAGAAACTTATGGCTGTCAGATGAATGTGGCCGATTCTGAGGTAGTGGCCTCAGTAATGCAAATGGCTGGCTATGAGACTTGTGAAAGTCTGGAAGAGGCCGATGCTGTATTTTTGAATACTTGTTCGGTGCGCGATAATGCCGAACAGAAGATATACCATCGTTTGGAGGCACTGGGTGCCATCAAGCGCAAGCGTCCGTTGGTTATCGGCGTGCTGGGCTGTATGGCTGAGCGCGTGCAACAGGACCTGCTGGAGAATCATGGGGCCGACCTCGTGGCCGGACCCGATGCCTATATGACCCTGCCAGACCTGGTGGCCCAGGCCGAACTGGGACATAAGGCCATGAATATCGAACTGTCTACTTCAGAGACCTATAAGGACGTTGTGCCTCAGCGCATTGGCCTGGGTCATAAGATTGGCGGTTTCGTGAGCATCATGCGTGGCTGTAACAACTTCTGCCACTACTGCATCGTGCCCTACACCCGTGGTCGTGAGCGTAGTCGCGACGTAGAGAGCATCCTGCGCGAGGTACGCGATCTGCGTGACCGTGGCTTCAAGGAGGTAACGTTGCTGGGACAGAATGTGAACTCATACAAGAGTGAAGTCGTGAAGGAGAGCGGGAATGAAGAAGTCACTTTTGCCCAGCTCCTCAGGCTGGTGGCCCACGAGGCACCTCAGATGCGCATCCGCTTCACCACCTCACATCCCAAGGACATGAGCGACGAGACATTGCATGTCATTGCCGAGGAGCCCAATGTATGCAAGCATATCCACCTGCCCGTACAGAGCGGCTCTGACCGTATCCTGAAACTGATGAACCGCAAATATACCCGTGAGTGGTATATGGACCGTGTGGCTGCCATTCGCAGGATTATTCCCGACTGCGCGCTGTCCACCGATATCTTTGTAGGCTATCACGACGAGACAGAGGAAGACCATCAGCTCAGTCTCAGTCTGATGCGCGAGGTAGGCTATGACTCTGCCTTTATGTTCAAATATTCTGAGCGCCCCGGCACCTATGCCTCAAAGCATCTGCCCGACAATATCGCAGAAGAAGAGAAGATTCGCAGACTGAACGAGCTCATTGCCCTGCAGACGGAGATTTCTGCCCAGCAGAACAAGAAGGACGAGGGCAAGGAGTTTGATGTGCTGGTAGAAGGTTTCTCCAAGCGCAGCAGAGAGCAGCTCTGTGGTCGCACGGAACAAAACAAGATGGTGGTGTTCAACAAAGGAAGTCATCATATTGGAGAAACAGTACGTGTGCGCATCACAGGCAGCACCAGCGCCACCCTTTTCGGCGAGGAAGTATAAACAGATACATTTAAAATCATCCCGCAACAACAGAAAAAAAATATCAATGAAAGAATTCCTGAAAGTACTGAGGCGATTTGTGCCTCCTTATAAGAAATATCTCTTCCTGTCGATATTCTTCAATATTTCATCGGCAGTGCTCAACATTTTCTCGTTTGCAGCACTGATACCAATCCTACAGATTCTGTTTCAGACGGGAGACGCAGAGGCAGCCACCGCCGTGATGGCATGGGACTGGGGCAATGTGCAGGAGGTTTTGATGAACAACCTGAACTATTATGTCAACGAGCTGATAGCTGACTATGGTCCTACCACCACTCTATTGCTGATAGGTTTGTTCCTGGCCGTCACAACATTACTGAAAACGGGGTTCTATTTCCTCACATCAGCATGTATCGTACCTATTCGCACCGGTGTGGTACGTGACATCCGTAATCAGTTATACCACAAGATAACATCCCTGCCACTGGGATTCTTCTCAGAGGAGCGCAAGGGCGATATCATCGCACGTATGAGTGGTGATGTGTTGGAGGTAGAGTCAAGCATCATGTCATCACTCGACATGCTGTTTAAGAACCCCGTACTGATTATTGCCTATTTCTCTACCATGCTGTTTGTGTCGTGGCAGCTGACACTGTTCACCCTCATCATCGTACCCGTGATGGGCTGGATTATGGGACTCGTGGGACGCAAGCTGAAGCAGGCCTCATCCAAAGCTCAGGCTCTGTGGAGCGACACAATGAGTCAGGCAGAAGAGACGCTGAGCGGCCTGCGCATCATCAAGGCTTTCTGTGCAGAGGAGAAGATGAACAAGCGTTTCGACAAGATCAACTCTTCCTATCGCGACCATCTGATGCGAGTGAATATCCGTCAGTCATCGGCTCACCCCATGAGTGAGTTCCTGGGTACAGTGATGATTGTCATCGTACTGTGGTTTGGCGGCATACTGGTGCTTAACAACCAGACCATCACCGGTCCTACATTTATCTACTACATGGTGATTCTCTATTCTATCATCAACCCGCTGAAGGAATTCTCAAAGGCCAGCTACAACATCCCCAAGGGTTTGGCATCGATGGAACGCATTGACAAGATTCTGTTTGCTGAGAACACAATCAAAGAGACAGAGGAGCCCAAGCATATCGCCTCTTTCGAACACCAGATAGAGTTCCGTCATGTATCTTTCCGCTACGGCGAGAAATGGGTGCTGCACGACATCAACCTGGTTATTCCAAAGGGAAAGACGATAGCGCTGGTAGGACAGAGCGGTAGCGGAAAGTCAACGCTTGTGGATTTGATTCCACGCTACTATGATGTGCAGGAGGGCGAAGTGCTCATCGACGGCATCAACGTGAAGGACTTAGGCATACACGACCTGCGCCAGTTGATAGGTAATGTCAACCAGGAGGCTATCCTGTTTAACGACACCTTCCGCAATAATATCGCCTTTGGTGTGGACAAAGCTACTGACGAGCAGATTGCCGAGGCAGCAAAGATTGCCAACGCCTATGATTTCATCATGCAGTCGGAACAGGGATTTGAGACTAACATCGGCGACCGTGGCGGACGATTGTCGGGTGGTCAGCGCCAGCGCGTCAGCATTGCACGCGCCATCTTGAAGAATCCTCCCATCCTGATTCTCGATGAGGCCACATCAGCCCTCGATACAGAGAGTGAACGACTGGTACAAGACGCCCTGGAACGTCTGATGAAGACACGCACCACCGTGGCTATTGCCCACCGCTTGTCAACCATCAAGAATGCCGACGAGATATGCGTACTCCACGAAGGACGTATTGTGGAGCGAGGTACTCACGACGAACTGCTCAGCATGGATGGCTACTACAAGAAACTGAATGACATGCAAAGTCTTTAGTCATTCCACATACGACAAAGAACAGATAATCACAGAACGATGATAAAATTCCTGGACCTGCAGCGCATCACACAGAAATACGGAGACGAGATTCACGAAGCCATCACACGTGTCGTGGACTCAGGCTACTATCTGCAAGGAGCTGAGAACAAACGCTTCGAGACTAACTATGCCGCTTATATCGGCAGTCACTATTGCGTGGGTTGCGGCAACGGTCTGGATGCCTTGACATGGATATATCGCGCCTATATAGAAATGGGGGTGATGCAACCTGGCGATGAGGTCATCGTTCCTGCTAACACGTTTATAGCCTCCATCCTCGCCCTGACAGACAACGGATTAGTTCCGGTCTTGGCAGAACCTCGTTATGACACACTGGAGCTGGATGACAGCAGACTGGAAGCACTCATCACCCCCAAGACCCGTTCCGTCCTGCTGGTTCACCTCTATGGCCGATGTGCATATACGGAAGAGATTGGCAGACTGTGTCAGAAATATAATCTGAAGTTGGTGGAGGATAATGCGCAGGCACAGGGCTGCAGATATACTGACGGCCGACACACAGGTGCTCTTGGGGATGCAGCAGGACACAGTTTCTACCCGGGCAAGAACCTGGGAGCGTTAGGCGATGCCGGAGCCGTGACCTGCAACGACAAGGAATTGGCCGACACCATCCGTGCATTGGCTAACTACGGCAGTCAGCGGAAATATGTATTCAGATATACAGGGCGTAACAGTAGGATGGACGAGATACAGGCAGCGGTGCTGGATGTCAAACTGCCTCATCTGGATGAAGATAATAATGCACGCTGTGCCATCGCCGGCATCTATTATAAAGGCATTAAGAACCCGCTTGTGACGCTCCCTGCACGACTGGAAGATGCGCAGAATGTCTATCACATCTTCCCCGTATTCTGTGAGCACAGGGATGAGTTACAGGAATATCTGAAAGGACAAGGTGTTGAGACGTTGATTCACTATCCCATCCCGCCTCACAAGCAGGAATGCTACAGTCAATGGAGCAGTCTGTCACTGCCTGTCACAGAGAAGATTCACAGTCAGGAGCTCAGTCTGCCCATCAGTCAGGTGATGACAGCCGACGAGGCGCACGAGGTGGTTAGAGTGATCAATGCATTCAGAAAGAATGCCTGAAGCAGAAAGACATCTATAAAGAATATATATCAGAAATGAAACAGAGGATTCTATATCTTGCAAAGTTTTACGGAGTCACTGTGGTAATCTTTATCATAGCCAAACTGTTGTTCTTGTGTTTCAATAGCGACAAGGAGCCATTAGGAGTAAGCGATGTATGGGACGTTATCCTTCATGGTATCTCGCTCGACCTTTCCACGGCGCTCTATCTCCTCAGCATCCCTTTCCTACTCACATTAGCAAGTCTGTGGATACATATCCCCCGGATATTGTATCGCATCTACAACATCATCATTGCCATCATATTACCGCTGGCTTTCATTGCCGACACATGCCTGTACCCCTTCTGGCAATTCAAACTTGACGCCTCGTGCCTCACATACCTGGAGAGTCCGGCAGAGGTGCTTGCCAACGTAAGCGGCATCTACGTCCTAGCAATCCTCATTATCTGGATATTAACCACATTCATCACTCATTTCATATACAAGAAGGTGGCGCTACCGCCTCAAAAGGGTACATGGCAGGAAACCATCCTATATATCGTCTGCATACCGCTATTTGTTATCGGCATTCGTGGTGGTTTGGACGAATCGACAACAAATATAGGACAAGTCTATTTTTCTCAGCGACAGTTCTTGAACCAGGCTGCCATTAATCCCGTATTCTCATTTTTCGCATCGCTCGAGAAAACGCAAAGCGACGTACCGGAATACCACTTCTTGGCGTCGAGCGAATGTCAGGATATCGTTGACCGTTTCTACACAACAAAGAGTATCCAGAGTGACACCTTGCTACGCACAAAACGACCGAATGTGGTGATTATCCTCTTAGAAAGTTGTGGTGGTATCTTCACCCGTCTGGAGGGAGACCCGAACATCATGCCACGACTGAATCAGCTGATGGACGAGGGCATCAGTTTTGACAGTTGCTATGCCAACTCATGGCGCACCGACCGCGGCACTGTATGTACGTATAGCGGATATCCCTCGTTTCCAACCACATCGGTCATGAAGATGCCGGCAAAGACCCATCGTATGCCAGGAATAGCCAAGTCGTTGGCACACGCCGGTTATAAGACATCTTATGTCTATGGCGGTGACATCAATTTTACGAATATGCGCAGCTACCTGATTTCCACAGGCTTTGAGCAACTGACTTGGAAGAAAGACTACGACCTGCAGGAACAGGCTACAGCCGAATGGGGTGTCCGCGACGACATCACCTTCAGAACAGTCAGACAGATGATAGAGAAGCCCGCACAGGAACCGTTCCTGATAGGTTACTCCACACTGTCGAGCCATGAGCCGTGGGATGTGCCCATCAACCACTTCCAGGATGAGACGCTGAACGCTTTCTATTACGTTGACCAGTGTATCGGAGAGATGGTTGACAGTCTGAAGCAAACACCCGCATGGGACAATCTGCTTTTGATTCTTCTTCCCGACCATGGTGTCAACTACAACGACGTGGGTCCGCACGACCGCAGACGCAACCATATTCCCATGCTATGGTTAGGCGGTGCCATCAGGGAACCAAGACATATAACCACCATTTGCAACCAGACCGATTTGGCTGCAACACTGTTAGGGCAGATGGGTATCCCGCATGATGATTTCCCTTATAGCCGTGACGTCATGAGTAAGAATTATATTAGTCATTTTGCCATACACACTTTTAACAATGGTATCTCGATGATTGACAGTACTGGTCATGCCGTGTACGACCTCAACATCAACCAGATGGTTGTCAACGAGAGTAGCGATGCCAAGCGACTCATACATAACGGCAAAGCCATTTTACAGAATGCATCCGAAAATCTTAAAAATATCAACTGACAATGGAAAAATTTATTTCTACATATCTTTCACCAATAGCAGCTGTTGCAAAAAATATTCTGCTGCTCTATATCGTGTATTTCTTAGCACGTATGGTCTATCTGCTGCTCAACTGGAGTTACTTTGCTCCAACACTGAGCATGCAAAGCTTTGGTGAGATACTACATGGCGGACTTGTCTTCGACACATCAGCTATCCTGGTCACGAACATACCTTTCTTTGTATTCATACTCTTTCCCCTTCACTGGAAAGAGAGCCATATCTACCAACAGGTTTGTCGCTGGTACTTCGTCATCATCAACAGTTTTATGACGGCAGCCAACCTTTGTGATGCTGTTTATTTCAAATATACCATGCGACGCACCACAACGACCGTGTTCCAGGAGTTCCATAACGAAGGCAACCTGTTCAGCATCTTCACAACAGAGGCTTTGAACCACTGGTATCTGGTGCTGCTTTTCGCTGGCATCGTGTATGTCCTTTGGCATTTCTACAGTCAGCCGAAACTCTACTGGCGCGAGTTGTCATGGTGGCGCTACGACCTGACATGCCTCTTGTCGTTAGCGGCTATCGCTCCTTTTGTCGTGGCAGGCATCCGTGGTGGATTCAGCAAGGCTGTACGTCCCATCACCATCTCTAATGCCAACCAGTATGTGGACCGTCCTATCGATGCTGCACTGGTGCTCAACACACCGTTCTCCATCTATCGCACCATTGGCACGGCAGCATTCGTGGTGCCCGAGTATTTCAGCAGCGAGGAGGAGATGGCAAAGGTTTATACCCCCATCCATTCTGCAACAGCTGCCGGTGAGGAGGCACTCGCTAAAAAGAAGAATGTCGTTGTGCTGATTGTAGAAAGCATGGGACGCGAGTATTTTGGTGCGCTGAACCAGAACCTGGAGAACGGACAATACAAAGGTTACACGCCCTATATGGACTCTATCATCGCCAAAAGTATCACCTTCAGTCATAGCTACTGTAACGGAAGGAAATCAATTGACGGCATGCCATCAGTACTGTCAAGTATCCCTATGTTCGTAGAGCCATTCTTCCTGACACCAGCCTCTATGAATGACTATACTGGATTAGCCGGCATCCTGGCTGACGAGGGTTACCAAACGGCTTTCTTCCACGGCGCCCAGCGCGGTTCCATGGGTTTCCAGGCATTCTCACGTGCCACTGGTTTCCAGGATTACTACGGTCGCGAGGATTTTGATGACGATGACCGCTTTGGAGGAGAGAAGGAGTTCGACGGCACATGGGCTATCTGGGACGAGCCCTTCCTGCAGTATTACGCAGCAAAGATGTCTGAGATGAAAGAGCCCTTTATGACGGCTGTCTTTACAGCTACCAGTCACCATCCTTATGCCGTGCCAGAGAAGTATAAAGCTACCTATCCAGAAGAAGGTATTGAGATTCACAAGTGCATACGCTATACAGATATGGCATTGGGACGTTTCTTCCAGACGGCAAGTCGTCAGCCATGGTTCAAGAATACCATCTTCGTCCTGACCAGTGATCACACAAACCTCAGTGACCACGCTTTCTACCAGACCGATCTGGGCGGTTTCTGCGTGCCTATCGTCATTTATGAACCCGACGGTGGCAGACAACCAGAGATGCAGGACAAGATTGCGCAACAGATAGATATCATGCCAACGATTCTGGGCATGCTGGGATACCAGAAGCCTTACCTCGCCTTTGGCAAGGATGTGCTGAATGCAACTGCCGACGACACATGGGCGGTAAACTACATGAACGGTATCTACCAATACGTGAAACACAACCACGTACTGCAGTTTGACGGTAAGAAGACACGTGCCGTATATGCGCTTAGCGACTCACTGATGCAGCATAACAAAGTGGGACAATTCCAGCAACAGCAACAGATGGAGCAGGAAGTGAAAGCCATCATTCAGCAGTATATGGAGCGCATGACGCAAGACAGGTTAATGCCCAATCGTCCCTCGCACAAATAAAAGATACATATCAACGTATTGCCAGCAGCGGCAATACGTCTAATAGATATGACGGAACAGGTAGTCGAAATGACCAAAGTCCTGTAAGGTAAAACTCTTAGTGATGTCCTCTATCCAATAAAGCGGTGCATCGTGATACATCGATGCTACCAGAGAGAACGTGCTGGGAGCCCCTATCAGATAGTCACAATGAGACAGCACACAAAGGTCTTCTCCAGGATTGCCATCAGGAAAGAACAGTTGGCACGCTGGCAACTGCTGCTGATAGTAATCACGATTTAACTGAGGATCATTACCACAGATATAGACAGCTATCTGCTGCCCGGGGAACAAACTACAGAACTGACGTATCACGGAAACATACTGTTCATCGGAATAGAAGAACCGCCCCCCATACCATCGCTGATAGTCGCCACGACGGATATGCATGCCCAGGCGTACCATGCCTTCAGTACTGGCTATCACCTGTTGTGCATGTGCCTCAACATCTTGACGGAAAGCGAATAAGGCGAGTATCTCATCCTTGTATTTCAAGAACAGGTCATACCAACGGGCATACCATCCCTCGACCACGGCATATCGCTTAGCAATCATCTGGGACTCACCGGCAGCGATATCAACATCGTCTTCATTGAAAGATATAACAGGCAGCAGCCCTGTCTTAGCACCATACTTGGCGAAAAGATAGGTAAGGAAATTATGCCACGCCGTGCCACAAATATGAAAATACGGATACTTATAGGCAAAACGCATCGACATGGTCTTTCGCCCATGTTCACGGCCCCAGGCATATACATGTCCATACTGCAAGATGTTGTTGCACATCCGACCTTTATCTCTTACAAATAACATTTCTGTAGTATTAAAATTCGAATGCAAAGGTAGCATTTTTTTTTAATAATTCCAGCTGTTTTCATTTTTATTTACTATCTTTGCACAAACAATCCATTGTGCAATGAACAAACGAAAGATATACTACCTGCTTCACAGCGGTAAGAATAGTAAACTCGCATATTACATCAAGGTGTATCTGCAAGAGATAACACCGCGCTGTTTGCTACGACCCTTTCTGAATCGGAAATTAAAGGAGGCTGAGAAGCGTCCCGACTTCGATTATATCATGGAACGTGTCAACTACTACAACCGTCTCACCAAAGATATCGCCTATAGTCAGAACGACTGGAAAAGGGAATCCGTTTGTTTGGACAAGCAACAGAAAACGGGACAGAAAGTTTACTATTTTGACGCTATGGAGTACGGGCGCTGGTTTCCCGGTCATTTGCTATGGCGTTTGGAACCTGGCGATCCCAATCAGTATATGACCTTGCCATCGATTGTGAAATGCCGCAACCTTGAAGGTGACAGCCGTCTGTCCGTACTACTGAACATGGACAAGGTACGCCATTTTATTTTCGTCAACGACAAGACGCCATGGGAAGAGAAACGTGACAAGGTACTGTTTCGCGGTGACCTTGGCGCCCGTAAGCAAAATCGTACGGACTTTATGCACCGGTGGTACGGGAAGCACCCAGTAGATGCCGGCATGACAAATTATGAGGGGGAACAGGAGTGGCATCGCGAAAAACTGACTATTGCCGAACAGATGGCGTATAAGTTTGTGATGTCGCTTGAGGGCAATGATGTTGCCTCGAACCTGAAATGGGTCATGTCGTCCAACTGTCTCGCCGTCATGCCACGCCCAACTATGGAGACCTGGTTTATGGAAGGAAAGCTGGTGCCCAACTATCACTATGTGGAAGTGAAGCCTGACTTCAGTGACCTCGAAGGAAAGGTGAACTATTACCTGGCTCACCCCGACGAGGCCAAGGCTATTATCCTGCATGCCCATGAATGGGTTAATCAATTCAAGGACAAGCACCGTGAGGACCTCATCTCGCTACTTGTCCTGAAGAAATATTTCGACATTACTAATTCATAATATCCTTTGATTATCATGACTGTACTTGTAATTCATGCAAAGCACCTTACCGATAGATTACAACATATCAACCAGCAACTAAAAGACTGGCCTGGTGACGTTGACTATATCCTCGACCTTGATAAAGATGAACTCACACCAGAGATTCTGGCTCAGTATATCAAGCCAGGAAGTGAGATCGACTGCATCAAGGGAAGTACCAGTTGTGCCCTCAAACATATCCTGGCCTGCCAATACATCATTGACCACCAGTTGGAAGGAGCACTCATCCTTGAAGACGACATTGTGCTACATCCTCACTTCAAAGAGAATTTTCAGAAAACGATGGAGGAATATCAGCGTAACTATTCCGACAGACCAGTTATCATCTCTTACGAAGACTCGTCGCTACAGTTTATCCCCCGCTCTCAACGGGTCAAAGGACAGTGGCTCTACAAAGCGCCTCAGGGACGTGTAAGATTCACCGGTGCTTTGTATATCAATCAGAAAGCGGCACAGGTATTCACAGACAACGTGAAGGCAAACAAGTGTGACATAACCATAGACCACTATCACATGAAGCTCTATCGTGCCGGGTTACTCGACTACCTTTGGTGTGAACCCTGTCTTGCCACACAGGGGAGCTTCTACGGACTCTTTCTGTCATCAATAGGCGGACAAGTTAGGAGATTCGAAGGCCTCCGCTGGCGATTTAAGTATTACTACCGCCGACTCCTTTATTGGTTCAGATAGCAGCCGAGACAGGGGTTTGCCGTTCACGCACCTTACCGTCAACAACCTCAAAACGACTATCAAACTCTTCGCGTGTTCGCTTCCAACGGTTGTGACTCCACAACCATATCTCTGGCTGACGACGAATATTCTCTTCGAGCATCTTGAAGTAGATATCGGTTAACTCAAACTCCTCAAGCAGGTGTGTGTCGCGCGTTATCAGTTTGAACTCGCCTTCATAGTAGCCACGCTTTACTTTCTTCATCTCCAGATAGAAAGCAGCTTGCTTATTCTTGCGGGCTATTCGCTCTGCACCGGTCATCACAGGCGTATCGTGATTCATAAACTGGCACCAATGATGGATATTGTTCCAGTGAGGCACCTGATCTCCCAGATAACCAATCACCGTGGGCTGGTTTTTCCTTTTATATTCTATCGTTACTCGCAGAATGTCGGTTAAAGCTATACACTGGGCTCCCCAGCGCTGACGCTGATTCAGCAGCAGATGGTCGAACTCCGGGTTCTCCAACGCATGATACAACTGTCCAAAGTGCACCTTATCACTCATCCACAGCGGTAATGAGGTGACCCACTCCCAATTAAAATTATGCCCCAGATAAATAGCACACGACTGGCCTGCAGCCACACACTGCTCGATATTCTCTGTACCCTTAAACACCATATGCTTACGTATCTGACGCTCACTCATTGTCATCGCTTTCACTGTTTCTACGAAGTAGTCACACAACTGGTGATAAAATCTGCGTTCAATGACAATGATTTCTTCTGCACTTTTCTCTGGAAACGAATCTACTAAGTGTTTTTGCACCAGACGACGACGGTATCCTATCAGATGATACAGCACCACATAAATGCCATCGCTCAACAAATAGTGTACCCGCAGCGGCAGCAACGAGCACAAATACCATACAACAAATAATAAGTAATATTTTATGTTCACGCTGGCAAAATTAAAAAAAAAAGCCGAAACATCCAAGCAAAATAAATAAAATGTGTATCTTTGCATCAAAAATGCAATTAACACGAGAAACAGAATGGCAAACTACGACATCCGACCATTACAATTACGCATTTTAGATATTCTTATAGCTATTGACAAGGTGTGTAGCGAGCACCATCTACGCTATTATATATGGGCCGGCACCATGTTGGGCGCCGTGCGTCACAAGGGGTTCATACCCTGGGACGATGACCTAGACATAGCCATGCCACGCCCAGACTATGAACAGTTGATAGCTCATGCCTCAGAATGGTTGCCAGAACAGTTCGAGACTATCTGTTTTGAGCGTGACAAAGACTATCCGCTGCCTTTTGCAAAGATTCAAGATGCCACCACCACGCTCATCGAGCGCCGCCATATGCGCTACTTAGGAGGTGTCTATCTTGATGTCTTTCCACTTGACGGTATCACCGCCAACCCACTGAAGCAGCGACTTCATTTTATGCGCTATTTCTATTGGAAAAAGGTACTATATTTCCTATATCGCGACCCATACCGCCATGGTCACGGCCCATCAAGTTGGATTCCATTGCTTTGCCGACGCCTGTACACGCTCGAGGGCGTGCAACAAAAGATGAAACGTCTTCAGACCTGCTACGACTATGATACCTCTACACTCGTGGTGGACCACGACGATGGCCGTCGTGGATGCATGCCTCGATCCATTCTTGGCACCCCCACCCCAATTATTTTCGAGGGACAAACGGTGTTGGGTGTAGAACATGCAGACATATACCTAAGCAATAAGTATGGCGACTATATGACCATTCCTCCTGGTCCCAAGCAACGCCAGCACAACTTTTATCTCATGGCACTCGACAAGCCCTACCGTGAGTGTAAACATCTCCTGGAAAATGACTAACAGCAGTCCTCTCAATATCGTCTGTGCCGCCAGCAACAGCTATGCGGCCTACTGCGGCATCATGCTCACGTCGTTGTTCAGTAACAACACGGCCCACGCTATCGAGGTGTATGTGCTTTCGGGAGATATGTCTGAAGAGAACCGAACCAAGTTTAGCCAATTGGCAACACAGTTCAGTCAGCATATCACCATTATCGATATTGATAAATCACAATTCAGCCACCTCCCCATAGGAGAGCGTTTCAGCAACATCTCTTATGAGGCCTATTTCAGACTACTGCTCCCATCGCTCCTTCCAGACTGCGAAAAAGCACTCTATCTGGATTGTGACATGATTATCACCACCGATGTGGATGAACTATGGAACACCGATCTCCACAACATGGCTATGGCGGCTGTTGCCGACACACCACGCATGCAGCAGAAGAGCCTCGCCCGTTTGGGATTTGCCCCTACCGACACATATTTCAACAGTGGTATGGGACTATACAACCTGAAGTTTCTGCGTGAATTCTGTTTCGAAGAAAAAGTACGTACCTTTGTGGCCAATCACTACGACCTCATCGTGTATCATGATCAGGACATCCTCAACTGCGTGTGCCATGGAATGATACGCGAAGTGGCAGTTGAATGGAATACGGTAGAGAGTGTCTTAGAGAAGCATCCACAGATACATCCATTTATCATCCATTATGCCTCGCTACGCAAGCCTTGGTACAAGGAGTGCCTACATCCCCTTCAGCACGAATTCTGGCGTTATGCGGCTCTTAGCCCATGGCATGACCTGAAGCCCGTTTTCAAATATCACGGACTGAAACGTTTCACAAAATACTACCTAAAACGCCTGTTTAATTAGTTCTGGCGCAGTTTCCGCTCTATGACTTTGGCTACTATCATAAACTGATAAACAGCAGCCATCTGTGAGCGTATCAGTCCGCGACGACCGTCACGATAGGCACCATCCAGCACATATTTCTTGAAGAATCGCCAAACAGGTCGCCAAAGCAAGGCACCCCATCCATAGTTCTTATTCATACGTTTGTCAACCTCATTATCTGTATAGAAATTGACCTTTGTCACCCACTGTGAGGTTGTCTCATCCTCCAAATGCTCTATCAGCACATTATTCAGACTGGCAGGAATACGCTCCACGCGTCCCTGCACAGTGGGAAAAGTATGAACATATGGTGGCCACACGGTACCTTCGCGTATGAAGAATCGCAACTGGTAATCTACACTGCGCGAGCTGACCCACTTGCCCATGAACATATTTCTGCGTGGGATATATAGCCCCTGAGGACAATCAGGCGTTTCTATACGGTTGTATAAATACTGACGCAATTGCGGCGTGACGATTTCATCGCTGTCAACTACCAGCACCCAAGGGTTCGTTGCGCTCTGGATAGCAAACGTGCGGGCTGGCTCTGCACTCTTGTGGTCAGCCTTTGGGAATGTTACCACACGGGCACCATATTGCTGTGCTATCTCAACCGTATGGTCTGTGGACTCCATATCGCACACCACGACTTCATCGAAACCCTTTACGGCTTCCAAGCATTCTGCCAGATGTTCCTCGGCATTATAGGTATTGATGACTACAGAAATCTTGTTCTCCATTTCGCTGCAAAGTTACGAAAAAACGGGAGAAATGCAAAAAGAAAGGCATTTTCTTTTTATTTCACTCGTTTTTTCGTAACTTTGCCGTCTATAAACAAGACAGAAGGTATGATTATAGGCTTCGATGCAAAAAGAATTGTCAGCAATGGCACGGGATTAGGCAGTTACGGACGAACACTTATCAATGACCTGGCACAGGACGACTCTTTGTCGCTTCGTCTGTACGCCCCCAATTCCGGACGTACGAATCTAAGGGGACAGATTATTGAGCGCCCCAACGTCACTTTCTGTTACCCCGGTCAGGGACTTTCCGGACTACGGGCTGCCATCTGGCGTAGTCGCGGCATCACCAACGACTTGAAACGCGATGGTGTTCAGCTATATCACGGTCTTTCCGGCGAACTGCCTATTAACATCAGTAAGAGTGGCATCAAAAGCATTGTCACCATCCACGACCTGATATTCATGCGTCATCCTGAGTTCTACAACTGGATTGACGTCAAGATATACACCTGGAAGTTCCGTCAGACAATCCGTGAGGCCAGTCATATCGTAGCTATCAGCGAATGTACCAAGCGGGATATTATCGAATTAGGTGGCGTTGACGAGAGTCGCATCTCTTTGGTCTACCAGAGCTGTTCCCCAAAATTCCAGCGCTCAGCCTCAACAGACAGGCATGGACTGCCCTCTCGCTATATCCTCAATGTGGGCACCATAGAACGACGTAAGAACATCCTGTTGGCAGTCAAGGCTCTGCCTTTATTACCCGAAGATTTGTCGCTCGTCATCATTGGCCGTCAGACGCCCTATGCCGATGAGGTGAAAGCTTATGCGAAAAAACATGGTCTCGAACATCGTGTTATTATGCTCCACGCTGTCAGCAACCCCGAACTTGTGCCCTATTATGCCAATGCCGAGGCTTTTGTATACCCCTCCGTCTACGAAGGTTTTGGCATTCCTATCATAGAAGCCATCAGTTCTGGTCTGCCAGTTGTAGCTTGCACAGGTTCCTGCCTTGAGGAAGCAGGCGGTCCCGACGCTTTCTATGTAGCACCAGATGATGTAGAGGGTATGGCCCACGCCATCATGGCAACACTACACGGCGCTGAAGGCCGTGAACAGCGTATTGAACGCAGCATGCAATACATTAAGCGCTTTCAAGGGAACAGTGTCGCCAGTCAGATGGCGGATATCTATCGCAATCTTATTTAAATCAACCCATATAAACTAAAAACTTATGAGAAAACTATTTTCACTTATCGTCATGATGGCAACAATGACAACAAGTTATGCACAAAAGCAGCTGGTGCTGTATTATTCTGAGACAGGAACAACGAAGACCGTTGCTCAGGAGCTGCAGAAACAGTTAGGAGCCGACATCGAAGAGATTGAGGCCGTGGTACCATACTCTGGTAACTTCCAGGAGACCATACAACGCGGACAACGCGAGATGCAAAGTGGTGAGATGCCTGCTATCAAGCCTTTGAAGAAGAAGATTGCCGACTACGACATTATTTTCCTAGGCTACCCCATTTGGTTTGGCACCTATGCCAATCCAATCATCACGCTGGTAAAAGAGCAAGACTTTGCCGGTAAGACGATAGTGCCATTCTGTACTTTTGGCAGTGGCGGTCTGAACACCTCTTCAGATGCGCTCAAGAAAGCATTACCAAAAGCCACTATTGCAAAAGGCTATGGTGTACGCACTGCCCGCGTAAATGCCGCCGCAAAGGAACTTGACCGTTTCCTGAAAGAGAACGGCTACAAGAAAGGGAGCGTAGAGAAGTTGCCCGACTATTCCGCACAACAACCGGTTACTGATGCAGAACGACAGATTTTCGACGCCGCCTGCTCCAGCTATCAGTTCCCCTTGGGCACACCACAAACAGTAGGCAAGCGTCAGACACCCGATGGCACCGATTACAAATTTACGGTTGCCAGCCGTGGCATGAACGGTGGCGGTGAGACAACATCCATCATCTACGTCACCGTAGGCAAGGATGCCAAAGCTGAGTTTACGGAAGTAGTACGTTAAGCTGACTGACAATCTGCTGTAACGACCCGTCCTTTATCACAACCCGTTTATGAGCATCTAAGAGATAAAGCGACGGTAACGCTGGCAAATAAAAAACCTTCATCACATCGGGATTCAAGTTCGTATCAATATAAACGACCTTGAGTCCCGATGTTTTTTGCAACAAAGGCTCACGTTTTATCTGGGGCATCTGCTCCTGACAATGCTCACATTGAGGGTCAAAGAACACAAGGAGGACGTATTGGCTTTGGATATCATAAAGACGCACCCTGTTACCTTCTGTATCAACAAAGGAGCAGTCTGCCGACATCATTCCCAGTTGATTCAGGGATAACTGATGAATGAGGAACTGCCGCTGAGGAGTTGTCGGTAAGGCTCTGAGCAAATGACTATATACCGTATCATTGCGAAGAGGCGACTGTGGGTTCTCCAAATAATGCCGGAGCAAATCCTCAAAACGGCCCAGTCTCTGTTCTGAACACGCGATACTGTCCGCAAAGGCTCCCGCCGCCTTGGCACAAGTCACGGAATCCGCATACGCCATCAGATTGACAAAGTCCACGAATCCCTGCTCTCCCACCTTTTGGTTTGCCTGAGAGGAATCAGAGAAATCATACTTGTTCCAGAAATGCTCCAACACATAAGCCAACTTCGCCTCGTCTGTCGCCAGCGTTTCCGGGACAGTCGGATACGGGAAAGAAACATCCTGTGCCCATCCACCGAACGGGCAAGCCAGCATCACCAATAGAAACCACCACTTACGCATCATTGTCCAATCTGTACTTCTGTATTGCCCTTCACTTCGGCATTGTTACCGCCGCCGTAGACATTGCCACGGATGTCGGCACCTGTTTTATCCACTGTACCTATATTTACCCTGGTATTACCAATCACCTTGGCTGCATTACCACCGCCAAATACGTTATAGATGGCACCAATCTTTCCCTTGGCATGTGAGGGAATGGGATAATGATTAGGCGTTTCCGAATTCTCACCGACAACAGACACATTTTTATCATAATATTTGCCGTTGGAAACATTGACATTCACTGTTGGGTTAGCCACCATCGTGGCACCAGCACCATAGCCACCACCATAGATATTGCCAATACTGGTAAACGACTTCACA
>Ga0310695_10002931_pt1 | contig 34625 bp, 26 predicted proteins | sample RumenRJG_04DNA_FD_203882 | JGI IMG/M metagenome (GOLD analysis project Ga0310695, IMG submission 203882) | Bovine rumen microbial communities from Lethbridge, Alberta, Canada - RJG_04 (v2) (version 2) | ecosystem: Host-associated > Mammals > Digestive system > Stomach > Rumen | place: Canada... | reverse complement strand
AGAGCTGCAAGTTCCTTCTCGAGGCCTTCACGATAGTCAGGCTTAGAGTTAGCGTCGATAGAGATCTGTGCCTCGTTACCAGACTTAACAGACTCGTAAAGCTTCTGAACTACTGGCTTGCAAGCATCGTGGAAAGGACCCATCCAGTCGAGAGCACCACGCTGAGCTGTTGTAGAACAGTTAGCATACATCCAGTCCATACCCTTCTGAGCGAAGAGAGGCATGAGTGACTGTGTGAGCTCCTCAACAGTCTCGTTGAATGCCTCAGATGGAGTGTGACCGTTCTCACGGAGGACCTCGTACTGAGCAAGGAGGAGACCCTGAATAGCACCCATAAGAGAACCACGCTCACCTGTGAGGTCAGAAGTAGCCTCGCGCTGGAAAGTAGTCTCGAACAAGTAACCAGAACCGATACCGATACCGAGAGCGAGAGTACGATCGAGAGCACGACCAGTTGCATCGTTGTAAACTGCGTATGAAGAGTTCAGACCGCGACCCTCGAGGAACATAGTACGGAGTGATGTACCAGAACCCTTAGGAGCAACCATGATAACGTCGATATCCTTAGAAGGAACGCAACCTGTGCGGTCAGACCATGTGATAGCGAAACCGTGTGAGAAGTAAAGAGCCTTACCAGGAGTGAGGTACTTCTGGAGAGTTGGCCATACAGACATTACTGCAGCATCAGAAAGAAGACACATAACGATAGTACCCTTCTCAGCAGCCTCCTCGATAGAGAAGAGGGTCTCACCTGGTACCCAACCGTCATTCTTAGCCTTCTCGAAGGTCTTGCCCTGACGCTGACCAACGATTACATTGAAACCATTGTCACGAAGGTTACAAGCCTGTCCAGGACCCTGAACGCCATAACCGATGACAGCAATAGTCTCATCCTTGAGAATCTCACGAGCCTTCTCAAGTGGGAATTCCTCACGTGTCATTACCTCTTCGATAACGCCACCAAAATTCATTTTTGCCATTTTTAATACTAATTTTTATAAAACTGTTATAAATAACTTTATTCTATTTTTAAGCGACTGCAAAGATACTAAATATTTCTGAATGATGCAAGAAAACACGCATATATTATACAATTCATAACAAATTGTCAGTTATATCGTCACTTTTCTTTTATTCTGAAAGTATTTAGTTCTTTCTAAATTCCATTTTTAACCTACTCAGCTCCACTTCCTCGTTTTCCTCCTGTCGAGCAAAACGGAAATAATGGTTCAGTTCATCTTCTTGCAGATGATAGATTCTGAGAGTCTCGTTCCAATGTCCTTCCGCCACATAAGCTATCTCCACACGCTTTATGTCGTGATTACGCAGATAATCGAGAGGGAAGGTATTCATCACATGATCAAGATAGCGAACGGAATTGAGATGCCCATTGACATCAAGATCTGAATATTCCACCTTAAATTCCGTATAGTCGGTCATCTCAGGTGTCTTCACACGAGAGACATCCGTAATCGGGCATTCCTTCTCCTTATGGATAAAATTAACGATAGCCCCGTCATTGACCTGGAAGATGTTCTGAGGCTCACGGGTGACGGTATCAATCATCGCCCAGACACTCTTGGCATATCCATACACCTTCTTGCCGTCCTCTGAGAGTATCTCCCAGTTACGCTTGGTGAAATACTTCATAGCATTCTCTACCCACGTAGTGATCGTGATATGGTCATGCTCACGAGGCATGTCCTCAAGTTCGACGGCAAAACGCGAGAGAACCCATGTCTTGTTCATCGTATTGAGATACGACATCCCGAAATGTCGGTTTGTGGAATGCACGTCAGCAGCATTGAGCAAGTCGTTTCCGAGATGCCCAAGACACAACTGGTGCTTGAAGTCGCAATGGAATGCGTCGGTGGCGATGTGGAGAGTTTCGGTCATATAAAAACCAGACCCACCCCCTTGCCCCTCCCATAAAGGGAGGGGAGTAGTATGTATTTATCCCATCAAGGGAGGGAGTCTAAAATTAAGAATTTCTAATAACAAATTATAAGACATTCCCCTTGCAGCAAACATTACTATTTACTCCCCTCCCTTTATGGGAGGGGTAAGGGGGTGGGTCTTTTTACGCATTCATTTCCTCTTCCTTTCTCTGGGCGATATACTGATCAAGTCTCTCGATACAAGACCTTGTGATAGCAATACGACCAGAGCGGACGAACTGGAGAACGCAACCTAAGTCATTGAGCTGATTGAAGTTATCAAGCACATCGCTTGAGATACCTGTCTTCTCTACGATAGTATAGGTTGGGTTTACCTCAACGATACGAGCGTCATGACGACGAACGATTCGGCTAATCTCCTGATTGGCAAGTACCATAGGAGTAGAGAGTTTCAGAAGTGAGGTCTCAAGAATGAAGATCTCATCATCAGCAAAACAGTTAGCCTGAAGCACGTCTATCTTCTTCTCAATCTGCTTGGTAAGCATCTCGGCCATCTCCTGCTTGCAATAGCAAGTGATGGTGTATTTATGCACTCCAGGAGTAGAAGAAGAACATACATTGAGAGATTCGATATTCACCTGTCTGCGAGTGAACACAGCTGTAATCTGATTCAGGATACCTGCAAAGTTCTCTGAATAGATGATGAGGGTATAGAGAGGGAGACCATCATGATTAAGCTGAGCGCCCTCCCATGCAGGAGTCACAGGACGAGCCACAGCATTACGCGTGAAAGTCTCATGTTGAGGAACACCTGTATTGAAATGCTTCTCAGCAGCCTTACGCTCTCGTGCAAGGTTTTTCTCGAAGGAGTTGCGCTCCTTGGCGGCAGCAGCACGTACAGCAGCATCAAAGATGGCTGTTTCCTCTTCCTGCAACTGCTCGTCGCACTTGCCACAGGTATTGCAATCGCCACACTCGGCAGCGCCGTAACGACCCCCCTCCGTCTCCCCCGAGGGGGAGAGATTTTGGTTTGGCTTATTGTTTATATTGTCTTTATTCATCTTTATATCCTTGATTGGAAAAATGTATCTAAAGTCCCCTTCCCTCGGGAAGGGCGGGACGGGGTCTTACTCTACCTCAAACAGCATCTCATCCACATTACCTCCCGGAGGTGTCATTGGAAGCACGTTATCCTCTTCCTTTACAGCACATTGGAGAATGTATGGCCCCTTTGTGTCGAGCATCTCGCGGATTGCAGCATCAAGATCCTTACGGTCAACAACCGTCTTGCAAGGAATACCGTATGCCTCCGCAATCTTCTCGTAGTCAGGGTTCACCATTGGGGTGAATGAGTAACGCTTGTCGAAGAACATATACTGCCATTGGCGTACATTGCCAAGGAAGTTATTGTTGAGCATTATCATCTTAACTGGGCATTGCTGCTCCATGATTGTTCCAAGTTCCTGAATAGTCATCTGGAAACCACCATCACCAGCAAACATACATACGGTTCTGTCAGGAGCACCGAAGGTTGCACCTATGGCAGCAGGAATACCGAAGCCCATAGTTCCGCAACCGCCAGAGGTAATAACAGAACGCTCCTTAGTGAACTTGAAGTAACGGCAACCGAACATCTGGTTCTGGCCAACATCTGTTACAAGAACAGCCTCATTGTTTGCAGCCTCACTAACCTTGCGAACAACCTCACCCATAAGCAGCGGTCCTTCCTTAGGATTAAGAGCAGCATCAATAACAAGGTTATACTCCTTTTCTGCGTATGGTTTGAAGCCCTCAATCCAAGTCTGATGCTTTGCAGGCTTAACATATTCAGAAACGCTTGCAAGAGTCTCCTTACAGTCGCCTACAAGAGCAAGGTCAACCTTTACGTTCTTATTTATCTCAGAAGGATCTATATCGAAATGGATTATCTTTGCCTGCTTAGCGTATGTCTTCAGATTTCCTGTGATACGGTCATCAAAACGCATACCAACGGCAATAAGCAGATCACACTGGTTGGTCATGAAGTTTGGAGCATAGTTTCCGTGCATTCCAAGCATACCCATGTTCAGAGGATGATCGGTAGGAGCAGCAGAAAGACCGAGAAGAGTCTGTCCGAATGGTATCTGTGCCTTCTCACAAAGCTCAAGAAGTTCCTTGTGAGCGCCACCGAGCTCTACACCCTGTCCTACGAGCATGAATGGCTTTACAGAATCATTGATCATCTGTGCAGCCTTCTTGATAGCTTCCTGACTTGGATGATGCAGAGGCTTGTATGAACGGATGAAATCAACGGTCTGAGGCTCATACTCGAACTTGGCAGTCTGGGCGTTCTTTGTAAAATCGAGAACAACAGGCCCCGGACGACCAGACTTTGCAATATAGAACGCGCGAGCCACAGCCCAAGGAATATCCTCTGCACGACGAATCTGATAGTTCCACTTTGTTATTGGCTGAGTTACGCCCACAACGTCAACCTCCTGAAAGGCATCTGTTCCGAGCATAGCAGCTCCTACCTGACCGCAGATAACGACGATAGGTGTAGAGTCAATCATGGCATCAGCCACACCGGTAATGGTGTTCATAGCACCAGGACCGGAAGTAACGATACAGCATCCAACCTTTCCGCTTACACGAGCATAGCCCTGAGCTGCATGAACCGCAGCCTGCTCGTGACGAACGAGTATGTGATTAAGTGTTTTCTTATGATCATACAGAGCATCAAATGTTGGCATAATGGCACCACCCGGATATCCGAACAATGTCTCTACGCCCTCATGCTCCAATGATCGCATCAGTGCCTCAGCACCAGAAATTAGAGCCCCCTCCCAGCCTCCCCGAGGGGAGGAGGAGTTAGTCACATTTTTACCCTCTTGTATATTATTGTTATTCATCTCAAAAAATATATCTGCAAATGACTTTTATTACATCATCTATCTTTTCTATTATCGTCTCATTATCAAAACGGATAACAGTAAAACCCATATCATTTAGTCGTTCTGTACGTTTCTCATCAAGAAGTTCTTGAGCAGGTTGACAATGATATCCACCATCAACCTCTATAACCAGCTTTTCTTCAAGGCAGACAAAATCCACGATATACTGACCTATAACATGCTGTCTATTAAACTTCTTTCCAAGCCTATTTCCACGCAAACGATCCCACAGAAACCTTTCCGCTTCAGTCTGGTATTTTCTATTCTCCTTTGCCCATTCGTGCAACATGGAGTATAATACCGGATCTGCTGTATTATATACATAATTCATAAGCGAATATGTCTTTTAGCGATTCATTTGGCAGGTGTCCAGGCATCAGACATTACCGACTAAACTTCTCCCTCCCTCGGGAGGGCTGGGGAGGGGTCAATCTATAATCCTCACACCACCCTTATCCGCACTTGATACGCTCTGAGCGTATGCACGGAGAGCCTTGCTGACCACACGCTTACGCTTGAGTGGCTGCTGTGGACGTGCTGCAAGCTCCTCATCAGAGAGCTTCACGTTGATAGAGCGTGAAGGGATGTCGATAACGATGATGTCACCATCCTTAATCTTACCGATGTTACCACCAGAAGCAGCCTCTGGAGAGATATGACCGATTGAGAGGCCTGAAGTACCACCAGAGAAACGACCGTCGGTAATCAAAGCACACTCCTTACCCATGTGCATAGACTTGATATATGATGTTGGGTAGAGCATTTCCTGCATACCAGGACCACCCTTTGGACCTTCGTGGGTAATAACGACACAATCGCCCTTCTTCACCTTACCACCAAGGATTCCCTCACAAGCATCCTCCTGAGAGTCGAATACAACAGCAGGACCTTCGAAGTGCCAAAGCTCAGGTGCGACACCAGCAGTCTTTACCACACAACCATCCTGAGCGATGTTACCGAACAAGACAGCCATACCACCATCCTTTGTGTAAGCGTGCTCGATATCACGGATACAACCATTAGCACGGTCGGTATCAAGGCTCTCCCATTGAGCATCCTGTGAACCCATCACATTAGAGAACTTGCCACCAGGAGCTGAATGATAGATGCGTGAAGCTTCCGGATCAATATTCTCCTTGAGGATAGAATACTTCTCGATATCCTCACCAAGAGTAGCACCATTCACGCGCTTGCAAGAGAGGTCAAGGAGATTTCCCTTAGCCAACTCGCCCATGATACCAAGAATACCACCTGCACGATTCTCTTCCTGAATTGAGTATTTCTGCCAGTTTGGAGCGAGCTTACAGAGGAATGGCACCTTACGAGAGAGTGCATCAATATCAGGCATTGTGAAATCAACCTCTGCCTCCTGAGCAACAGCAAGGAGGTGGAGTACGGTATTTGTTGAAGCACCCATAGCAATGTCAAGAGTCATCGCGTTGAGGAATGCCTGACGGGTAGCTATTGAACGTGGGAGGACAGAGTCATCACCATCCTCATAGTATGCGAATGCGTTCTTCACAATCTGCTTTGCAGCATCCTTGAAGAGCTGAATACGATTCTTGTGAGTAGCAAGGATAGAGCCGTTGCCTGGAAGTGAGAGACCGAGAGCCTCTGTGAGTGAGTTCATAGAGTTTGCTGTGAACATACCAGAGCAAGCACCACAACCAGGACAAGCCATCTGCTCTACCTGAGCAAGTTCCTCGTCGCTTACGGTTGGATCACCACCCTTAATCATAGCGGTGATAAGGTCGGCATTCTCGCCATTGAGCTTATGTGACTCCATAGGACCACCAGAAACGAATACGGTAGGGATGTTAAGGCGCATAGAAGCCATAAGCATACCTGGAGTAACCTTGTCGCAGTTAGAGATACAGATCATAGCATCAGCCTTGTGAGCATTAATCATGTACTCTACAGAATCGGCAATAACATCACGAGAAGGCAATGAATAGAGCATTCCGTCGTGTCCCATTGCAATACCGTCATCCACAGCAATAGTATTGAACTCTGCTGCATAGCATCCCATAGCCTCGATCTCCTTCTTCACAATCTGACCAATCTCGTGGAGGTGTGTGTGACCAGGAACGAACTGTGTGAATGAATTTACGATAGCAATGATTGGCTTTCCAAATTGCTCACGCTTCATACCATTGGCAACCCATAGGGCACGGGCGCCAGCCATACGTCTGCCTTCTGTGCAGACGCTACTTCTCAACTGATGTTTCATATTGTCGTTTTTGTATATTTACTTAATGATAATCGAGAAAAATCCCAAATTGGCTACAAAATTACTGATTTTTTGACTAAAATCCAACAATTTACTTATATTTTTTGTTAAATCTGGGGAAATTCCTTACTTTTTGTCAATCAAATAGAGGGAAATGCTTATAATCCTAAACTATAGGTAATGAAAGAACAAAAGAAAAAACATAGGTTGCTTATGTTTTTTATCGACACATTCAATCCACCATAGTTTCTCCATCGTTTGTCCATCGTTACTCCATCGTTCCTCCATCGAAACGATGGACTAACGATGGAGTAACGATGGAGTATCGATGGAGTAACCTCGGAGGAAGAGCGAACAAATAACGGTATCACTTGCAAGGAAGAAGCCTTGTTCACGTGACGAGCAAAGCACAAAAAAAGTCCCGACAAGCGAACCTGTCGGGACTAAGCAATTATTTCGAATAGAACAAAATTACTTGTTGAGATCGGTGAATGTAGCAACACGGTTGAACTCTACCTCATCGAAGAGCTTATCTGTTGCGCCAAGACCTTCAGTCTCAAGACGATCAGCAGAAATCCTGTACTTCTTAACGAGTACATCCTTAACTGCATTAGCACGAGCCTCTGAAAGCTTCTGGTTGAGCTCTGGGTTGCCCTCTGGAGAAGCATAGCCTAAGATCTTAACCTTTGCCTCTGGGTGCTTCTTCATATAGTTAGCAATGAGAGAGATGTTAGCCTCCTGGCTCTTCTCAACAGCACTCTTACCCTGACCGAATACAACTGTTGGCTGGAGGTTAGCGGTCTGCTTAACAACCTGCTCTACAACTGTAGTTGGCTTGGTCTGACACTCCTCAAGCTCCTTCTTCAGACGGAAAATCTCTGCATCCTTTTCAGAGAGAGCACGACTCATACGAGACTCATTAGCAGAAATCGTGGTACGAAGATCATTGATTCTTGCATTGAGAGCATCAATCTCTGACTGATCACGAAGCTGCTCAATAGTGAAGTTGTGCTTGCCATTAGAATTCTTGAACTTATAGTTCACACCAACCTTGAAGGTGAAGTGTGCACGATCATTATGGTAATCCAAAGCATTGAGAACCTCCATGCTACCAAGAAGATCCCATGTGATAGATGGTTCTGCATATACCTGAACAGCCTTTTCCTTACCAAGGTTTACGGCAAAGTCAAGACCGACCTTTGATGTAAGAGCCTCAAGCTCAGAGTTTCCGAATCTATGTCCCCAGCCAAAACCGCCAAGACCAATAACCTCGAAGCAACGTGGTTCTCCCTTGTAGCCACCGAACAGATTTGAAAGATTTGCAGTACCGATAAGAGAAATATTCGTGTTATCTACGAAAGTCTTTGTATCGAGCCTATATGTCTTGCCGTCAAGAACATAGTCATCTGGAGTGCTGGCAAAATGCATATTAGCATCAATGCCGACACCAAATACAGTACCAAAATTCTTTACGATACGAAGTCCAAACTCAGGAGTAAGGTTACTCATAAACTTATAACCTTTGAGTGGAGCTGATGCACCAAAGTTTGCACCAATGTAAATGTTATCCCCTGCGCTATTTGGAACAATAGCAGTCCCCGGTGTGCTTTGAGCGTTTTCAGTACTCTGAGCACATACTGATGCTGATACAGCAACAGCAGCCATAATCATTGAAATTTTCTTCATGTTGTACTATAAATAATGTTATATCTTTTTACCCTTTCTTTATCTGGGGCGCAAAATAACAAAAATTTTCTCAATTGACCAAATATTTTAACAAAAAATTATTGTTTGCGCACACATTTTTGTAATACAACAGAAAAAACGCACTATTTTTCGGCATAATCCACCAACAAATAGCGCGTTATTTTTCGTTTCTTTCTATTATTTTTTCAAAAGGTCGGGACGCAAGGCTTTTGTACGAGCCAACGCCTGTTCCATTTCCCAGTCCTTTATCTTTGCCTCATGACCAGAGAGCAGTATTTCGGGTATTCCCCAAGTCTCTTCAGGATTATCAACAGGATGATATTCGGCAGGACGGGTATAGCAAGGAGGTTCAAGAAGATTGTCCTGGAAAGAATCGCTCAAAGCCGACTCTACATCACCAATGACACCAGGGATGATTCTCACCACGCTATCAGCAATAACGGCAGCAGCAAGTTCGCCTCCCGTCAATACGTAATCGCCTATGGAGATCTCGCGAGTTATGAGATGTTCACGAATACGATAGTCTATTCCCTTATAGTGACCACATATTATAATAATGTTCTCCTTGAGCGAGAGGTCATTAGCAACCGACTGATTGAAAGTCTCGCCATCAGGAGCAGTAAAGATTATCTCTTCATAATGGCGTTCCTTTTTCAAAGCCGAGATACAGGCATCAAGAGGCTGACATTGGATTACCATACCCGCCTTGCCTCCGTATGGATAATCATCCACGCGCTTCCACTTATCCGCAGTATAGTCACGCAGATTATGAATATGAATCTCCGCAAGTCCCTTCTTCTGAGCACGTCCCATGATAGATTCGTTGATGAATCCCTGTAACATCTCAGGAAGGACAGTAATAATATCTATTCGCATAATAGTTCCTTAACTCTTAAAATAAAGTCCTCTGCTTGTTCCTTAAACAATCGTATTTCTTTTTCTGAAGCCTTGAAAATGACATCATTATCCAGTCTTATTAACTAAGCCTCATAAATCACCAGCTTATCATGTTCTACATTATCGAAATAAGGAGTGAATCGTCTTTTATCCCATTCACCCTTTGTATAAAGCTGAGGATTGACGTCAGCCCCATGTTGCCATCCTGCAAGAACCAGAGGATAGCAGATATTCTTAAAATCATCAGTCTCTATGGCAGACTTATTCACAAGCACAAGCAGATCCCAGTCAGAATCAGCATGTGCCTCACCTCTTGCCCTTGAGCCATAAAGCCACAAGGTACTCCCGGCAGGTAATGATTTCTTCGCGACCTCACGACGTTCATTTATAGTCAATCTGTCCATAGATGATATTTTTCTGCAAAGATACTATAAATTCATGAGATTATTATGTTTTTCACAGTTTTTATTCAGTTTTCCACAAAAATCTCTCCTTATTACATTATTTTTATTAACTTTGCAAAGAATATTTACATAGTAAATTACACAAAGTAAATGACCGAACAAGAACGCATACTTCAACTTAGGAAAGAACTACACGAACATAATCATCGTTATTACGTTCTCAATCAGCCTGTCATCTCCGATCAGGACTTCGACTTCCTCATGCACGAATTGCAGGAACTTGAAGCCCGTCATCCAGAAATGGCAGACCCTAACTCTCCTTCCGTCCGAGTGGGAAGTGACATTAACCAGAACTTCCGACAGGTGGCTCATCGCTATCCTATGCTCTCACTTGCCAATACCTATAACGCAGATGATGTGCGTGAATGGTACGAGCAGGTTTCACGAGGACTTGAAGGCGAGCCGTTTGAGGTATGCTGTGAAATGAAATATGACGGTCTTTCAATATCGCTCACATACGAGGATGGAAAGCTCGTTCAGGCCGTAACACGAGGTGATGGAGTACAAGGTGATGATGTAACGAATAACGTGCGTACAATACGTTGTATTCCGTTGCAGCTCTCCCCCTCGGGGGAGTCGGAGGGGGGCTTCCCCTACCCTCGTTCCTTCGAAATCCGTGGCGAGATTCTTCTTCCCTGGGATAACTTCAACCGACTTAATGCAGAGCGTGAGGAGATTGGTGAAACTCCATTCGCCAACCCTCGTAATGCCGCTTCTGGAACGCTCAAGAGCCAGAACTCGCGTGTGGTTGCAGAACGCGGACTTGACGCATATCTTTACTACCTCCTTGGTGATGAACTCCCAGCCGACGGTCATATAGAGAACCTTGATGCAGCTCGTTCTTGGGGATTCAAGATTTCCGAGGGAATGAAGAAGGTTGATTCCCTTCAAGGCATTCTCGATTATATTGACTATTGGGATAAGGAACGTAAGAACCTGCCAGTTGCTACAGACGGTATCGTACTCAAAGTCAATTCCCTACGTCAGCAACGTCATCTTGGCTTTACGGCAAAATCCCCTCGTTGGGCAATAGCCTATAAGTTCAAGGCTGAACGTGCCTGTACCCCTCTAATTGAGGTCACATATCAGGTTGGAAGAACTGGCGCAATAACTCCTGTTGCCAATATGGAACCAGTTCAGTTGGCTGGTACTACCGTCCGTCGTGCCACCCTCAATAACGAGGATTTTATTCGCTCTTTCGACCTTCACATTGGCGATTATGTCTATGTGGAAAAAGGCGGTGAAATCATCCCTAAGATAGTAGGTGTTGATGTGGAGAAGCGAAAGGCAGATGCCGAACCAGTAAAGTTCATAACCCATTGTCCGGAATGTGGAGCAAAGCTTATCCGATACGAGGGAGAGGCTGCTCATTATTGTCCTAATGATACTGGTTGTCCTCCACAAATCAAGGGACGTATCGAGCATTTTATTGCCCGTAAGGCTATGAACATCATGTCACTCGGTCCTGAAACCGTTGATGAATATTTCCAGAGAGGACTCATACATAACATAGCTGACCTCTACGACCTTACCATTCAGCAGATAGACCCTTCTGGCAATAAGAGAAAATCGGCACAAAATGTGATTGATGCAATAGAGAAATCACGAAACGTGCCATTCGAACGTGTTGTCTTTGCCCTCGGAATCCGTTTCGTAGGCGTGACTACGGCAAAGCTTCTTGCACGTCATTTCAAGGATATCGACTCTTTGATGAATGCCTCTCTTCAAGACCTTCTTGATGTGGAGATGGTGGGTAACGTGATAGCGGAAAGTATCATTTCCTACTTCCACAACGAAGAGAATCTTGCCATTATCCTGCGTCTTCGCGACAAAGGATTGCAGATGTCGCTCTCAGAGGAACAGACTGCCGGACGAACCAATATTCTTGAAGGAAAGTCTATCGTCATTAGTGGTGTATTCACCCATCATAGCCGAGATGAATACAAGGCTCTCATTGAGCAACATGGAGGCAAGAATGTGGGTAGCATAAGCGGTAAGACGAGCTTCATCCTTGCAGGTGACAACATGGGCCCTTCCAAGCTTCAGAAAGCGGAAAAGCTTGGAGTACAGATTGTTAGCGAAGATGAGTTTCTGTCTATGATAGAAGGTGGAACTTCAGTTGAAAACAATACGTCTGTTCCACCAACATCTGCAGAAACAAAGCCAACCACCCCAATCCAACTTGACTTATTCTCATAGACTTATGAAAATCGGCATAGACGTAGGCATCAGCACAACAAAGATAGTGGGTATCACTTCTGACCTTCAAGTAGTATCACCAACACGCATCAAGGCAACAGATCCTGTGACATCACTCTATGGTGCGTTTGGAAAATTCCTATTCGACAACAAAATCACGCTCTCTGATATAGAGAAGGTGATGATAACAGGTGTCGGGGCGGAATACATAGAAGGCGACATTTACGGACTCCCCACAATACGCATACCTGAGTTTCAGGCTGATGCACAAGGGGCAAAGTTCGGTTCTGGACTCTCTCGCATGATTACCGTCTCAATGGGTACAGGTACGACTATTATCCGTGTAGATGGCGATGATGTGCAGCATCTTGGCGGACTCGCTATGGGTGGCGGCACGCTTATAGGACTATCAAAACTTCTCCTCGGAACAGACGACATTCACCATATTGTTGAACTTGCATCCCAAGGCAATATCTCAAACATCAACCTCAACATAGGCGACATCTCACCTCGTCCTCTTCCCGGACTTCCTCTTGACACAACCGCCTCACTCTTCGGAAAGGCTGGTCACGACACAAAGAAGGAGGACATTGCCCTCGGAATCATTTGTACCGTTATACAAACCATCTGTTCGGGTACAGTTCTCGCAAGTAAGGGTTCTGACATCAGGGACTTTGTGATGATAGGCAACCTCACTCTCCTTCCACAGACACGAGAGATATTCAACTCAGTCGAAACTCTATACGGAGTACATTTCATTATCCCAAAGCACTCCGAATATTGTACCGCCATCGGGTGCTGTGTTTAGAGATTAGAGTAAAAGAAAAAGGCGCAAAGATATGGAATTATCCAGTACCTTTGCGCCTTTTGCTATTTAGAGATTATGATTATCGGGAAATCTTCCCTAATGTCAGTTCTCCTATCTTATACACATACCTCAAAGCAAGGAAGAAGATGTTGGAATACACTCCATTCTCCTTTAATGCCCGTTGGTGATCCCGATTAATCTGCCTATGACTGCTTGCCCCGCTATTGCTCGCGCCACCAGAGCGCATAGTCACGAAATCCCGATTAATATAATGCGTCTTGATTCGTCCTACGAATATCGTCCTGACAAGAAACTCAAAGTCGGCTGCAATCTTGTATGACGTATCGAAATAGGCACAACTGACATCGCCCTTGAAACCTTCAATCTTCGAGCCATCAAGTCTGAAACGCTCGTATGTCGATTTCTTGCAATAGAATGAAGGATGGGCAGGCATGAACCCGAAACGCATCCATCCCCTTCTGAACATTCTGCTTGAATAGTATCTTACAAGCTTCGATGTATCATCGGCCTTGACATAATGAATGTCCCCATAAATGGCATCAATATCGGAAGTCTGCTCAAACTGACGTGCAACCGTACTGAGGATGTCATCCGAGGTATAGAAATCGTCTGAGTTCAATATGCCTATCACCTCACCAGTAGCAACGCCAATCCCCTGATTCATCGCATCATAAAGTCCCTTGTCAGGAGATGACAGCAGTTTCATGCGTCCCTCAAACCTCGACTCATATTCACGACAGATATCCAACGTGTCATCGGTTGAACCACCATCCTTGACAATAAGTTCGTAATCGGAATAGTCCTGCCGAAGAATACTTTCTAAAGTATCCCTCAAGGTAGCCCCGCTATTGTATGTAGCCGTGATTATGGAAATCTTCATAGCTTATTTGAATCCATTTATTGTCTTCCAGATATTTTGATAGATTCTCCAGAAAGGTCCCATAATCCAGTCCCACTTATCAAAACGCCAATAACGAAGATTTCGGAAAAGAAGCATCCATAAATGTCCAGTCAGTCCCTTTTGTCTCTTTTTCTGAGCATAATCATTTCGCCCGAAATTACCACTCTTGATAATCTCATCAAACAGGAACCTACCATCCTTCTCGTTTGGCTTACACAGCAGTTTATCATCATCAAGACGGAAGATATTGCACATTATCCACATCAGAGCAGAAGCGAAACTCTCCATCCCAAGACTTCGTACAATCTTCATCATCTCTTCCCTATCCTCCTTGCTGTTCAGCAGTACGAAGTAATAGTCCATAAGCTGTCGCATACCTATGCCTTCGGTGAAGAGATGCAGACGGATATGTGCTAACTGATGAATGATGTTGAAACGCATCGTCACCCAGTTGATTGGCTCGTTCTGCCCGAAACAAGCCTCAGCCTCTTTGTCGAAGAATCTTTGCAGACGAGCATTGTAGATGAAATTGCGGATGATGAAAGGACGATAGTGAACCTCTACGACGAAACCAGGAAATGCCTCATACTGAATCTCGAGTTCGTTGACTTCCTTGGTTGGGTATGTCTGCTGCACAAAGTCGTTCACCTTCTCAAATCCACCTTCAACCCATACGTCTATATCGCCACAACATCTTGCATCTGCAAGTTCCCCATATAGTCGGGCATTACCTTGTCCCTTCATTACAGCCGTGCGGAAGCCTGCCTTTCTGAAATGCTCCGAAACTACAACACATTGCTCGTTCATAGTCTCGTTTCGCAACTTTATGGCCTCAGCCTGACCATGGAACAGCATCTTCACTCTCAGCGGAGGGAACTGCTCAGAAGGCAATCGCTGAATACCGGCAAAGACAATTCCCTGCATCGAGTGGTCTATGGACATCTGCAGCAATCCATACCACTGCTGCTCTGTTGGCATTCCGCTCAGACGCTCAGTTCTTCCGAGCGCCACCTGCATCAGCTCTATGAAATATCTTGTGACCTTGGTCATTATTGTTTACCAACTTATACTCTACTCTGCTATTTCTCCATTATGTCTCTGCTATTCCTCTTATCGAAAACTGAGCTCATAGCGGATTCACATAGGAATCACAAAGTACAAAATAACCCAAGAAATTGGAATTACCATAATTAAAAAGTTTCCTATCCTATCAGGCTTTATCAAATCAGAGAGGCAGAAGCAATTCAACTCTATGCCCCAGTAATCCTTTATATATCCTTTCCACTGGAGACTCTTCATTCAAATTATTAGCATTCAAGCACTTCGTTTTTCCTTTGCACCAATAACAGTGCTATAGTTCAATCTATAGACAAAAAATGGTGAACCTTAGTCTTCAATCACTCTGTCACGAACCTTAATGGCCGGATTACCTTGATGAATTGAATATGCTTCCATATCTGAAGTTGCAACAGAACCTACAGACAACACACTATGAGAATGACATGTGACTCCAGGACCGACAGTACTTTTAGCACCTATCCAAACTCCATCTTCGAGGATAATCTCACCAACCATCAGGTCAAAAGCCGACTTCTTATAGTTATGATTACCACAAAGAAGTAGGCCACCTTGGCTAATACATACATTTGAACCTATTCGGACAGGAACAAGATTGTCAATCCATACGTCTTCCCCAATCCATGTATTGTCACCAATCTCAAGATTCCATGGATATTTGATATTTACACATGGTTTAATTACAACCCCTCGTCCAATTTTTGCACCAAAAACACGAAGAACATACACCTTGATTACGGAAGAAGGATTCCACTCATTCTTAATAAACAAGATATTACAAAAATACCATAGTAACCGCTTTAATACGTTACCTCCAGTATTATACCATGAGTTATCATATTTTGACAAATCGGTTTTAATCATATACAAATTCAGGTTTCTCACCACCATTCAGCAAATATTCATATAGTAAGGCTGTCTTTCGCGCTATAACCTCCCAACTGAAGATCTTTTTGCATAGAGCATATCCTCTTTCTCCCATTGATATACGTTCTTCATCAGACATCTTCATCAATCGCCTCAATCCAATAGAAATACTATCTCCATTTGGTTCTATATGAATGGCTGCACTATTACTAAATCCCTCTGGAAGATTACAATAATCGGTCATTACACAAGGTAACCTATATGCCCAAGCTTCAAGAATAGACATAGGCAATCCTTCACTAAAAGAAGGAAGAATAAAAGCATCCGCCTGACACAATTCCTCTACTTTCTTTTCTCCAAAAACAGGTCCAATAAATGATATATATTCTGAGACTCCTAAAGAGTTACTTAACTCCATTAACTCTTTCTTATGTCCATTCTGATCCCATCCAGCAATTCGTATTATCCATTTATCTAACAAATTAGGTTGCTTACTTTTTAGATACGAAATACCTTGAATTAGTTCTCTTAAACCTTTCTTTGGATGAATACGACTTATGAATAACAATATTTTTTTTTCCTTGTTACGATTAATCGGTGGATTCTCGGGCATATCTATGCCATTGGGAATAATAGCAACAGGATTTTTTAATCCATATTTACGAACAACCTCATATTCAGAATAGCAAAGAGCATGAATACAATCTGCAGTACGTAAGCATTCGTTTTCATATAGCCAACCAACAATTTTCTTCTTCCATGAGGAATGCCGCATTGCCCATATATCAAGCATACCATGAGGCGTTACAATTCGAAAAGTATCAGGATGTTTTTTCTGATAATTATAAGCAGCTTTAGAAAAATACAACCAGATTCCCTGGCAATCAACAACATCAGGATGCTCTGCTTCCAAAACTTCATTTATATCTTTACTATATAAGATATGTCGGAGTAATGGAACAGAACTTGTATGATATTCTTTCATTCTCACATCACCATACAAATGTCTATCATAATCAGAGAATAAATCATTACAAGAAACAATGGAAATATCTATCGGCAAATTATTTAGGTGTTGACCTATCTGTTGAACAACAGTAGATATTCCTCCGTTTGAGCGAGAATTATATGAGCAAAGCAATGTTGATTTCATGACATTATCTACAAATAGTCACTCACGTTAGACTGTTTTCTTAAAATGCGCAAAAAACTTTTGAACAACAATATTAAAAGCTGAAATTATAGATATTTCACCAACAACTATCATTATTAATGCTTTTAGCAGCTGTTTTTTATAAATCAAAGTTTCATAAAAAACTTGCTTTCGAATAATTATCTCGACTCTTTTCTTCTCGGCATTATTCAGTCCATTGATAATGGACGAAAATTTACTATAATACTGTCTTGTTATTTCAACAGGATCGTAATATCCATGATTTGTATGAAAGTTAACTTTTACCCCAACAACTGAAGTATAAGCTATTTTATATTTAACTAAAAGTTTAGTCAGCAATTCCAAATCTTGATTTCTTATAAAGCTCTCATCAAAACCACCAACTGAATCAAAGGCTTTCTTTTCAATCAACAAATTGGATCCTGCACATATATGTAACTCACGTGTTAAGGCTTCTAAGTAAAGATTACCTTCTCTGTTTTCAGAAGAGTAACGAGCCCCCCCCCCCTCTTTTTCTATAATATATTTAGAATAACACAATTTGAATTCCTTGCCTAACTCTTCCAACCTATCCACTTGCGATTTAATCTTATCAGGGAAGAACTCATCATCATCATCCAGTAATCCTATATACTTGGCGTTAGAATAACTTGCCCCAGTATTTCTTGCGGCAGCACCATTTCTATTTTGTTTATGCCTAATATACCTGACCCTATCATTTTTTTCATAAGCACTCATGATTTTTTCTGTCATACATCTTGCTTCTGTATCTGGATTATTATCATCAACTACAATAACCTCAACATTTTTGTACGTTTGATTCAGAACAGAATTAATAGCCCTAGATAGTTTTTCTGGACGTTTATAAGTTGGTATAATTACACTTACCAAAGGCATGTTATTCATACTAATCCTCTCTATATAAATTCAATATTAAATCCGCTTTAATTTTTTGCTAATAAAATTCAATACAAATTGCTTTTCGTTTCCATCCATAATCGTATTCCAAGATATAAATAAATATAAAACTGTCATAATTCCAATTGTTAATAAAAAACGATACTGAAATTCAAAAAATGATACAATAACATAAGATCCCAATGTAGATAATGAAACAGGTAAAAATATTTCTTTACAAAGTTGCACAAATGTCTCTTTACAAGAGATTATTAAAAGTTTTGAAATACAATAAACCTTCATAAAGGAACTTAGAAACTCAAAAAAAATAAAACAATAAAAAACAGAAATAACATCATTCCAAAACATTAAAAATATACAAGAGAAAACTGGTGTTAAAAGTTTTATTCCATAAACCCAGATTGAAAATAATCGTAATTTCCCTATTGCCAAGTTTGCAGTACTATAACCCGTTGTTGCAATATCAACTATAGCTGATATTATCATCATCCTTGAGAATAAAACAGAAAATTTTGGTACTTCATTAAGCCAAAGTGAAAGCAAATTTGGCATCTCAAAAATCACAGGAATACTAACAGAAGTTAATAACATAAACGCATACTTATTTTCTGCATACATTAATTTTTTCATTCTGTCAACATTTCCATTACCATAAGCTTGTATTGTTTGTGGAGATATTGCATTTTTCAACGATTGTGATATAAAACCAACACATCCATATATTTGAAACGACAGTCCATAAGCAGAATTTACAGCTGTAGAAAAAAATTTATTCAATACAAGAGCCACCCCCTGATTACGTCCAACCACACTTGCCGTATTAAAAACATTCCATCCTGCAAAAGAAAATATTTCCCTTAAAACATTTCTTTTAACATTACTTACATTAGGAATTCTACACCCTTGATAACATAATATATCATAAATAAAAAAAGCAAAGAAATTAAATAGTTGAATGACAAGAAGGAGAAACACATACATTTCTAGTTTATCATATGTAACATATGGCAGTAAAACAGCAATTACAACCTTCATAACGCCATCACAAACATCTATCAACGATATATATATAATATTTTCACGAGAAACCAATAATGCTCTGTATGGAGCTGCAATAACAGAAATGTACAATATCAATATAACTATATAATATATGTTTCTAGCAACAACCTCTCTTCCATTTGGTATATTCAGAAAAAGATCAATTAACCAAGGTGTTATACAATATAATGATATTGCCAAAAACAAAGCAACTATAAAATGTAAATAGAAACAATTATCAAAAAAAACATTAACCACCGCTTTATCTTCCTTACCTTGATAATACGACACAAAACGCTGAGTAGTAACTACGAGTGATGATGTCACAAACGACAACATTGAAACAACACCAGCTATTACTGTATATATACCATAATCATCAACTCCCAAGATGGATAATACTAATCTTGTAGAATATAAAGACAGAACCATATTAATAATGGTTCTCAGATATTGTACCAATGTATTTAAAATTATCCGACTAGAGTTTCTCACTTTTTATATTATCCTCGCAATAGTATGTTAGAATACCAAAAACAAACCACCAAAGGCTCTGCCCACCCAAACTACCAAAAACCATTCTTGGCTCGAATAATGACGCAAATAATCCAGAAAGCAAGATTAATGCATAACAAATTTGAGCTTCATTTTGTTTTCTAAATATATGTACACAGATTTTAACTACATGTACAGAAATAAACAAAACAATCCCCCCCAATAACCATCCCACTTCAATTAATGTATTAAAAAAAGTATTATGAATCTGATGTTCTTCACCAACCTTATCTAATACATATTTTGCAGTTCCATTAACTCCAATTCCCCAAAAATTCATACTTCCTATCAACTCTGGAATAAGCAGAAACTGATCATATCTGCCAGATGTTATATTATCTCCTTCTAGCCTCATCGCCATCATGATGTTATCAGTATAAGACTGTAATACAATAAATATTATTGCAATAAAAAATATCAAACTAACTTTTTCCTTAGTTCCCCATTTCCTCAAATATAAATACAATAAAATAGACATAATAGATGCCAAAACACCATTTCTCGTTCCAGAAAAGTAAATTGAAAAAAACAAAGCTAATAATATTAGATGTTTTCTGTTTCTATGCTTCATAATAACAATAAAACATAGGGGTATGTATAAAGCTAAACTATTTCCCCAACCTGCCCGGCTCCAACTAAATCCGGTTTCAAACAATGCACGTTTCTCATATATATGCCCCAATGCAAGTATTTTTGTTTCAGTTTCAAATTGGGATGGTGCATACCATTGAGGAACATGGAAATAGTAGTTGAAAATAGTAATGGAACTTATAACACCCAAAAAAACGACTATATATTTGAAGAATTTATTATTTATAATTCCATTTTTAATGAAATTATAGCCTACAACAAACATAATAAAATTCTCTATAAGTCCCAAATAGAGACCTATATATGAGTCGTAATCTGAAAATATCTTATCATTGTGACATAACATACTAAATGTCAACGATAACATCGCAAAAACAAATACGATAATCCCCTTAGCATTTAGTATCTTAAAATACCTATAATTACAAATTATCAATAACAGCAATAAAGTCCTCTTAATAAAGCCAACAGGTACACCCGGAAACCAACTAATTGGAGCCAAGGCTAAATAAAGAGCACATATACAATATGAGAATGACTGTTTTTTTTGTATTAACATAATAATAGGAACTGGTCACTTAATCTATAAAAATAACCAGTATTGAGTACTACTAACAAAGTATATCAAAGCCTTCCATCTACAAATTCACGAGGAATTATTCCTTTGACATCATATACGACTCCATTATTTTTTAGCAAACTAGAGATATCAATATTAAGAAATTGTCTATGAGACACACAAAGTATTATAGCATCATATTTGTCTGATGGACATTCATTCGTAATACAAATACCGTATTCTTTTTTTACAATGTCCTTATTAGCCCATGGATCATAAACTATAATATTACGAGTATACTCTTCAAGAGTAGTATAAACATCAACAATCTTTGAGTTCCTTATATCAGGACAATTCTCTTTAAAAGTAATACCCAGAATAAGGATTTTAGAATCCTTTACCATTACTCCTTTCTTATTCATACATCTTATTGTTTGATTAGCAACATAAGCCCCCATTCCATCATTAAGACGACGAGCAGCAGACATAATACGTGGCAACACCCCATAAACCTGCGCTTTTTGAATAAGATAATATGGATCAACGGAGATACAATGACCACCAACCAATCCAGGCTTTAGCTTAATAAAATTCCATTTTGTCGAAGCAGCCTCAATCACATCATTTGTATCAATATCCATAGCATTGAAAATCTTGGCCAATTCGTTCATAAATGCAATATTCACATCACGCTGACTATTTTCTATGATCTTAGATGCTTCTGCTACTTTTATTGAAGGAGCTTTATGTGTACCATTTATAAGAACAGAATTATATACATCATCTATTATTTCTGCAACTTCAGGAGTTGAACCTGATGTTACTTTTTTAATTTTCTCTACAGTATGCTCTTTATCTCCTGGATTAATACGTTCTGGAGAATAACCAGCAAAGAAATCTACATTATATTTTAAATTCGAAGTACGTTCAACAACAGGAATACATTCCTCCTCTGTAACACCTGGATATACCGTTGATTCATAAACCACAATATCTCCTTTTGAGATTACTTTACCAACAGATTCTGAAGCACCTAAAAGAGGTTTAAGATCAGGACGATTATTTGAGTCAACAGGAGTAGGAACTGCCACAATATAAAAATTACAACCTTTAATGTCTTCTATATTTGAAGTACATATAAAGCCTTGATTGCTAATAGCATCTTGAAGTATTTCATCTGCAACTTCAAATGTAGCATCATGTCCCTTCATAAGATCTACACATCGTTTTGTATTTAAATCAAAACCTATTGTTTCATATTTTGTAGAAAATAAGCGAGCAAGGGGCAATCCAACATAACCTAATCCAATAACTGCTATTTTAATATTTTTTTCCATTATTATAAATGATTATTTGTACAATTTATATTCCTCACATCTCTGCTTACGCATTTTGCTTTCTCTATCCAGCCAGTTCTGATACACAAGCCACCAGCCTTTACGCTCAAAGTGGGTACGGAGAGCATAAAATTTAAAGACTCGAATATTCTTCATTCTTCTTAGGAAGAAATATGTACACCACACAAAGATTACTCCTGCAAGAATGACAATATACAACTGTAATTCAGCTGAAAAATCAAGCCAATAGGCAACATTACTTGTAAGGAAGACTATCAAACTGATAATGATCTCAAACAATGCGGTAGAGGCATGACTAAACCCACAATCCACAAAAGCATGATGAAGATGCATCCTGTCTGGCGAGAACGGACTTCTACCCTGAAAAATTCTCATCGTCATAACCCTAAGCGTATCAAAAATAGGGACACTCAGGATACTAATAGCGTTGGCTATCGGACAAAGACCTCCAGGCAATCCTCTCTCTATGCCATAGAACGAGAGATAGCGGATCACGAACCATGTAAGGAGGACTCCCATCATCATAGTACCAGCATCGCCTATGAACATACGCGACTTTGAACCAAATACATTATGCACAAGGAATGGCATTAAAGCAAATGCCATAGTGAATGCAACAACAGTATTAGGGATATCTTCAAGATGGAAATAGTTTGCTCCAAAATAAAGGCTACAAGCGATACAAAGACCAGAAGATAATCCGTTAATGCCATCTATCATATTGATGGAATTGATGATACCGACTCCTGCAAATACAGTTAGTGGTACTGCAATGGTCCATGGAATTTGATAAATGCCCCAGAGACCGTTGAAGTTATCTATACACATTCCACTACCATAGATAAGCACAAGGACGGCGAATATCTCCATGACAATACGGAATACAGGCGATAGTCCTGTAAGATCATCAAGGGCTCCTATATATAGCATTACAGCCATCATCATCACTATCGGGAAAATAAGGGTAAGGTCGGTCATTGTAGAAGCCATTCCTAATCCACATATTACCCCCATGAAAACCGCAATTCCTCCAAGCATCGGAACAGGATGACGCTGGAGTTTCCTTTCACTTGGCTTATCTGTAAGATTACGTACTTTAGCAATCTTCAGAATCTTTGAATGCACCAATGATACGGAAATCAAGGCTACAAGTGACGATAATACTATAATTAATAAATCTTTCATTCAGGAAGAAGTGTTTTTCTCTTAGTCGATGGATTATTCTAAATGGTTAATTAGCATATATACCACTCTGCCACCCATCCAATGAACAGGCGACAGAGTGGAAATAATTAGTCACGCTTAAAGATATCACGAGTATATACCTTATCAAGCACGTCATCAAGAATTGAGTCATAACGGTTGGCAATGATAGCCTTTGACTCTGCCTTGAACTTTGAAAGATCGTTCACCACTACAGAACCGAAGAATGTGCTGCCATCCTCAAGTGTAGGCTCATAGATGATTACGTTTGCTCCCTTAGCCTTGATACGCTTCATTATGCCCTGGATAGCAGACTGACGGAAGTTATCAGAATTAGACTTCATAGTCAAGCGATATACGCCAATAGTACATTCTTTTTCCTTACTTGCATCCCACTGGCCATTCTCACTATAATAGCCTGCCTTCTTCAATACAGCATCTGCGATATAGTCCTTACGAGTACGGTTTGACTCTACGATGGCAGTCATCATGTTCTGAGGTACATCCTGATAGTTGGCTAGAAGCTGCTTTGTGTCCTTTGGCAGACAATAGCCACCATAGCCGAATGATGGATTATTATAGTGTGTACCAATACGTGGGTCAAGACCGATACCCTGGATAATAGCCTGAGAATCAAGTCCCTTAACCTCTGCGTAGGTATCAAGTTCGTTGAAGTAAGACACACGGAGTGCGAGATATGTATTGGCAAAGAGCTTAACAGCCTCAGCCTCCTTCATTCCCATAAGGATAGTATCAATATCTTCCTTGATAGCACCTTCCTGAAGAAGTGATGCGAAGGTCATGGCAAACTCCTCTGCCTCTGGATTGCCGATTGCCTCAATAGCCGCATTCTCCTCATCCCACTTCTTATCAGCACCCGTTGGCAATGACTTTGGGAAACCAACAATGATACGTGATGGATAGAGGTTATCATAAAGTGCCTTACTCTCGCGAAGGAACTCAGGAGAGAAGAGCAAATTGAAATGCTTGCCCTTGAGAGCAGGATCAGTAAGGAACTTGAGGGCGTACTTCACATAAAGTGAACGTGTGTAACCTACAGGAATGGTTGACTTGATAACCATTACGGCATCAGGATTCACGCTAAGTACAAGGTCAATTACATCCTCAATATGATGGGTATCGAAAAAGTTCTTTACAGGATCATAGTTTGTAGGTGCAGCAATTACTACAAAATCTGCATCTGCATAGGCGCTCTTACCGTCAAGAGTAGCAGTAAGGTTCAGTTCCTTCTCTGCGAAATACTTCTCAATATACTCGTCCTGAATAGGCGAGATACGATTGTTGATTTTCTCTACCTTCTCAGGAATAACGTCAACAGCCACTACCTCATGCTTTTGAGCAAGAAGAGTTGCAATACTAAGTCCTACATAGCCTGTTCCGGCTACTGCAATCTTTAGGTTCTTGAAATCTCTCATTGATATTTTCTTATTTTTGATAGTTGTTATTAAGTTGTTATTAAATTCTAATCACGAACACACATACGACAAAACACACAACAATCTAAAGATATTGCTGTGTTTCAGTCGTTTATTTGTATCGAATTATATAACTTGGGAATTTTCCCAACTTGTCATAATTTCGCACAAAGGTAATGTTTTTTTGCGAAATATTTGCATAAAACAAAAGAAAAAGTCACTTTCTTTCTAAAATAACGTTCGAATGAAAGTTTTTTGCCGATAAATTAGGATATGTCATTTATATTTCGTAACTTTGCATATCACTTATAGTAATAACTTTCAAAAAAAATAATGTTTAGCAAAGAAACTTACATACAACGTCGAGCAGTTTTACGCGAACTTGTTGGCAAAGGAATCATCGTACTTTTCGGCAACAACGAATCCCCTTGCAACTATCCATCCAACGGCTATTATCCATTTCGTCAGGATTCATCTTTCCTATATTATTTCGGTCAAAAGGAAATCGGACTGATTGGCGTCATTGATTGTGACAACGGTCAGGAATGGCTTCTTGGCGATGATGTGGATGTCGAGGATATTGTGTGGTACGGTTCTGTACCCACCATCTCAGACCTTGCCTCTGAGGTTGGTGTTGCCAATTCCGCTCCTTGGAAGAAGATTGAGGAAATTATTGCTGATGCAAAGCGTACTAATCGCAAGATTCATTTCTTGCCTCCATATCGTCATGACAACCAGATTCAGATTATGGATCTGCTCGGCATTCATCCTTACAAGCAGAAGGAAGCAGCCTCTCTCGAACTTATTAAGGCTGTGGTTAAGATGCGTTCTAAAAAGACAGCCGAGGAGATTGAGGAACTTGAGCGTGCAGCCGTAATAGGCTATGAGATGCACACAAAGGCTATGCGATTGATTCGTCCGGGAAGAACAGAGAAATTCATCGCAGGTCAGATAGATAGCATGGCTCTTTCTCTGGGTTCACATGTCAGTTTTGCAACGATCTTCTCTCAGCATGGCGAGATAATGCATGGCAATCCTTCGCAGAACAAACTTGAAGATGGCCGTCTGGTGCTTTGTGATTGTGGTGGTGAGACAATGGATCATTATTGTTCGGATAATACCCGCACTATGCCTGTTAATGGCAAATATACTCAGCGCCAGAAGGAGATATACGACATAGTTGATGAGTGTCACGACCTTGCTTTGAGTGTCGCTAAACCTGGAGTTAAGTATTTCGACGTGCATCTTGCCGTATGCCGATTGATGACTGAACGCCTAAAGGAAGTAGGTCTTATGAAAGGCGATGTGGATGAGGCTGTGGCAGCCGGAGCACACGCTATGTTCCTTCCTCATGGTCTTGGTCACATGATGGGTATGGATGTGCACGACATGGAAGGTCTCGGACAGATTTACGTAGGCTTTGACGAAGAGACACGTCCTAATCTCGAACAATTTGGAACAAATTGTCTCCGCATGGGCAGACGATTGGAAGAAGGCTTCGTAATAACTGACGAGCCAGGCATTTACTTCATCCCAGCCCTTATCGACGACTGGCGTTCAAAAGGTCATTGCAAAGAGTTCATCAACTACGACCTTCTGGAAACATACAAGGACTTTGGTGGCATCCGAATAGAGGACGACCTTCTCATAACCAAGGACGGTTGTCGTTTCCTCGGTGAAAAGCGAATCCCATACCACACCAAGGATGTGGAGGAGTATATGGAAAGAAACAAGGAATAGAAAGCCTGGAAGGCTATACTATTAGTAACCGAGGTGCATACTCGACGAAGGAGAGGATGCCCTCGGGTAACAAAGTTCCGATATTCCTCTTTTGCCTGGAAGGCAATACACAATCGTAAAAAAATATCAACATGAGTCACATAAGTCTGACATACCATATAGTATGGAGAACAAAATGCAGTCGTCCGACAATAGACGAACTGCACGAACGTGACCTATATCTATACATCAATGGCATATGCAATACCAAGAAATGCCATATCTATAGACTGAACTCTATGCCTGACCACATACACCTCTGTATTGAGGTTCACCCATCATTGGCATTAAGTGACTTTATGAGGATACTGAAACAAGAAACATCAAAATGGATTAAGGAACACAAAGATTGGTTTCCCTTGTTTGATGGTTGGGCTAATGGTTATGCAGTTTTTACCTATTCCGTACAAGAACGCCCTACCGTAGTTGAATACATCAAAAACCAAAAAGAGCATCATAAACATACATCCTTTAGAGCGGAATATGATGCTTGGCTTACGGAAATGGGATTTAATCCTAAAGACGACCTGTTCTTTAAGGATGACTAAGCAGACTATGTACTGCCCTCCAGGCAGTAGTTGGGAAGATGCAGATTATCCCCGCACATCCTCGTTTCACTCGTATGTACGGGGTTACTAAAAGTACAGCCTTCCAGGCTTTGCTTTTTAATTTACTCCCAATTTACTTTCCAACAAAAGGAGCGCAAGCTCCATGTTTACTAGCAACATTATTTAATTTTCAAGTAATAAAAGATGAAGAAAACAATTATCCTTGCCGCTATGGCAACCCTTTCTCTCGCTGCTAATGCAGAGGAGGCAAAGAAGGATTCTGTGAATCCAAACAAACCAGTCTTTACGACTATCATCGAGAACCCTATCACGAGCATCAAGAATCAGGCTCGCTCTGGCACCTGCTGGAACTACTCTACCCTCTCCTACTTCGAGGCTGAGATCCTGAAGAAGACAAAGAAGACCTACGACCTTTGCGAGATGTTCGTATGCAACAAGAACTATATGGATCGTGCCATTCTCAAGGTGCGTATGCATGGTGATGCCCAGTTCTCACAGGGCGGTTCTGCATACGATGTGCTCTACGTTCTCCAGAACTATGGTATCTGCCCAGAAGAGGCTATGCCAGCCCCAGGCACTCTCTATGGCGACACATTGAACAACTTCAACCAGCTCTTTGCTGTTATGGAGCCATACGTTAAGGCTATTGCCACAAAAGACGTAAAGAAGCTCAACCCTGCATGGAAGAACGGTCTTCAGGGCATTCTCGACGCTTATCTCGGCAAATGCCCTGAGAACTTCAAGTACGAGGGCAAGCAATACACTCCAAAGACCTTTGCTGCAAGTCTCGGACTTGACTGGAACGACTATGTATCAATAACATCATACACACATCATCCTTTCTACACAACATTCCCAGTTGAGGTACAGGACAACTGGCGTCAACCAGGTTCTTGGAACCTTCCTATGGACGAGATGGCAGAGGTTATCGAGAATGCTGTTCGTCAGGGATATACCGTTGCATGGGGTGGCGATGTTTCCGAGGATGGCTTCACACGCGACGGTCTTGCTCTTCTCGTAGATACAAAGCAGACTACCGACCTCGCCGGTTCTGATATGGCAAAGTGGCTCAAACTCTCTGCTTCTGAGAAGAAGAACAAGATCAAGGAACTGGGCATTAACGTGAAGGAAGAGACTCCTACTCAGGAGAAGCGTCAGGAAGAGTACGACAACTGGACTCTTACCGACGACCACGGTATGCTCATCTATGGTATTGCAAAGGATCAGAACGGCCGTGAGTACTACATGGTAAAGAACTCATGGGGTGAGACTGGCGACTACAAGGGCATCTGGTATATGTCTAAGAACTTCATCGTCGCAAAGACAATGGACTTCATGGTAAACAAGAATGCCATCCCTGCCAAGATCCGTAAGAAGCTCGGTATTTAATACTTTTTTTGAGGGGAAAGTAAATTAGGAGTAAATTATAACCAGTAAATTACGGAGCGGCATCCGCCGCAGAAAAATTCCCAACAATAATTTACTGTATTTAATTTACTGATATAATTTACCACTAATTTACTTTCCAAACCTCCGCGCAAGCGGAAACCATCAAATTTACTTTCTAAACTTATATTACTATGACAAAATTCTTAACATTGTGTGCATCATTGATTCTCTCTGCATCTTCCATGTTTGCGCAGGATCTTGACGAGAAATATGGTGCTGACCTACTCAAGCCAGGAACTGTTGCTCCAGAGATTGTAATCAACAAAGACGGTGGAAAGATGAATCTCCTTGCAGAGAACAAAGGCAAGTATCTCGTACTTGACTTCTGGGCTTCTTGGTGTGGCGATTGCCGTAAGGAGTTAAAATATCTCAGAAGTATCAACCGAACCTACGCAAATACTGACAGTATCGAGGTTATAGGTTATTCCTTCGACAATGAGAAAAGCGCATGGAAGAAATGTATCAAGGATAGTGCTCTCGTTTGGCAGAACTATCTCAGCGATGTCCCAATGCGCAACTCTCGCGTAAAGAGAGACTATAACATCGGGTGGATTCCTACCATCTACATCATTGACAAAGAGGGCAAGGTTGTCCTCGCAACTGTTGTCATGGAAAAAGTTATGGCAAAACTCAAGGAAATTGCCCCAGGCGTTGCTCCAGACCATCTTCCTCTTGAATCTCTCATAGCTCCAGAGAAGAAAAAGAAGAAATAGCTTTTCTGATTTTGGGGAAAGTAACCTCTCAGTAAATTACTAAGCGGCATCCACCGCAGGAAATTCTCAACAATATTATTTTAGCAGCAAGCTGCTGTTTTCGGAACAAAAATTATCCAAAATTGCCAGAAAATTTATTCCAAAAAATTTTATTTTATATAATTTTCTGAGTTAAATTTTCTGGTCATCGTCGGGAATTTTTGTTCCAAAAACAAGCAACGAAGTTGCGTTTATAGGATATTTAGAATTCGTCAAACTCACGCTAATATAACTTTTTTCAAAAGTTTTTGGCATAGAGGGTTTCACCCATACCATTTTCACTATATAACGCTCTGAAAATCAAGAAGAAAGACGAGGTGAAACCCCTTATAAAAAAGGTACAACTTTTCATAGGGGTTTCACCCCACGTAAATCATTGACAATCAACACATAAAAGCCGATTTTAGCCGAGGGTGAAACCCTCTACCTCAAAAACTTTTTATTTTTTACATTCACACATTTTTCTTGCCTATACTCTAATCCGATTCTCCTTCGCTTCTAATTCGCTTCTAATCCGTACCAAAGTCGGTGCAAGTCCCATTTTTGTATATACCCAATAGCGAACCTATGGCGAAGTGTCTTAGGAAGCATAGTAGTGGTATGGTCTTTTTGTGAAGGCGAGAATCTAGAAAAAAAAAATTGTTTCTGCTTTAAACTCTACACTCTACACCAGAGAGCATATAAACAAATGATTCATAGAAAGTTACAGCGGTGTAGAGTAGTATTCATCTCTACACCAACTATACATCCTATACACCGCTTATTACCTTTAAATGGTGTAGAGATGTAGAGTTGGTGTAAAGTCGCCACGAACTCTACACCGCTACAATCTATTGATTTTCAAAAAATTGAGTACCATTTGGTGTAGAGTGTAGAGTTAGTCGCAAAAAACTTTTTTTGGGGCAAGAGAATAACACCTTATGATTATCCGTAATTATGTGATAACGCCCTGAAGGGGCAAAAGCTACTAGCCCAGGGCAACGCCCTGTGGTAAATTGGAGGGGGAACATACGCCCTGTAAGGGCAAAAGCTCTAATATAATAATGCTTTTGCCCCTACAGGGCGAATACACTAACTACTTTGTACATAGGGCGTTGCCCTATGCTATGTGCTTTTGGGCTTTCAGCCCGTCTGTCACGTAATTGCGGACAATCATATAACACCTATTACATCAACCATATTTTCACCTTAGCTATACCTCGCAGGTCCGTTTCAAGTCCGTTCCCTATAACTATAGGATGATGGGACTTACATAGGACTTGCAAGGGAGAAAGAAGGGAGAAACAAGAAGATATTATACAATTGGGATTAAGTCAAAAAATTAAAGACCTACAGTCTCAGCCAACACAAAAGTAATAATGAGAGCTATTATACATGTAACAATACACCCAGCACCTTTACCCCTTTCTTCATCTTCCCCATCTATGATTTCGCAAAGGAATAACGGTGACATGAAAACTAAAATTGCTGCAATTATTGTCAAAAACATATCTATTATAAGAAAACAACATATAACAATACTGATAATAATGCCATAGAACTACTTATAATTAAAAGTATAGAAGATAGACACCCATTTTCGTTCTTTCCTGGAGCAAGTCCTCTATTTGCTGCTATTTTGTTTTTAAAATAATCTTTGAAAGTATCGAATGTATCTTTGAAATCTGGTAACGATTCCGGAGATGCATCCTTTTCTTCATCAAATGCAATGAATTTATATGATTTATCAGATATATCCCAAAATGAAATGACGAGTTGGTTGCACACAATATGTTTTGTACTTTTTCCAGCACTAAAGACATACCCAAGCGCTCCACCAATTGCCCAAGACATTGGATGACCACCTAGAAGACCACCAGCCAATAACATGTTTCTTTCACGATTTTCCTTTCTGTCAAATTCAAATGTTTCATCAATATGAATGACATCAACCGATATTATTTGAGAACTATGAATACAATATCGAATATCATTATTTTGTATCTCAAAACCATGTGTATGCAAATATAGCCAACATTCCACACCACATGAACTCTCAAATTCCTTAAGATTGGAAACACCAATAAAAAGTTTTCGTTTTAAATCATCAGAACGATAATCACAAGCGCCAATCTCTAAATCATCAGGGAAAACAGATGGCGCAATTTTTGATCGTGAGTTCTCAATAATCTTCTCAAAATCTTCTACATAACTCATAGACTACGATTTCTATTAATTCTATAAATAAGATTTATATCACCCATCAGCATATATTGCTTATGCCTTTTTATAATTTGAACAAATTATAAAAAACCACATAATCATTTTTCCATATTGATAATTACAATATTATCGCCTATAGAAGCCCTGTTAGACATTAGTTATTAGGTTAATTCTCACCACAAAACGAAAAAAACGCAGGCCTCCACCTTAACTCGTCCGTGTTTGAGGCCCTGAGAATGCCCTTGATAGTGAACGAGTAGAATGTCTGCCTACGTCTGTATGTAAATACGTATTGAAAGTGTGCAGAGAGTATATGATACCCTCTACGCACACCCCAGTACGTTTATTTGCATACCAGTAACAGCCATTTCTGCCATTGTCCTTGACTATCAATTTGAAATTTCTCAGGTTCCAAACAGCAAGTTGACAAAGCATCGATGACGCTTTTTCGCTATGTAGTGCCTAACGATTGAGTGCTATTTAGCATAGCAATAGCATTAGACGGTGTAAAAGTACAAAATTCCTTTGAAAACAAAGAAGAAAAGTTTCAAAATCTGCAATCAATATAGCAAAAAATGTATTTTACGCTTAAAATTGCAATCTAAAAGTCACATTTTTTAACACGAGAGATACAAAAAGCCTGGAAGGCTGTACTATGAGTAACCGAGGTGCATACTCGACGAAGGAGAGGATGCCCTCGGATAGAAAACAATCGTTATCTTTACCAGCCTGGAAGGCTGTACATAATTGGCTTTCACACATAAACTTTCACGATGTACTGCCCTCCAGGCAGTAGATTGTTTATGGGTTTAATCCCCGCACATCCTCGTTTCACTCGTATGTACGGGGTTACTAATAGTATTGCCTTCCAGGCAATTTCAAATATAACATGAGTTAGACGACTCGCTTTAGCTTGTTGAGAATTCACGTTAATATACCCCAAATAGATGCCGCTCAAAGCATTCCGACTTGGAATCTTTGAGCGGCATCACTATATTACATCCTTCCCTTTGGGAGATTTGTCGAAGACCCTTCGAACTCCGTGAGAAAAGGCTTGGTTAGGCTTCATCCAACAGTATCTTCATCATCTCAACAGCAGCCTTGGCAACTGATGTACCAGGGCCGAAGATAGCGGCTACGCCAGCCTTATAGAGGAAGTCATAATCCTGTGCAGGGATTACGCCACCTGCGATAACCATGATGTCATCACGTCCCATCTTCTGAAGTTCCTTGATAAGAGCAGGAACAAGAGTCTTGTGACCTGCAGCAAGCGAGCTGACACCAACGATATGCACATCGTTCTCAACTGCCTCACGAGCAGCCTCTTCCGGAGTCTGGAACAGAGGTCCCATATCAACGTCGAAACCGCAATCGGCATAGCCTGTTGCAACAACCTTAGCACCACGGTCATGACCGTCCTGTCCCATCTTAGCTATGAAGATACGCGGACGACGACCTTCCAATTTCGCAAACTTCTCTGTAAGCTCACAAGCCTTCTCGAAGTCGCTATCATTCTTTGATTCTGAACTATACACGCCTGAAATTGTTCTGATTACTGCCTTATAACGACCTACGACTTTCTCGCAGGCGTCAGATATCTCACCCAATGTACAACGAACCTTGGCTGCCTCAACAGCAAGAGCAAGGAGGTTGTTCTCCGACTTCTTGCCATCAGCAAACTCCTGCACGCAAGCTGTGATGGCTGCAAGTGCCTTCTTACATGCTTCCTCATCACGCTCAGCCTTGAGTTTCTTGATGGCAGCCTCCTGCTGAAGACGTACAGCGGTATTGTCAACCTCAAGGATATCAATAGGATCCTCATGCGCAAGACGATACTTGTTAGTACCAACGATTGTCTGAACGCCAGAGTCAATACGAGCCTGAGTACGTGCAGCAGCCTCCTCGATACGCATCTTAGGCACACCTGTCTCGATAGCCTTAGCCATACCACCGAGTTTCTCAATCTCCTGAATGTGCTCCCAAGCCTTGTGAACAAGTTCGTTGGTGAGAGTCTCAACATAGTAAGAACCTGCCCAAGGGTCAATCTCCTTACATACCTTTGTCTCATTCTGGATATAGATCTGGGTATTACGGGCAATACGTGCAGAGAAATCGGTTGGGAGGGCGATAGCCTCATCAAGAGAGTTGGTGTGAAGTGACTGTGTATGACCTAGAACAGCAGCCATAGCCTCAATACAAGTACGACCTACATTATTGAATGGATCCTGCTCTGTGAGCGACCATCCTGATGTCTGAGAGTGAGTACGGAGAGCCATAGACTTAGGATTCTTAGCGCCGAAGCTCTTCACAATCTTTGCCCACAACAGACGTCCGGCACGCATCTTTGCAATCTCCATAAAATGGTTCACACCAATAGCCCAGAAGAATGAAAGACGAGGTGCGAAGGCATCAATATCGATACCTGCGTTGATACCTGCACGAAGGTAGTCCATACCGTCGGCAAGCGTGTAGGCAAGCTCGATGTCGGCTGTTGCACCTGCCTCCTGCATGTGATAGCCAGAGATTGAGATACTATTGAACTTAGGCATCTTCTGTGATGTGAACTCAAAGATGTCTGCTATGATCTTCATAGAGAATGATGGTGGGTAGATGTATGTGTTACGCACCATGAACTCCTTGAGGATATCATTCTGGATAGTGCCAGCCATTTCCTCAAGCTTTGCACCCTGCTCAAGACCTGCAACGATGTAGAATGCCATGATTGGAAGCACACCACCGTTCATAGTCATTGATACGGACATCTTATTCAATGGAATACCATCGAAGAGCACCTTCATGTTCTCCACAGAACAGATAGACACGCCTGCCTTACCCACATCGCCAATAACACGCATATTGTCAGGGTCATAGCCACGATGCGTAGGGAGGTCGAATGCCACAGACAGACCCTTCTGTCCGGCAGCAAGGTTACGACGATAGAATGCGTTACTCTCCTCAGCCGTAGAGAATCCGGCATACTGACGGATTGTCCAAGGACGGAAAGGATACATCATTGAATAAGGACCACGGAGGAATG
>Ga0310695_10002930_pt1 | contig 34645 bp, 26 predicted proteins | sample RumenRJG_04DNA_FD_203882 | JGI IMG/M metagenome (GOLD analysis project Ga0310695, IMG submission 203882) | Bovine rumen microbial communities from Lethbridge, Alberta, Canada - RJG_04 (v2) (version 2) | ecosystem: Host-associated > Mammals > Digestive system > Stomach > Rumen | place: Canada... | reverse complement strand
CGCGCCCCTTGTTTTCGTCAATATATTCCTGATACTCAGGCTTAAACGGAGTCTCGCCCGAAGGCTTAGGCATATTTTCGGTCATAAAAAACTCTCCTTTCATAGTCATACTATGCAGGAGAGGGGTAAAGTTTAAAAAATGTAGGGGCGAGCATTGCTCGCCCGCAGGACAGGAAAAAAACATTTAATTTTTTGGTGCTTTTGGGTGCTGAAAAAATTTTATCCTCGGCATAATCAGCTGCGCGCACAGTCCCGTGAACAGTCCTGCCAAGCATCCCGATACAAGCAAAAACGGATAGTAAGCGAAAATCTGAACCGTTTGCGTTACAATAACCGCCGCGATAATCTGCCCTGTGTTATGCAGAACGGCGCCAAAAATGCTCGCAATCCAAATGTGTTTTTCGTCGATTATCCTTTTTAGCAGTAACATTCCGAGCAGGCACAAAACCGCTCCCGAAGCGCTGTAAATAAGCGCTGTAATGTTTCCGCCGAAAATCGAGCCGAGCACAAGCCGCACGCCGACAATCATAGCGACCTCATACGCCTTGTAGTGATAAACCGCAAAGACTGTGATAATATTTGCAAGCCCCAGCTTAATTCCCGGAATGGGGAAGGGGTTGGGAATTTGCAGCTCAACTATAAAAATAATCAGTGATACTGCCGTGAGCACCGACAGCTCGGCAAGTCTTTTTGCTTTCATAAATTACCTATAATTCTAAATTAGGGCAACACCGCACGATTCAGGTGTGCGGATTGCGCCGTAAGATTTTTCGTCAGGGTGCACAAATAAATTGAGGTAAGGCTGGCGCCTTGCCGAGATTTTTTGGGCAGTCTGACGGAGTAATATTCAAGCAAGGCGTGCACCGCGAATTGTGCGGTGTTGCCTTAGAATATAATTATCTCGCGACAGCGTCAACGCCATCCTCGTAACCGTCTGCAAACTCAATGACAAGGTGGTTAGGCAGGCAGACAACCGGCATTGAAGCAGAGCTAAGCCAGCCCATATTAACGCAGGTTTTGTCCGGACATTCGGCTTCCTTAACGCGGATTTTGCCGTCCTTAATCTCAACGGTATTCGAGCTGTTGCCGTAGGGAATTTCAATTTCGCTGTCCTCGGTGTTGCTCAAATCAAAGCTGTACAAAAGCCTGCCGTCACGCTTGATGTTGACATTGGTTTTTTTCGGGGTGAACAGCACTATCGCGCTTCCTATAATTCCGATAAAGAATATTAAAACGCAGATTAAAATAAGAATTTTGTTCTTCATTATATCAGCTCAAAGCGCTTGATTTTCTCGCCTCCGCGCCAGAAAATCTCGTTAAACATATCGTATGGTCTTGCCCAAACGTCGTCGGGATTGTTCACCGAGCGGTAAATTACAAGCTTTTCGCCGGTCTCGCTGTGCTTGGCAAAGCCCGTAACCTCGTAAACGTTGCCCTTAAAGTGGCGGTACTTTCCGCCGACAAACACGCCGTCCTTCTTAGGCGGTTCGGGCTTTTCTTCTGTTTTTTCAGAATTGTCCGCGCTGACAGGCTCGTCAAGATTTAACTTAAAATCACCGTTGTTGACAACCAAAATTCTCGACGAATACGCATCAACGTCAAGCTCGCACCAGCCGTTGCAGTCAAATACCTGATTGCCGTTAAGCACGTCGGTAAGCTTTGCATTACAGCGCGAGTCAAAGCCGACTCTCTCGGTGTGGTCGGTCAAATTAAACATCACAAATACGGTCTGAGTGTCGGTAAAGCGCTTGTAAACGAGCTTTTCGTTCATAATGTTGACGTTCTCAAACTTTCCGTACTTAAGCGCTTCAAGCGCAAGGCGGATTTTCCCGAGCTTTACAAGGTGGTCAAAAAGCTGATAATTTGCGTTTGGCACATTGTTGAGGTCAAGGCACGGACGAAGGTCGTAGTCGCTCTCGCGGGTTCTCTTACCCTCAATTCCGTACTCACTGCCGTAGTAAATCGACGGTACGCCGGGCATGGTGTAGAGCATTGTGTGAATGGGGAACAGGTGGTTTTTATCCCTCAAATTGCTCGCGATACGGTTAACATCGTGGTTGTCTACAAAGTTGTAGGTGTAAATATTCCGGTAAATTCCGCCGTTTGAAAACTGCCTTTGAAGCGAGTGCGCAATCTCAAAATAGTTGTGGTCGTTGTGGCTTGAGTACAAGCCCTTGTAGCACTCATAGTTTGTTACTGAGTCGAGCGCGTCGGGATTAGCCAAGCGGTTGTAGTCGCCGTGGGTAATCTCGCCGTACAGCCAAAATTCGGGATTTTTGGACTTGCAGAGGTTCTTGAGCTTTTTAAAGAACTCAATGTCAATCACATCCGCGGCGTCAAGGCGCAGACCTTCAATTCCAAACTCGTCAATCCAAAAGTTTACAGCGTCAAGCAGGTGGTTAACAACGTCGGGATTTTGCAAATTCAGCTTAACAAGGTCATAGTGACCTGCCCAGCCCTCGTACCAAAACGGATCGCCGTAGGGGCTGTTTCCGCCGAAGTTCAAATTCTGGAACCATCCGCAGTAGGGCGAATCCCACTTCTTTTCCTGAATGTCCTTAAAGGCGAAAAAGTCTCTGCCAACGTGATTAAACACGCCGTCAAGAATAACCTTAATACCGTTTTCGCGCAGAGTATCGCAGATTTTCTTAAAGCTCTGATTGTCACCCAAGCGGCAGTCAACACGCTTGTAGTCAATAGTATCGTAGCCGTGGCGCGAGCTTTCAAAAACCGGATTAAAAACGATTGCGTTAACGCCGAGCTTCTTGAAATGCTCAATGCTGTCATAAATTTTATCAAGGCGGTAGCTCTGCACGCCGTCGTTTTCCTTAGGTGCTCCGCAGTAGCCGAGCGGATAAATATTGTAAATAATAGATTCGTTAATATAACTCATAAAATTACTCCTTTGCAATAATGTAAAATAATTATAACATAAAATTTCCTATTGTGCAAATTTGAATTCTGTGCTACAATATATTGTAATATTTAGTCTACGGAGGAAATTATGAACAAAATTCCTGAGAATAAAACCAGAAAAAGGCTTAGAATAACGCTCTGTGTGCTTTATCTTTTCCAGCTTATATTCTGCGCATGGCCGTATTATCAGTTTGTTCAGGACGGCAAACTTGTCACCGATTCGGTTTATGAAATGCTAAGCGCCCTCGGCACAGGCAACGTAATCGGCGCGTCGTCGTCGGACTTTTCGGCAATCACAAGAATTCTGCCGCTTAACTTTATTTTCGTAATCATTCCGATAATCGGATTTTTCTTCTGTGCGTTTGACAAAGAGCGCAACCTAAAGAACATCGTATCTCTGTTGTGCTGTCTTGCAGGCGTAGTTTCAATTCTCACGATTGTAACAATCAACCTGATTTCGCTCGGCTCAATGCTCGCACTGCTTGTTTATCTGTTGACAAGCTTCCTTTCGACAATTTCAATCTTCGCTCGTTACTCAAAGAGCAAAGAGGAGATAGAAAAGGAAAAACAGCAGGCTGTAAAAAAGAACTAAAAAATTACTGTCATTCCTGATTTTCGGGAATGACAGTTTTTAATTGCTTTATTAAATTACATAGTCGTTAGCGACCATATCCTTTTGATTGTCCAAAAGGTCCTGCAGCGTAACGCTGTCGAGGTAGTCGGTAATCACCTTGTTAAGTCCCTTCCAAAGCGGCAGGGTAATGCAGTCCTCGCGCCTCGGGCAGTCAACAGGCTCGTGGTCAAGGCAGGCAACAGGAGCAATGCTTCCCTCGGTAAGCCTTAAAATAGCGCCGACGGTATATTTGTCGGGAGATTTAGCCAGCTTGTATCCGCCCTGATAACCGCGGTTTGCATTGAGTACATCCGAGCGGTTGAGCACCGGAATAATCTGCTCAAGATATTTTTTCGATATGCCCTGTCTTTCGGCAATATCCTTTAAGGCGATAAATCCGTCGTTTTGATGTTCAGCCAAGTCAATCAACATTCTCAGCGCGTATCTGCCTTTTGTAGAAATTTTCATTTAAATCCCACCAATTCACTAAGTTATTAGTATTTTATCATATTCTAATACTTTTTTCAAGTTTTTTCGCTCAAAAACACTTGATTGTTTTTCAATAAAATTATATAATAGCTATTACAGTATAAAAGAGGTAGTTTATTATGAAGAAAAAGTTATACGGTATAATAGCGGTGTTTCTCGCCGCGGCGACGGTCGCGTCATTTGCCGGCTGCGCCAAAAAGAATAACCAGAGCTCGTCATCCCAGAGCGGTAATGTAAAGCCCGTATCCGCCGGCAGCGCGACCGACTTGCTCAAAAACGCCGAGATGCTCAACTTTGAGGGCACAGTTGAGGACACAAACGTCGACCCTGTCTACACCGATTTTGCGGTAAGGCTCGCGCAAAATACAAATAAGGACGGAGAAAACTTCTACATTTCCCCGATTTCCGTTATGTACGGACTAACTCTCGCGGCAAACGGCGCTCACGGCGACACATTAACCCAGTTTGAAAAGACTCTCGGCGGCAGCACATACACCTTAAACCGCTACTTTTACTTTGCCATGGAGGGCGAGTACCAAAACGACTCCGCAAAGTTTAATATCGGCAATTCGCTTTGGATAAACAGCATGACAGGCTATAAGCCCGATAAAAAGTATCTTAACGACGTGCGCACCTTCTTTGACGCCGCGGTTTTGTATGACGACTTTGAAAACGCCGGCGATGATATCGCGACTTGGCTTAAAAGCAAGGGAGTTGCTCAGAATACTAAGTTTATCCCCGAGGCAACCGATTCATTGGTGTCTGTCAATTCACTCGCGCTCACAGCGGACTGGAGCACATATTTCACCGAGAGCGCAACAAAAACAGAGAAGTTCACAGGCTCGGACGGCAAGCAGACCGATGCCCTGATGATGAACGGCTACGCTGAGTATTACATTAAGGACGACAAATCCGAGGGCTTTACAAAGACCTTCGACGGCAACTGCTACGGCTTTGCCGCGATTATGCCCAACGAGGGCGTAAGCATCGAGGACTATATCAAGTCGATGACCGGCAAAAACCTAATGAATATGTTTAAGTCCGCCGAGCAAAAAGACATCGCAGTGGCTGTTCCCAAGTTCTCACAGACCACCGACTACAGCTTTAAGGACACACTCACAAAGATGGGCATTACCGACGCTTTCAGTAGCGACAAGGCTGACTTTATCGCTATGGGCACTGCCGACGCAGACCTGTATCTTTCAAATGTAATCGGCGAGGCTGAAATCAGCGTTAACGAAAAGGCAATCAACAAAAATCCCGGCACAACAAAGAAAATCACCTCAATGAGAGCGGACAAAAAGATTACCCTCAACCGTCCGTTTGTATATGTGATTTATGATTTATCTTCAAAAATCCCGAAGTACATCGGAGCATATAAAAAAGCAGGCGCGTAAGCCTGCTTTTTCTTTATATAAATCAAAACTTCATAATGCTAAAATTCTGTATAAATCATATGCGCAACCGCGTTGTCAAGCACAAGCGGCTTGTCGTAGTCAATCCTGTTGATAAAGCCGTACAGTCTGCCGAAAACAACCGAGGTTTTGCCCATCTCGGCAATCATCGCCTTGCCCGAAACCGTAAACGGCTTAAAGGAGATATCCAAAGCCCTTACGCCGCCCCTGAAAAACATAGGTCGGTCAATTCTGTTCGGCGTTCCCTTAACGGTAATCTGCGACAGCTTTTCGAGCTTGCCGTCAACAAAAAAGCAGTTCTCACTGCCGTAGCGGTTGTCACCGACGCGGCTTGCAAGGTTCAGCGTAAACCTCTTTCCTCCGATGATACAGTCCGAGCATAAACGCTGATAACTGTGCAGCCTCGGCTTTTTAAATCTAATGCGGTCAAAGCTTGCTCTCGCGCTGTCGGCGCTGAGCTTGTAAACCATATTGCCTGCCTTAATAAATCCCTGCGCCGAAAAGCAGGGCATAAAGCGCTTAAGAAAGTAGAATTTTCTGTTTCGCTCAAACGGCGCAAGCTGATCGAGAACATCACTATTGTTCTTTAAAAGAAATATATCAAAGCTCATCGAGCTCATTCCGCCAAAGCCTGCAAACTCGCATTTAAGGCTTTTTCCGTTCGGCAATTCGGCAATTTTAAGACGCATATTTTTGCGTTCAAACTCAAATTCACCGTTGTCCGCGTTGTCGGGCAGCGGTTTTTTCATAACCCTGCGCTTCTGAATAACGCTGTCGCAAATAATACCGCCGCGCTTCAGGTCGGCAATCGCGATTTTAATTCCAAAATCCGCGCCGAGATTTTCAATCGACAGGTACATCGAGCACTCGTCGCTCGTCACAAAGTAAGTGTCGCGCTGGCTGTGTCTGCCGTCGATGTTGTAGTCGAGCAACAGCTTTTTTGCCCAGCCTGCGTTTTGCACCTTGCCGTTATCCTCAAAAACACGGCAAGCTTCCGTAAATTCGTTCTGCATTTAATCACTCCGAATTATTTATACACATATCCGAATACAATATACCAAAGATTATTCTTCTTTTCAAGAATTATAACAGAATTGTAAATGGTAATAATCTTTTGTTATGGTGAATACATTAAACCAAAAGGATGTGTTACCGTGAAAAAACTGTTATTTTCAGCCGTAATTATCAGCTTGTTAATGCTGTGCGGCTGTACCCAAAATGCCCCGAGTCCGCAAAATGAGCTTATATCCTCAAATTGGACTGCAAGCCTTGACGGAGGGGGAGAGCTCTCGCTGAAATTCTACGGAGAACCCGGCGGTTTATCCGCGGAATTCAACCTAAAGAACGCGGGAAAAGACGTCACAATCAGCGGCGACTGCCTTGTTGACAGCACAAGCATAGTGATATTTGACAGCTCAGTCAGCCAAAACTACGCCTTTGACTACACCCCGAAGGGCGATACCCTCGAAATCTCGTACAATCACAACGTTTTGACTATGCAAAAGCAGTCATAAAACAGTCAAAAAATATTGCCATTTTCAACCCTTTGTGCTATAATAACTTAGTATGTGTTATTATACCATTTTTTCGGAGGTAATATTTTGGTAGTGTTTGGAATTGACCCGGGTTACGCAATCGTGGGTTGGGGAGCAATCAGCTTTCAGTCAAATACCTACAAGGCTATCGGCTACGGCTCGGTCGAAACCGAGGCGCATACCGACTTCAACGTCCGTCTTGAATATATCTACGACGAGCTTTATTCAATTTTAAGCCGTTGCCGTCCCGACGCACTCGCAATTGAGCGGCTGTATTTTCAGACAAACCAAAAAACCGCAATCAAGGTTGCACAGGCAAGGGGAGTAACGCTTTTAGCGGCTCAAAAGCTCAAAATTCCGATTTTTGAGTACACGCCCTTGCAGGTGAAAACCGCCGTAACAGGCTACGGCAAGGCGCATAAATCTCAGGTAATGGAAATGACGCGCAGGCTTTTGAAGCTGCCCGAAATGCCCAAGCCCGACGATACCGCCGACGCCCTGGCAATAGCAATCTGCCACGCACAAGCGGCAGGCTCTGAGCTGAGAATGAAAATGTACAGCAAGAGCAATCATTACCAATAATCAATTATTTTATTATTTTTTTATAAATTAAACAGCATATTAAAAACGTTAAAATTGTTTAGATGATTATAAAATATTAAACTCTAAACTCTTAACTCTAAGGAGATAAAATGTTCTATTCCGTAAGAGGAAAATTAATTCATATGGATTCAAGCACCGCGGTTGTCGAGTGCGGCGGAGTCGGCTACAACTGCCAGACCACAATGAATACGCTTAAAAACCTGCGCCTTGGCGACGAGGTAACGCTTTACACCTACCTCAACGTTCGCGAGGACGCCATGGAGCTGTTCGGCTTTTCGGCAAAAACCGAGCTCGAAACCTTCAAAACCTTAATAGGCGTAAGCGGCGTAGGTCCAAAGGCAGGTCTTGCAATTCTCTCCGAGCTCAGTCCCGAGCAGGTAGCGATGGCAATCGCGACAGACGATATTAAAACTATCACACGCGCGCAGGGAGTCGGCAAAAAAATCGCCCAGCGAATTGTGCTTGAGCTTAAGGACAAGCTCGCAAAGTCGCTTTCTTCGGAGGATACATCACTTCCGTCGGCGGCAGCAGCGGCAAACACAGCTATGGGCAACATTCCAAAGGCGATAGAGGCTCTCGGAGTTCTCGGCTATGCTCCTGCCGACGTTTCGGGCATACTCGCGACAATGGACAGCGCGCTGCCTGTTGAACAGCTTATCGCGCAAACTCTCAGACAGATGGGAAGACAGTAATGAGCAATACGCATTTTTCGGATGAATTTGATTTTGAAAACAGAATAATGGATACAAACGAAATTCCCGAGGACGTCTCCGACGGCGATAATCCGCTCAGACCGAAAAACCTCGACGAATATATTGGTCAGGACAAGGCAAAGGACAACCTCAGGGTGTATATCGAGGCGGCAAAAATCCGCCACGAAACCCTCGACCACGTTCTCCTTTACGGACCTCCGGGTCTCGGTAAAACCACCCTCGCAGGAATTATTGCGAACGAGCTCGGCGTAAATATCCGCATAACCTCAGGCCCTGCAATTGAAAAGCCCGGCGATTTGGCGGCGCTTCTTACAAACCTCAACGAGGGCGACGTGCTCTTTATCGACGAAATCCACCGCCTAAGCCGCGCGGTTGAGGAGGTCTTGTACCCCTCAATGGAGGACTTCGCAATCGACATTATCACGGGTAAAGGACAGATGGCGGCTTCATATCACCTGCCTTTGCCGAGGTTCACTCTTGTCGGCGCGACAACAAGGGCAGGCCAGCTAACAGCGCCCTTGCGCGACCGTTTCGGCGTGCTTTTAAGACTTGAACTATACACCCCCGAGGAGCTTGCGCAGATTGTAACCCGAAGCGCCGGAATTCTCGGAATTCAGATAGACTACGAGGGAGCGATTGAGGTAGCCTCGCGCTCGCGCGGTACACCGCGAATTGCCAACCGTATGCTCAAACGTGTGCGCGACTTTGCGCAGGTTATGTCGGACGGCGTAATTACTCTTGAAACCGCCCGAACCGCCCTTGACCGTCTCGAAATTGACGAGCTCGGCCTCGACCAAAACGACAGGCGAATGTTAGAGGCGATTATAAAATTTTACAACGGCGGCCCTGTAGGGCTCGAAACCTTAGCCGCCGCAATCGGTGAGGAAGCCGTGACAATCGAGGACGTTTACGAGCCGTATCTAATGCAAATCGGCTTTTTAAGCAGAACTCCGCGCGGCAGATGCGTAACCGCGGAGGCTTGCCGCCACCTCGGCTATGAATTCCCCAAGGGCGCGGTAAACGGTGCGGTTACTCAACCCAACCTCTTTGATAATTAATTGTAGGGGCGAGCATTGCTCGCCCGCGGGCGGTCAATAACCGCACCTACAGAACATAGATATAGGAGACATAATGAGATTATCTCAAAACTGGAAAGATTATGAGCTTATAGATACCTCCGACGGCGAACGTCTGGAACGCTGGGGAGATATAATACTAATCCGTCCCGATCCGCAGATTATCTGGTCAACAGGCAGGAAAAATCCGCTCTGGAAAAACGCCCACGCGCGTTACCACCGCTCAAACAAGGGTGGCGGCTACTGGGAGCAGTACAAAAAAGTTCCGCAGCGCTGGACGATAAACTACGGCGACCTTGTGTTTAACATCAAGCCCATGGGCTTTAAGCACACGGGAGTTTTCCCCGAGCAGGCGGTAAACTGGGACTTTGCGGCTAAAAAAATCCGTGAGCAAAACCGTCCGCTAAAGGTGCTTAATTTGTTTGGCTACACCGGCTGCGCAACGCTGTCGTGTATGAACGCAGGCGCTTCCGTCTGCCACGTTGACGCCTCAAAGGGTATGGTGCTCTGGGCAAAGGAAAACGCCCAGTCGAGCGGTATCGCGGACAAGCCGGTGCGCTGGCTGGTTGACGACTGCGTAAAATTTGTGCAGCGTGAAATCCGCCGCGGCAACCAATACGACGGTATTATTATGGATCCCCCATCCTATGGCAGAGGCCCGGGCGGAGAGGTCTGGAAGCTCGAAGAACAGCTTTATTCACTTGTAAGCCTGTGCAGGCAGGTTCTTAGCGACAACCCCGTATTTTTTATACTCAACTCCTACACAACGGGGCTGAGCCCTGCTGTAATGCAATATTTGCTCGGCGTGCTGCTTCAAAGCAAATTCGGCGGCAAGGTGTCGAGCGACGAAATCGGACTAAAGGTGACCGACACGGGTTTAATATTGCCGTGCGGCTCAACCGCAATCTGGGAGAATTAAAATGAATTTTATTTCTATACAGAACGTGCGGTTTTCCTATGACGATATCGAGGAAACAAAAAATCCCGTTTACGCTGTAGACGGCGTTTCGCTCGAATTCAAAAAAGGCGGTTTTACGGCTGTAATCGGCCACAACGGCTGCGGAAAATCCACGCTCGCAAAGCACCTCAACGCAATGCTATTGCCGGACAGCGGCAAGGTGTATGTGGACGGTGACGATACATCTGACGAAAACAAAACTTACGATATACGCGAAAAGGTTGGTCTTGTCCTGCAAAATCCCGACAACCAGCTTGTAGCCTCAATTGTCGAGGAGGACGTTGCCTTCGGCCCCGAAAACCTCGGAATTGAGCCTGCCGAAATCCGCAAAAGGGTGGACAACGCTCTAAAGGCGGTCGGTATGTACGATTACCGTATGCACGCGCCGTACAAGCTCTCGGGCGGACAAAAGCAGAGAATCGCAATCGCCGGCGTGCTCGCAATCGAGCCGCAGTGCATTGTGCTCGACGAACCAACAGCAATGCTTGATCCCAGCGGCAGGGCAGAGGTAATGAATACTCTTATTAAGCTCAACCGCGAAATGGGTATCACCGTTATCTTGATCACCCACTTTATGGAGGAAGCTGTTTTGGCTGACCGCGTGGTGGTTATGGACGGCGGCAAGGTGCTCACCCGGGGAACTCCCGACGAGGTTTTCTCTCAGGTGGAGCTGCTCAAAAAGCACAGGCTCGACGTTCCGCAGGCGGCAGAGCTTGCGTTCAGATTAAAGGGACGCGGAGCGAATATTGACAAAATCCCCCTCACAGCGGAGAATTGCGTAAAAATGCTCGGGGAGGTGCTTGGATGAGCGAAATTCTCGAGTTAAAGAACCTCGGCTTTGTCTACGGGCAGGGCACGCCGTTCGAAAAACGCGCGGTTGATAACGTAAGCCTTAAAATCAACAAGGGCGAGCTTGTCGGCATTATCGGTCATACAGGCTCTGGCAAATCAACCCTTGTCCAAATGCTCAACGGTCTTATAAATCCTACCGAGGGCGAAGTTATTTTGGACGGCAAAAGCATCTGGGCAGAGCCTAAAAAAATCCGCTCCGTCCGCTTCAAGGTCGGAATGGTCTTTCAGTACCCCGAATATCAGCTATTTGAAGAAACCGTATATAAGGATATCGCGTTCGGCGCGATTAATAAAGGACTCAGCGGCGACGAGCTCGACCGCGCGGTAAGAAGCGCGGCGGATTTTACAAGCCTTAAGCCCGAGCTGCTCGATAAATCTCCCTTTGACCTTTCAGGCGGAGAAAAGCGCCGTGCGGCAATCGCAGGTGTAATCGCTATGCAGCCCGAAATCCTCATTCTCGATGAGCCAACGGCAGGACTTGATCCGATGGGACGTGAAATTCTGCTCAGCCAGATTGTCCGCTACCATAAAGAGATGGGCAACACGGTACTGCTCGTGTCCCATAGTATGGAGGACATCGCTCGCGTTGCCGACAGGGTAATCGTGATGAACAGCTCAAAGCTTGTTATGTTTGACACGACAAAAGAGGTGTTCGCCCACGGTGACGAGCTCGAAAAATGCGGCTTAAAAGTCCCCCAGATAACCAGAATAATGCAGAGCCTAAAACAGCGCGGCTACGATATTCCAGACGGAATACTAACCGTGGACGAAGCGCTTGAGGCGCTTTCGGCTCTCCTGAAAAAGGAGGGTAAAATATGGTAAGAGACGTAGCCTTCGGTCAGTATTTCCCGGGAAACAGCATAATCCACAGGCTCGACCCGAGGGGAAAAATCCTGACCTTCATCGCCTTTGTCGCGATAATTTTCTGCACCTTCAACTACTGCTCTCTCGCAGTAACTGCGGCATTTACCGCACTGTTTTTAATACTCAGCAAAATCCCCTTCAAATTCTACTTCAAAAGCCTTAAGGTGATAATCTTCATCGTAATAATCACCTCGATTTTCAACCTGTTTTACGGAACGGGAGATGTAATCTGGCAGTGGGGAATAATAAAAATCACGTGGAACGGAATTCACAGGGCGATTTTTGTAACGTCAAGGATAATCTGCCTGATTTTGGCAAGCTCCTGCCTGACCTTCACAACATCGCCCACAGAGCTTACCGACGCGATAGAAAGGCTGATGAAGCCGCTCGGCGTAATTCATTTTCCGGTTCACGAAATCTCAATGATGATGTCGCTTGCGCTCAGGTTTGTGCCTACCTTGCTCGAGGAAACCGACAAGCTTATGTCGGCGCAAAAGGCGAGGGGAGCAGATATGGAATCCGGCAACCTGTTCAAGCGCGTCAAGGCGCTTATCCCGATTCTCGTACCGTTGTTTGTGTCTGCGTTCAGGCGCGCGTATGATATCGCGACTGCCATGGAATGTCGATGCTACCGCGGCGGAGCAGGCAGAACAAGGATGAAATCCCTGCATTTTTCAGCCATTGACATTGTTTCATTCATCGCCATGGGCTTAGTAATCGGCGGAGTAATTGTATGCAACATATTGATAACGAACGTAATCTGAGAAACCTCCTGATAACAATTTCATACGACGGCAAATGCTTTCACGGCTGGCAAATCCAGCAGAACGCCTACACCGTCCAGGAGGCTTTTCAGAAAGCGCTTTCAAAAATAATCGGCAGTGAATTTGACCTGAAGGGATGCAGCCGTACCGACAGCGGAGTTCACGCAAATATGTACTGCCTCAGCGTAAAAACCGCCCATCCGATTCCCGCGCAAAGGCTCAAAGCGGCGCTCAACCGCTGGCTTCCTCTCTCTATAGCGGTAATGGACTGTGTAGAGGTTGACGACAGCTTTCACGCGAGGTACAGCTGCAAAAGCAAGGAATATATCTACAAAATTTGGAACAGCGAGGTCAGAAATCCGTTTTTGGACGGCTACGCTCTGCACTACCGCTATAAAATCGACGAAAATTTACTCAACAGTGCCGCGCAGGCGTACCTCGGTAGTCACGATTTTACATCGTTTTGTACTCAGGACAGCCGCGAGCCCGGCGATATGACGCGCACGGTAAAGCATTTTTCCGTAACGCGCGACGGTGAAATGGTGACTATGAAGGTAGAAGCCGACGGCTTTCTGTACAATATGGTGCGCATAATGGTCGGAACGCTTCTAAGAGTTCAGCAGGGAAAAATCAAGCCCGATGAAATCCCTTCTATTATTGAAAAAAAGGACAGGAGCTATGCAGGGCCTACCGCCCAAGCGTGCGGACTGTATTTAAATAAAGTAAATTATTGATTGTGTTTTTTGATTGGAGTTTAAAATGTTCAAGAGAAAAAAAGGACGCTACTCTGAAAAAAAGGTAAATAAAGACCGCAAGGTTATAAGCTACGAGGACGTCCCGCTCGAAGATTACGAGCAGGAAAAAACCGACTTATCTCCCGCGGCTGTCAAAAAAATAATAATCGGCGTGGTTATCGCCCTTGTTGCGGGACTGATTGTTTTCGCCTTTGCGAACCGCGACAAGCTCACACCGGAGAACATTTCCGTGTGGTGGACATACGACGTTCTCGGCAACGCCGGCAAGGGCTATCCCGTCAATATCGTCGGAGCTGAGGTGAAGTCCGGCAACTTTACCGTGAACCAAAACCGCATCGCCTATGCTTCGGACACCTCGTTTGTAACTCTCAACTCCACCGGAGGCGAGATTGCGAACATCCAGCTCAGACACTCAAAGCCCGTTATGAAGACCGCGGAAAACAAATTTTTAACCTACGGTCTTGGTGAAAAAGAATTTCAAATCCTAAGCTTTGACAAGTCGCTCTACAGCGGCGAAGCCCAGGGCGTAATCTACACCGGAGACATCGCCTCAAACGGCGTTTACTGTGTTGTTACCGAGGGCGACGGCTTTTTAAGCGAGCTTTACGTATTTAATAAGGACAATAACCGTATATTTAAATATTCTTTTTCAGAATATTACATCAACTCCGTCGCGCTCAACAACGACGGCTCGGGCTGTGTAGCCTGCGGAATTTCAAGCGACGGCGGCGCTATTAAAACAGGCGTGTACGTGCTTGACTTCGGCGAGGATAAGCCTGTAAATACTTACACCATCCCCGACGACGCTATAATCGACAGCAAGTATATCAGCGGCAGACGCGCCGCGTTAATCGGTGAAAACGCTTCATACGTAATCAAAATCGGAGCAGAGCAGTACAATACCGTAAGCTACGAGAGTATGCCGATGGTAAACTACTGTTTCAGCCCCCAAAACGGCTCTTTTGCACTGGCTCTATCCAAGAGCGGCGACGGCAGAAGCTGTTCGCTTATCAGCTACAATGACAACGGCGACAAGATGTTCGAGGTTGAAAACCGCTACGGCGCGGAATCGCTCTCTGTTTTGGGCGGTACAATAGCCGTACTTGACGGAAATATGATTTACGCATATAATAAGTCGGGAACTCTAATCCATTCCTGTGACGCCGGAACAGGCTCGCAGGCGATTATTCTGACTTCTGACAAAACGGCTTATGTTTTAAGCATCAACCAAATCAGACAAGTCGACCTCAGCAAAAGTCCCGCGTCTCCCGACTCGGCAAAATAGAGGTGTTTATGATATATTATCAAATCGGAGCGGCGGTAATCATCCTTTTACTCATTTTAATCGGAGCATACAGAGGAATTATCTGCACTTTGCTCAACCTGATAGGCTTGGCGCTTAACGCCTTTTTGTCCTATCATATATCGGGACCGCTCGCTCAGGGAATGTACGATACATTTTTTAAGCAGACGGTGATTACCAAAATCCAAGAGGCAGTCGCTCAAAAGGGCGTAAGCGTCGCGTATGAAAGCGCGTTGTCGGCTTTGCCCGACTGGCTCTCAAAAATGGTCGGCGCGGCAAATCAGCTGACGGGGCAGGGGATAGACAAGCTTGTCAGTAACTATAATTTGTCAAACGATCAAACGCTTTCCATCGCAAAGGCGATAGAAGCCCAACTTGCCCCGGCAATCGTCGCGGTAATGGCTGTAATAATAGTTTTTGTACTGTTCTTCCTGCTGATGATAATTATAAAGCTTATCATCAGATTAATTCTAAGAGCGTTGGACGGCAGAGTGCTGAGAACCGTTGACAGGTTTTTCGGCGGTTTGCTCGGCGGAGTAGAAGGAGTTTTACTTGTCTATTTCCTGTGCTCCGTGTTCAACATCAATCTTTTTGCCTAAACAAAGGCATAATACACGCAGGTGATTATTATGGAAAATGAAAAGTGGAGTTTCAAGCCCTCGGACTTGGTCACAATTCCGAATATTTTATCCTATTTGCGGCTGATTCTTGTAGTGCCGTTTGTATACTACTTTATCAGGGGACTTTACGACGATCCGAGGCATTATATAACCGCGGCTGTATGTATCGGCATTTCGGGACTTACAGACTGCTTTGACGGTTTACTCGCCAGAAAGTTAAACCAGGTGACTTCTCTCGGAAAAATCCTCGATCCGCTGGCGGATAAAATAACGCTCATAGCAGTTGCGGTATGTATGGTAATCTATATCCCGGCGCTGCTGCCGCTAATGCTAATCCTTTTTGTAAAGGATTTTACAATGCTTATCTGCGGACTTGTGCTCCTTGTAAAGAAAATACCGCTGCCTGCCTCTCGCTGGTACGGCAAATTGGCTACGGTAGTGTTCTATATTTCAGTCACCGTCATAATATTCTTAAAGGCGGTTTATCAGTACGAAAACCCGACCTTGATTTTGGTTTTGTTCTGCATAACCGCAGCGGTAATGATTTTCGCTTTACTTAACTATTCAAAAATGTTTCTGGATATATTAAAAGAGAATAAGAACAAAGAGTAATTTAAGCACCAATTTACTAAAAGGGAGGTAAAATATGCTTTGCAGCAGATGTAAAAAACGGCAGGCAGTCGTTTTTGTTACCAACAACAACTCAAAGGACGCTCCTACAACAGGCTATTGCCTGACCTGCGCCAAGGAGCTCGGTATAAAGCCCGTTGAGGATTTAATCAAAAAAATGGGAATTTCCGACGACGACCTCGAAGCTGTTCAGGATCAGATGAATACCCTTATGCAGAATATGGGCGAGGGCGGCGATATGTCGGCGCTTATGGAGCAGCTCGGCGGCGCCGATAACCTCGCTGAGCAGATGGAGGAGTTCAAAAAGGAACAGTCCGGCAGCGAGGACGACGACTTTTCTCACGGCGCTCCCGCGTTTCCGAACTTCTTTAACAATATGTTCGGCGGCAATAAGGGCGGAGAAAACACCGCAGGCGGAGCTAATAATTCCAAAAAAGAAAAAAACGGTAAAAAGAGAAAGCACCTCAACCTCTACTGCGAGGACTTGACCGCAAAGGCGAGAGAGGGAAGAATCGACCGTATTATCGGCAGAGACAGCGAAATTGAGCGCGTAATCCAAATCCTTTCGCGCCGCAGCAAAAACAATCCCTGCCTTATCGGCGAGCCCGGCGTTGGTAAAACCGCAATCGCCGAGGGCTTGGCGCTCAGAATTGCGAACGGCAACGTTCCGCACAGACTGAAAAATAAAGAAATCCAGCTTCTCGACCTTACCGCTCTCGTAGCAGGCACACAGTTCAGAGGTCAGTTTGAAAGCCGTATCAAGGGACTTGTAGCCGAGATTAAGGAAAACGGCAACATCATCCTCTTTATCGACGAGGTTCACAGCCTTGTCGGCACAGGCGACAACGAGGGCACAATGAACGCCGCAAATATCCTCAAGCCTGCCCTTTCGCGCGGCGAGGTTCAGGTAATCGGCGCTACAACCTTCAACGAGTACCGTAAGTACATCGAGAAGGACTCGGCGCTTGAAAGACGTTTCCAGCCTGTTAAGGTAGGCGAGCCGACTATTGCCCAGACAATTGAAGTTATCGACGGCGTAAAGGAATACTACGAGCAGCACCACGGCGTTGTTGTTAACGACGATGTGGTTAGAAAGACTGTAGTGCTCTCAGAGCGCTATATAACCGACCGCTTCCTGCCCGATAAAGCGATTGACCTTCTCGACGAAAGCTGCGCATGCGCGGCGCTTCGCAACAAAAACCGCGAAAAGGCAGATAAGCTTAATGACGAAAAGGCTCAGCTCCAGCTAAAGAAAGAGGAAATCACCTCAGCCGAGGAGGTTAACTACGAGGAGCTTGCGAAGGTAAACACAAGCCTTGCGCAGATTGACGGCGAGCTGTCAAAGTTCACACCCGAGGACTTGAACACCACCGTAACCGAGGAGGATATCGCCAAGGTTATTGAGCTCTGGACAGGTATTCCCGCGTCAAGAATTCGCGAAAACGAGCTTGCAAAGCTTATAGATATAGAGGATAACCTCAAAAAGAAAATCATCGGACAGGACGAGGCTGTCGAGGCTCTCGCTTCCGCAATCAAGCGCAGCCGCTGTCAAATTTCACCGCGCCGCCGCCCTGCGTCATTCATCTTTGTAGGACCTACGGGCGTAGGTAAAACCGAGCTTGTAAAGGTGCTCAGTCAGGAGCTTTTCGACACTCCCGAAACCCTTATCCGCCTTGATATGTCCGAGTTTATGGAGAAGCACTCCGTCTCAAAAATCATCGGCTCACCACCGGGCTATGTAGGCTATGACGAGGCAGGTCAGGTTACCGAGAAGGTACGCCGCCGTCCGTATTCGGTGCTGCTCTTTGACGAGATTGAAAAGGCTCACCCCGACGTTCTCAATATCCTGCTCCAAATTCTTGACGAGGGCAAGGTTACCGACGCTCACGGCAGAGCGGTAAACTTTGAAAACACCGTAATTGTAATGACCTCAAACGCGGGCTCGGGCAGCAGCTCAGCCGCTCTCGGCTTCGGTAAAACCGAGGACGAGGCTTCCAAGGAAAAGGTAATGAAGGCATTATCCGACTTCCTCCGTCCCGAGTTTATCGCGCGTGTGGACGAAGTAATTGTGTTCCGTTCTCTCAGCGAGGATGACTTCGTAAAGATTGCCGACCTTATGCTTGGCGAGTACGTTCCCACCCTCGAGGAAAAGCACATCAAGCTCACCTATGATGAAGCCGCGTGCAAGTACCTCGCAGGAAAATCATGCTCAGGCAAGAGCGGCGCGAGAGACCTGCGCCACACAATCAGGCGCGAGGTAGAGGAAAAAATCGCCAACGCAATGATCAGCTCAAAAACAGGCTCAGTCAGCGGAATAAATATAACCTCAGACGGTGAAAATATAATCGTAGAAGCAATTTAATACCCGAAAGGATTTGACATTAATGACTAAGCTCAAAAGGATAACCGCGGCTCTGCTGATTTTGATTATGACAGTTTCGCTGTGTGCCTGCTCCCCGGGAAATCCCCTTGCAGGCAAATGGAACTACAATCTAAAGTTCAGCGACATAGTGGATTCTTATGTAAAGAACAGCATACAGTCAGCCGATGAAAGCCAAAAGGCTATGTACGAGGAGCTTTATAAAGCGTTTGACGACTGCGACGTTATGCTTACGATGGAGTTTAACAACGATAAATCGTTCAAGCTCGCAATTGACGAGGACTCGGCTCAGGCGTCCATTATAAAGATTAAGGAAAATATGAAAACCGCAATTCCCAATGCTTTCAAGGCTATGGGAATGAGCGACGAGGTTTTTGAAAAATACCTTAAATCCCAGAACAAGACGGTTGAAGATTTGGTAAACCAGTTTACCGAGGAATTCAGCGTCGATCAGCTCACAAAGGGAGTAGGCGCGTCTGGCAATTACGAGCTCGAGGACAACAAGCTTTTCCTTTTTACGGGAGATAAAAGGGTAGACGCTAACTACTGCGAGGTTGAAATCAAAGGCAACGAATTAAGTATCACAAAAGTAAACGGCACGGTTGAAGGCTTCAAAAGCGTAGAAAACATCCTGCCTATGAAGTTTACAAAAGCATAAAATTACAAACGCAAAACAGCGGCAGCTTCAAATTGAAAGCTGCCGCTGAATTTATTTTATATGTTGATTTACTGCATTTCCTCGTCACCGCTCATAATATCCTGTTTGAATTCCTCGTTCATTTCAGGGTATGCAGAGAGCATAGGTTCAAGCTTTTTGCCTTTCTTGCGGTCGTAGTAGTTCTTTGTAATCTTAGCTACAAGTCCGCTCAGCGCGACAACGCAGATAAGGTTCGGAATAGCCATAAGTCCGTTAAATGTGTCGTCAATCGCCCAGATAAGCTCGCTGTGAATAAGCGTAGAAGCCGCGATAAGTACAACGTAAATAACCTTAAACGCTGTAACAATATGCTTGCGTTTTTCTTCCTTAACCCATCCAAAGCAGAACTCAACCGCCTTTTCGCCGTAGTACGACCACGCGATTACCGTTGTAAACGCGAACAGCGGAAGAATAAGGGAGAATACCGCCGTGCCGAAGCCGCCGAAGTTGTCCGAGAACATCGTCATACTCATAACGCTGTCCTCCATCTTCGCGTCAAGCTTTGTAACGTCAAAGGTAGTCAGGAACATCAGCGCTGTGAGCGTGCAGATAACGAAGGTGTCAAAGAATACCTCAAACACGCCCCAAAGTCCCTGCTTAACAGGCTCTCTTGTCTCGGAAGCCGAGTGGGCGATAACAGATGAGCCGAGTCCTGCCTCGTTCGAGAACACGCCGCGAGCCATACCCTTTTTGATAACCTCGGCAAAGGTGTAGCCGAGTATTCCGCCGCCGACAGCCTGAAAGTTAAATGCCTTTTCAAAGATAAGAGCGAAGGTCTTAGGAATGTTGTTAAAGTGAATACAAATCGCCGTAACCGACATAATAATAAAAATCAAGGACATAAACGGAACGAGCATCGAGGCAACTTTGCCGATACGCTGAATACCGCCGATAATAACGATACCAGCGATAATCGCAACGCCGATACCGATGAACAGCTTAACCAAATCTCCGCCGTCGGTAAGACCGGTGCGCGTAAGCGCCTCGTTAATAGTACCCGAAATTTTGTTAGTCTGAACGCCGCTCATACCGATAGCCGCGAACATACAGAAAATTGCCGCCATATATCCGAGCCATTTCCACTTTAAGCCGTAGGCTATGTAGTAGAACGCGCCGCCCGAGATATTGCCTTTTTTGTCCTTTTTTCTGTAGTAAAGACCAAGCACGTTCTCGGAGTAGTTTGTCACCATTCCGAAAAACGCCGAAATCCACATCCAGAACACTGCGCCCGGACCGCCTGTCAAAATCGCGGAAACAACGCCGACAATGTTACCTGTGCCGACAGTGCCCGAAATCGCGGTTGAAAACGCCTCAAACTGAGAAACGGATTTTACCCTCTCGTCCTTCTGACGTTTTTTGCCGATACTCTTTACCGCAGGGACAATCGTAGAATTCAGCGAGTCACCGAATTTGCGCACCTGCAAAAATTTCGTGCGAATTGTCAACAAAATGCCCGTACCGAGAATCAGAATGATAACGGGCCAACCCCATACAATGCCGTTAAGAAAGCTGTTGACGTCCTCAACGGTTTTCAGGAAACTTTCCCACATCTTTTACATCCTACTCCTTTTTTTCAAACCGCAAAAGAAAAAGCCAGCGGCGCACGCTGACTTAATAAACAGGTAAAAACCATCTCCGTCCTTTTGCCTGAGAGATTAGCGCTCGGTAAATCCTCGCGTTTGCACCTTCGGCACTCAAATGAGATTCTCCGGAGTTTCGTCAGCAGACAGTCATAGCTGAATATTTCTGAATGCGTCGTCCGATATTTTATTCGTTAACATTTTATCATATTATTGCACTTTGGTCAAGTATCATCGTATAAAAATCACACCCGCAGCAATCGCCGCGGGTGTGAAGCTTTAATTTATAATTATTTACCGATGTTTGGCAGCTCGTCTTCCTCAGGTTTGTAATCGTGACCGCCGCTTGTGGAAATCACATCTTCGGTTTGAAACTTAATAATTTCAAGCTCGGTACGCTCATATTTTTCTGTTTTCATTTCATTCCCTCCGTTATGCCTTAAAATAGTCCTTTGCGGCCTGAGTGTAAAGGTAAAATGCTCTGACAACATTTATCAAATTCTGATCGTTCGTGCCGCCGTTTAATACATTGTAGCAGTATCTCATAGGATTATATGTTACCGTGCCGGCGTTTTGATCATCTATCTTTATGGTGACGGTATAATCCTCCTGCGCCTTGCCGGAAGGAATGTTTCTGATACGTGCAACCCAGTAGCTTCCGTTTTGTTCGGTCTCTACCGTGTTTGTTTCACACTCAAAATTCACCGGTTTATCGCTGATAAATAACAGTGAAAGTGTTGTTTCCGATTTGAGAGACAGGGAAGAGCTCTCAAAGCTCAAACCTTCAACCGTTATGTTTTCGGTATATGCTCTGTTGCCGACTGTTTCGGCAGTTACGCGGCTTACGTTCTTTTCCTCATCGGTCAACAAGCCGTCGCTTGCGAGGTTGTCGCTGTTTTTGTCAAAGAAAACCTGAGCATAAGAGCTGTAGTTGAGCAGAGTTTTAACAAGCGGAACAGCTTTTTTGAACTTAGGATCCTCGTCCTGATGTTCAAGCAGATATTTCGCGTAGTCCTTAACCGAATAGGTGTATTCTTTGCCTTGCTTACCGTTTTCAGGCTCAATCAGCTGCGCCTTGATTTGCGAGGTAACTTCCTTTGCAGCAACGTTGCACTTAAATACGTAGTAGGTTTTGCCTTTAACCGTTTTTTGCAGAGCATACGGCAATGTTTCATCCGCCTGCTTGTTTACATAAACAATCTGTTCTCCGGGCTCGCCGTTTTTGGGAATGGTGAAGTGCATATAAGCGGTACTGCTGTTTGCAATCTCGCTGTCCAAATCCATATAGAAGTTTACGCCGATGTCGCCGTCGAGCGACAAGGAATAGCCTGCAAGCTTTGCTCCGAGGTCGTCGGGCTCAAACTCCGCCTTAACCTTAACCGGATTGTCAGGCATTATAAAGGTTTTTGCTTCATCCTCAATTTCATACATAACCGAAGAATTATCATATTTTTCAATATTTATATATTTTAGACGGTAGCCGTCCCCGGGAGTAACAGTAAGCGTTACCGTCTCGCCCTGAGCAGCAAATTCCTTATCTGAGCTTACAGTACCGTTTGTAATACCGTCATCAATGACGATTTTTGATTTCTTACTATAAGCCGCCGTATAAACAGCGTCGCCTGTTACAGCCGTAACCTCAGGAGTCCATCCTCTGAATTCGTATTTGTAAAGCTCTCCGCCGTCCTTGGCCGGGTTATCCTCACCGTAGGAAGGAACAAGCCCTTCTTCAACGGTATCTGTCTTAAGCACGGTTCCGTCGTCGTTTTTCCATGTTACCGTATGTGTCGGAATGTCATGCGGAACAAGGGTTTTACCGTTTAATGAAACAGTATTGGAACCGTAATTGCCTCTCCTAAATATTTCAGATGTATTATTTTTATTTTTGAAAGCCTTTAGCAGAGTGACGTTTCCGCCGTAGCTGTTCGAGTTAATACTGTCATCGTCATTTGTCCAGCTGAGGTTAATTATTGAGCTGTTGCCTGAACCGCTGCCTATGCCCGGCAGACGTTTGGTAGCGTGATCTTTATCTGTGCCGCCGTAGGCGTAAACATAGCCGCCCTGAATATTTACCTCGGCAGGTGTATTGTTACTTCCTATTGCCGCGCTGTTAACTGCTCCGTGCGCTTCTGTATGACCGCCGCTTATTGTAACGGTAATGATTTGAGATGATTTTCCGCCGCCGATACCTGCGCCGTATTTTCCTCCCGTCGAATTAATATTTCCGTCTGAAATTTTAATTTCGGTTTTGCCGCTTTCAGATCCGCCGCCTATGCCTGCGCCGTTTGTGCCGCCTTTAGCGTCATAAATAGTGCCGCCTTCAATGGAAATGTTGCATAAGCCTCTATAGCCTGAGCCTATTCCGGCACCGTTTGTTCCGCCGGTTGCGGCTTCTATTGTGCAACCTTTGATTTCAACAGTGCATATGCCGTTGCGTCCGCTGCCTATTGCCGCCGCGTTGCTTCCTCCGGTAGATTCTTTGATAACGCCGTTAGTTAAGGTACATTCAGCAGTACCGTTTAGTCCGCTGCCGATTGCCGCTGCGTTTTCGCCGCCGACAGCTTTTTCAATTACGCCGGTGTTTAATGTAATCCCGGCAGAACCGTACTGACCGCTGCCGATACCTGCGCCGTTTTCTCCGCCTATGGCTGAAATGGTTGTGCCGTTGATTTCGACTGTGCTGACAGGAGTATTTGAATTTTCATTATCGCTCGCGCTGCCGCCGATACCTGCGCCGTATTGTCCGCCTGCCGCGATAACGGCGCCGTCGTTGCCTGCGCTAAGCGTTACATATCCGGCAGCGTTATATCCTCCGCCGATACCCGCACCGTACTGTCCGCCGGTCGCGGTAACTGTACCGCCTTCGACTGATACCGTACCGCTGCCGTTGCTTCCGCCGCCGATACCTGCACCGTATTGTCCGCCTTTCGAGGTGATTTTGCCGCCGACAATGTTAATTGTGCCGCTGTTTTTGTTTTCTTCGCCGCCGATACCTGCGCTTCCGTTAACTTTTTCCGCGTTGGCAATCAGCGCTCCGCTTTTCAGCTCCTGACCGTAAATTGTCAGGCTGCTGCCCTCATTAACGGTAATTCCGGACAACGCGCTCAAAGTTTTGCCGTCACACAAAATAAGATAAACATCGCCGGAGCAGGTGATTCGGTTTGTAAATTCAGCGCTTTCGGTCAGCGCGTACCAACCTCCGCCGAAATCATCAAAATTAGTACTTACCAATATAGGACCGTCGGCATACTGTGTTTTCCAGTTCTCATCAATATACGGAACCTTTAAATCCGAGTGATCGAACGGAGGAATCAGAGTTTTGTGCTCGAGGGGGTGAGAATTATTAACAACGCTGTAGGTTTGGTTTTTATAAAAATAATCGCTGCTGTTCTCCAGGGATTTAAAATCATTCAAAAGCTTAACCTGAGCATTAATTGTGTATGCGTATATGCTGTCGTTTACGGAGGTCCAGCCAAAGGAAATTAAATTTTCGGAGGATATGCCGCCGCCCTTTGCTGAAACATTACCGCCCGTAACAGAGATTTTACAGGAATCGCCGCCGATGTCCTGCTTTTTTCTGTCGGGGCTTTGTCCGGGCTGAATTGCCTCGTCGGAAAGATTATTTGAGTACGCTTTAACAGTGCCGCCTGAAATGCTTATAACCATTTCCGCGTCGCCTTCGCGCATAACATCGATCAGACTGCCTTCACCGATACCTGCAGCGCTGCTGCCGCCTGTAGCGTTTACCGTTCCGCCTTTGATGTATACGCCGTCTTTTTCGCCGGATAACGCGACAGCTTCCTCGTCCAAGGCTCCGCTGCCTATACCTGCTCCGCCGTCTTTACCCTGCGCGGTAACAGCGCCGCCGTTAATGGTAATGTTTCCTGCAAAAGCGTTTCTGCCGCCGCCAATAGCTGCGGCGTTCAAACCGCCGATTACGCTGACAGTACCGCTGTTAATGGTTAGCTTTGAGAGGTTTTCATTATTGTTTCCGCCGATACCCGCGTTGTTTTCATCAACGTTATCAATAACAAGAGTACCCTTGCCGTCGATAGTAAGCGATGAATCACCTGTCACGTGAAAGCCCTTTTTAACCGTCAGCGTTACGCCTTCGGTAAGCTTAAGCTTTACATCGCCGCTGCAATTTATCCGGTTATCAATCGTTAAATTATATGCCGATGTATAAGTTCCGCCTGAAAGCAACGTGGTGTTTGTCATAAGCTGATTATCACCGATATCTTGTGAGATTTTATCCTCAGCCGCGTAAGCGGAGAAGGGGAGAGCTGTAAACGCGCTGAATATCAGAACGGCAGACAGCAGAATACTCACGGTTTTAGTGAACTTTTTCTTAAATGTCTTCACCAAATATACCTCCTAAATATAATTATTCACAATAATTATAACATAAGTAGTCTTTGCTTAATGTTCTGTAAAAGAAAAATATGCACAAAATCCATAGTATTTTATTATTTTTTTACACTTTTTTTAGTAATAAATCTGGACAAAACAGATTAAAATTTGTTATAATTAAATATAAAATTATTAAAAGTTATTATAAGGGGGACGAATATGAAAAAGTTTTTCAAACCGGCGGTGGCACTTTTGCTTTGCGCGGTAATGGTTCTCGGAATCTTACCAACAGCTATGGCAGCGCAAACCGACGGAAAACGTTCTTATTCACGACTTGCTGATTTAAGTCAGCTCGAAGAACAGTATCTTTCCGACAGCGAGGCGCGCTCTGCCGAATATCCAAACGGCGCTATGATGATTGTAGAAGCGTCAGCCGAGCTGGATATGGGTAAAACCTACGCCATTGACATCTTCCGTCAGGGCGGAACCAAAGGTGAGGCTAAAATTAAGCTCTCAACCGTCGACCTCTCGGCAGGCTATGATGAGGCTTACCGCCTTTACCTGTCCGACGACCTAAAGGATAACAGCGTCGAGGGCGAAAAAAAGCTTTATTACTATCAAACCGGCGTACCGTATATCGCTCGTTTGGGCGAAGAGGACACTCAGTATATGACGCGCGATAACGTCGAAAACCTTGATGAAGCAAAAAGCGACGCTTCCGAAATCAACGATATGTCCGCTGAGAGTATGCCTCATTCAACCGAGACGGTTCTCACCTTTGCCGAGGGCGAAAACAAAAAAACAGTCTATGTTCAGACCTTAAAGCCCCGTGAGGCAACAGACGACCTCGAGTTTATGCTCGCACTGTCAGATCCCGAGAACTGCTCTATCAGCGCTAATACCTCGGGCGTTTATAAAATTCTCGAAACCCGCGATAAACCGCAGGCACAGCTGAGCATTTCCTCAGACGGCGCAAATCCAGACGACGCCGAGGCGTATATTTCGGTAAAGCGCAGCGGAAATCTCGGCGGCTACGATTCCTTCCGCGTAACAACCAAGTCCGATACCGCTAAGGCGGATGAGGACTACAACGCTGTTGCGCTCGATTTGCACTTTATTCCCAATCAAAGCGAGATTAAAGTGCCTGTCACAATCCTTGACGGCGCCGAGGATGGTGAGAGCTTCAAGGCTGAGCTGTCCGACGTTTCGGGCAACGCAGTCGCGGAAAACACCGTAACCGACGTCGTATTTGACAGCAAAAAGGACGCAAGCGGAGAGGTGCTCGGAGAGGAAAGCAAAAATTACGTTTCCGATATGACCTATAAACTCAATGATATGAACTACAGAAAGTATGAGTTTGTAGATTTGCAAAAGATGAGCGCTTACAAGGTTTTGGGCGACTGGGACGAAGCCACCTTTAAGAAGGATAACGGCTATTACGAAGTTGGCTACAGCGTTTGCTTCTGCGGAAAAAGCCATACCAGCATAGCCCGTTCTGACAAGCCGCTTGATATGTACGGCGTTAATAAAGCGGAAATCTGCTTTGACGAAAGGTCGGGTTCATTAAAGGCAGACACCGGCGTAATCTGCTTTGCAAACAACATAAACTTCTCCAACGACGACAAGGGAATGAGCTGGAGAACAAGCAAGGCAAACTGCGCTTACTATGATTTGTGGAATGTCGGACCGAGCCACATCAGAGACAGCTTTAACATTACCGACCATTCCGCGGGACAGTATCTCTATCTCTGCTGTTACCGTTCCGCGTGCTGGGGATATGCAGGACTTCGCGTACATAACTACAACGGCGACAGAGATTGTTCCTTCCGTCTTGAGGCTCAGCCCTACGACGTTTCAATCAGAAACCCGCAAAAGGTTAAGATGTATGTAAACGGCAAGCTCGAGGAAGTTCAGGTTGTAAAGAACTCGCTCTTTACCGACCCCGGAAAAACCAGCGCTGCCGACACAAACAACGCAACCTTCTACCGCTACGATAAAACCGTTATTAAAACAGATGTAGACTCAAAATACGGCTCGGGTACTCTTAAGGGTATCAGATTTATCGATTCTAACGACGAATCAAGAGTTTCGGAAACTATTACTTTGTTAAAAGATAAAAAGTTTGAGCTTACACCTGATATCCTCAGAAAGTACGAAAGCTACTTCCACGGCAACAAGATTATTATCGAACCTGTTGTTGAATTCGATCCCGTAGACTTTTCGGTACAGAGCTACGAGGACAAGTTAACAGGCTTTAAGTTTGAGGCTGACAACGCCAACCATACCGGTAAATACACCCTTAACGGTCAGGACTACGGCACGGTTACATGGAGCAGCGACAGCAGCCGAGGCGGCAAATATTATGACGGCGACGAGATTAACTTTACCTTTACGCCCTCGGCTTACGGCGTAAGCAATACGGTAAACTACCATTACCGCTATTCCGACACAGAGGCAGGACTTGAAAAAGCCGACGACCATATGGTCAGCAACGAGGCAAAGGACACACTTAAGGTAACGCTTGAAAATAAGTATTTCAGAATTACGCCGTTCATTGTAAAAAAGAATTCCCAAACAAGGCTTGTTGTCACCAACCCCGACGACGGCGACTTTACCTCAAAGGGAACAAAGTACTGCACGGTTGACTCATCGGGAAAAGCCATGGTCAACGGTATATATATCAACAACGCTCAGACAAATGTTGACATAAGCTTTAATGATATTAAGTGCGGATCGCGTATTGACCTGACAGCAACGCCGAAATTCGGTTACTACGCTGTATGGAAATACACAAGCGCATCCACTCATCAGGAAAAGACCTTCTTAGGAAACACCTTTAACTTTGTGGTGCAAAATCCTTCAATGGTTAACGATAACTTCATTACCCTGACCTTTGAAAAGGTCGAGGAGAATATAAACAAACCGTTAAAGGGAAAAATCCTCACGCCCGAAAGCTCAATTCTTCATCCGGCTTCATCTTCCGATAACAAAAAAGTTGCAGCCGAAGGCGCGCTTATCTATATGGACGGATATGTAGGCGAGGCGGATAAAAACGGACAATTTATCCTAAAGCAAGATCCCTCTAAGAAAGAATACTCCGAAATTCAAATGGGAGGCTTCAAGCCAAATCAGAGGAACTATACCCAGACAAACCGCGCGCTGATTATCTACAACGGCAATACCTATGTTTGCGACGTTACCATAAATCTCGCGAACAGCACAAAGGCTTGCGCCACAACTGAAATTGTAATCAGCAGCGATACCACTCAGGGCGTAAAGCCAATTGGAGTTACCGCGTACAATGCGGATATTTCCGGCGAATACGGTAGCACTATCACTTTGGTTAATACCCGTCCGGTAAGCTTCCAGGTTCGTTTTGACGCAAACAACGTGCCTTTGGATAAGCCCGTAAACCTTGCGCGCTGGAGCTTTTCAAACGACAAGGGCGTTGAACACGCCTCCGACGAAAAGCCTGTTTCCGCAGATTCCTGCTTTGCAAACTACGAAACCATACTGTCCGAAAAGGCTAAGCAGGGCGACAAAATGTACGTCGAGTTCTATAACAAGACCGGCGACAAAATGACATCCTACGGCCGTTTTGAGGTCGGCTATTCGTTCGTAAACGCCAACATCGAAAAGGTAGTAAGCTATATGCCCGATATCGGCTACTACGACGATCCTTCGGAGGATAAAAGCGCCGGAAACGTTAAGCTTCCCTCAGCTCCCGGAATCGGCCCTGTAAGCCCGTTGTTCTCACTGTTCGGCTTCACACCGATTTACTCCGACAAGGCTACCGGTCAGAAGGATAAAAAATCCGGCAAGGATCTCTACTGCCTTGAAATAGGAATTCAGCTCAGTATCGCAAAAACCGATAAAGGCGACGAACAGGGCAGTTGGGATGTTTCGAGCGTTAAAAAGCAGTACGACAAGCTCGCAAAGCTGCTTGATACCAAAAAGACCGATCCTGCCCAGGGATTGCACACGTCAACGACCATTTCGCTCACGGTAACCTTTGCTTATCAGCTTGAGTATTATACGACCGACGCAGGCGTGCGCCATTACACCGCAAGCGTATTCCTGCTCGGCGCAAAGGTAGGCGTTAAAATTTCAATTCCGTTTACAATAGTTGTTGTACCGTGCTTTGTTTATATCGACATCTCGGTTAACAACCTCGGCTATCTTGTTCACACGCCAAATAAATTCACTCAGGGCTATTGGACGAGCAACACGCTTGATAACGGCTACTACTACGACACCCACGGCGTATTTAAGCAAAACTTCGTGCTTAAATTCGGAGTCGGAATCGGCTACGACGGAGTTGTATCAATCGGCGGCCATATCGACTTCAGCTTGGATTCGACAATCAGCGGCACAAACCACGGAAAAATGATATTCGGCATAAAGGGCGGACTCTTTGCCGAGCTGCTGTTCTTCAAGGTTGACTACACCTGGGATATCGACAAGGAAGTTCTCCTTGACACCGACGCAAAGCTCTCCAAGGTAGCGGAAAATGTTCTGGCGGCTAACAGTGAAGACTTCATAATGGACGCTAAGCTTTCCGATTTGAGAATTGCCAAGGCTTCCGACGTTTACAATACCTCTGTATTGAAGGATAAGGATTCCGAGGCATTAGGTGCGGAAGCTGCCGCAAAGGGCGTTAAGGACACCTACGAGGAAACAACCGCTTCCCAGATGGTACCTGTAATCGGAAAAATCTCCGATAACCGTTACCTGATTGCAAACTCGCTCGACGATGGCGGCAATATGCGTTGCCTGCGCTGCTACATTTACGATACAGAACAGCAAAAGGTAATAGAAAAGTTCAGTCCTACAGAAGCGTTTGAAAACACCGACAGCCTGACTGAAAGCGAAAAGAAAATCTTTGACAAGAGCGAGGATGTTGTAGCAAACATTGATATGGTCGACTGCGGCGATAAGCTTCTCCTTATCTGGCAGAGCGGCATTATAGATTATCAAAAGATTGAGGATTTACCTGTTACCGATTTGTTGAAGTCCTTTAAGGTTATGGGTATGCTTTTCGATAAAAAGACCGGCAAGTTCACCGACTACGGAATTATTGACGGTACAAACGGCAAGCTTGCCGACAGAGTTTCCGGAGTTTACAATCCCAAAACCGAAACCGTAAACGTATTCTATGAGAATATCGACATTAACGGCATAACAGAGGACACCTCAATCAATCAGCTTAACAGCCGTCCAATTACCCTCGGTACGGCAAGCACCTCCGTAAAGGACGGAAAGCTTAACTTCACAAAGGGTATGGAAATTAACACAAACGGCAAAACAATTTCCGACTACTCTGTAACAAGCTATAACGACAATATTCTTCTCTCTTACATTTCGACCGAGCAGAATAATCTTATTCTTGAAAAACCGCTGACAGAGACCAAGTACTCCAACCCCGAGCAGTACGGTACAAAGAATAATATGTATCTCAACCGTTACTCTGTAGGTCAAAACGGAGAATTGACAGAGGACAGCTCTCTGTTAATCGCTGACGAAAGCGCCGTAACGGCAAATCCCGAATTTGTCAGCGTAAGCTATAAGGGAGTAGACAACACCCTGCTGTTCTACAAGTACGACGGCAAATACGGATATCAAAACGTCAATAACCTGTATCTGTTAAACGACCATTACGGCTTTATCAATGCCGAAGCCGAGCCGCACTACATTACCGAGGACGAAGACCACACCGTTGGCGAGGATCTCAAGGTGTATAACGGCGGCGAAGGCGAGCTGTTTGCGCTTTGGACTCAGTCCGAGGGCGATCAGCAGCAGATTTGGGGCAGACAGTTCGAGATTGACGAAATCACCGAAATCGAAGATGTAGCAGTTATTGATGAAAACAAGAACCCCGTAACCGAAAGCAACGGTCAAACCAAGACCGAAAAGCTCAGCAAGCCTGCAAAGATTTTGAACGGCTTCTGGGGCAATAAGGTCGCTCTTACAACAGGCGGCTTAAGCGTTGCAGACGGCACAGGCTTCTACAAGGGTAACCGCGACGCTGTTGTATTCGGCAAGGACAATATTCTCTGCGCGTACGAGGCGTTTGACTACGATTACAGCGGAGAAAAAATGGAGCGTATAAACAATCGCTTTGCTATTTCCGAATTTGACCTCGCGCCTTATTATGAGAGCGGAGTAGAGGATGACGGGAACGAGATTGAGTTCTCTGAGTATTATCCCACACCCGGTCAAACCGTTAATGTAACCGTAAAGGCGGCAAATGAGGGCTTCCATAACGGCTCAGACGTAACGCTTCGCCTTAAGAGCTTGGTAAACGGCAAGACCGAAACCGTTGACACCGTTGAATATCCCGTATGGCTCGGCGGAGAGGATAAGGAAGAAATCTTCACCTATACCGTGCCCGAGGAAGTTCTCAGCGGAACAGTACAGCTTTACTACGAAATAGTTGACGACGGAGAAGTGAAGTTCACAAGTGAACCCTACAAATTCCGCCACGATTCAAAGCTGAGCATTGAGCTTGCCCACGCGGATCCCGAAAACGAATTCTCAGACGGCACAGACGCGGTTAAATATCACGTTACCGCAACCGTCAGCAACATCGGTAACGATGATTATAAGGGCGGCGACGAGCTCGACTTTATCTTCAACGACCTCGCTGTTCAGGCGGATGTTATGAACCCCGATGTTCCCGACACCGAACCGTTCTACATCAACTACGGCGGAGTTAAGATACCCGAAATTCCCGTCGGCTCAAACGTAACTCTCAACTTTGTCAGCGACGATATTCCCGAGAAAATCTTTGACAAATACGGCACAAACAGCGCAAACCTCAAACTCGCTATCACTCCCGAGGACGGAATCGGCTGGAAGGAAGTCAAGGGCGAAGAACCCTATAACTTTCTCGATGAGCTCGGAATCGGTCAGTTTGAAAAGCCCGTGCCCTCAGAGATTACGGAGATTACCGCTGAGGATATCGAGGTTCCGCTCGGAGATACAAGCTTTGTTATCCCGGTAGTAGCACCTGCTTCCGCTGCGGAGTACGCTGAATTCAAATATTCCACCGAGAATAACGATGTTATCGCAGTCAGCGACGACGGTGAGATTACCGGACTTAAGCAGGGCAGCGCTGTGGTAACAGTAACCTGCGGCAATGTCAGCACACAGGTAAAAGTTACCGTCACGCCTGCGGTTCACAACATCATTGGTGATGTAAACGAGGACGGCATTGTCGATACCTTTGACGCAATGCTTATTCAGCAGGTATCAATCGGCAAAGTACCGAACAGTATCTTTAACAATAAGCTTGCCGACGTAAACAACGACGGCGTAATAAATGTCCTCGACGCATCCTGCGTACAAAGATTTGCCGCGGATTATACCAAAAAGACCGGAAACGCAGGCAAAGCATATATCGAAATTACGCCTGCATCCGACAATCCGCAAATTATGGAATAAATCTCAACAGGATTATCTTAAAACCATTTAAAGCCTCCCCCAACGCCTTAGCTTTGGGGGAGGTGCCACCTTTGGCGGCGGAGGGGGCAGACGTTTCCAACAGCACAAGTTATCTATATTAACTGTAGGGGCGGACCTGTGTGTCCGCCCAAAATTTTAAATCAAAAAATAAAGGACACCGTTTGGTGTCCTCTCAGTTTGTCGAAAAACGATATTTTATAAAGAAAATGGCAAATTATTAGGTTATGCTGTAGGGGCGGACCCATGTGTCCGCCCGAGCTGCGTTTCCTATCTAACCATATTCGCCACGGAAACGTAGGACTTCCTGTCCCGGGCGCACACGCGGGTGCGCCCCTACGATTATGTCAAATGTTGTCCTGAATATATCGCGTTTGGACTTTTTCTACAGTCAGAAAGGACACCGTTTGGTGTCCTCTATTTTTTTGGAGCGGATGATGGGAATCGAACCCACACGATCAGCTTGGAAGGCTGAAGTTCTACCACTAAACTACATCCGCGTTTGAACCGAGAATTATTATATCACCATTTGTTTTGATTGTCAAGTAAAATCGTACACTTTGATTTTTAATTTAAAAATAACGGTTGGCTCAATCAGAACCAACCGTTATTTTACTTATCCTTATTTATCCTCAGCTTCCTCATCGTCCTTCGGAACCTCAAGCTTTTTTACCACAACGCGCATAATACGCTGGTTTTTAACTTCCATAACCGTAAAGCGGAAACCGCCGTATTCAATACTCTCGCGCTTATGGGGAATATCACCGGCGTTTTCAAGAATCAAGCCGCCGACCGTAACCGAATCGCTCTCAATAGCGTCTTCGTCAAGGTCAAACAGCGCAAGCATATCCTCAATCTCGATATCGCCGTTAACCAAAAATTCGTCCTTGCCGATTTTGTAGTAGGTGTGCTCGATTTCCTCGTCCTCATCCCAAATATCACCGACAATTTCCTCGAGCAAATCCTCCATTGTAACAATACCCAGCGTGCCGCCGTATTCGTCGGTAACAATCGCCATATGGTCGCGCGTTTTCTTAAACGAGTTCAAAATCTTCGAAAGCTGCTGGCTCTTAAATACAAAGAACGGCGGCTGAATAATCTTTTTAAGCTCAGGCGCGTTGCCGTCTGCAAGCGATTCAAGGTAATCTCTTGTATGCAGAATACCGACAATATTATCGGTTGTGTTCTCATATACAGGAATTCTCGAATATCGGTTTTCAATGATAATTTCCTTAATCTTCTCGGGAGTGTCCTCAATGTTGATAAACACAACGTCAACCCTCGGGGTGAGGATTTCCTCGGCGGTTTTCTCGTCAAAGTCAAGCGCCGAGCGAACCATCTCGCTTTCGCTCTCCTCAAGCACGCCTTCTTCCTCAATGCTCTCAACAATGTACTTAAGCTCGTTCTCGGTAACGCTCGGAGCGTCGTCCTTGCTTCCTGCAATCTTAAGCGCAAGGCTTTTCAGCTTGATGAAGATAAACACCAGGGGAGTGAGGAGAATTGTAATCACCTTAAGAATTCCAGCGGTTTTCATCGCAAAGTTGTCGCAGTGCTCTTTGGCGAGACACTTCGGAATAACCTCTCCGAAGGTCAGTACAAGCAGTGTCGTAAGTCCGGTGGCAATCGCCGGTCCGATTTCGCCCCAAATTTTCAGGCAGAGCATAGTCGCGATTGACGAACATCCCAAGTTTACAACGTTGTTGCAAATCAAAATCGCCGTTAAAGCGTTGTCGAAGTGCTCGATGATATACAGCACTTTTTTAGCCGTTTTGTCGCCGTTTTCCACAGAATGTTGAATTCTGATTTTGTTAACAAACGAAAACGCCGTCTCGGTAGCCGAGAAAAACGCGGATAATAATATGAGCGCAAATATAGAAACGCCCATAAAAATATTTGACTCTATGTCTGAATTCAAGAATTATTCACTCCATATATACATATTCATTTAGCCCTGAGCAAAACTCAACAATCCCGATAAACAGTGAGTTTTTCTCAGATAATAATTTAATTTATCACTCAAAAATATAGAAACAGCCAGCCAAATATCGTATAATTAAGTTGAAGCAAAAAC
>Ga0310695_10002928_pt1 | contig 34665 bp, 31 predicted proteins | sample RumenRJG_04DNA_FD_203882 | JGI IMG/M metagenome (GOLD analysis project Ga0310695, IMG submission 203882) | Bovine rumen microbial communities from Lethbridge, Alberta, Canada - RJG_04 (v2) (version 2) | ecosystem: Host-associated > Mammals > Digestive system > Stomach > Rumen | place: Canada... | reverse complement strand
GAGAAAATGACTGCCACGCCGCTGAACGATGCCCATCGCAGCGAACTCTCCGGGCAGTGCCGCCAGGTGATAGAGGAAGAGACCAAGCGCGGCTTCCGTGTGAAACTGATCATATAAAAAAGTGAAAGCGGCAGATTGGGTTATTTCACTTTAGTCATTTCGAAGGTGGCGGTGTAGGTTGAGCCGTCCTCGCGCATACGCAGGGCAGTCCACTTCATCTTGCCGTCCTTAATGCTCTCAATCTCCCACCACTCGCGCAGCTCTTTGCTGTCTTGGGTCTTCTTCCAACGGGTGCACAGCAGGGTGCCATCGACGAAGTACTCGGCAAGTGCGTCGTTGCTATTCACCCACTGATCGCCTGACTTGTTATAATAGACATAGGTGCCGTTGGCTTTGTACTCCCAGCGGTGCATTTCTCCGTCGGTGTGCTCGTCCTCTTGGCTGGTTACCTTGCCTTCCCATGTGCCAATGATGTCTTTTTCATAGTCATTGCTGATGCGCTCGTAGCATTCACTATTCCAGGCTTCACCACCAATTTCTACGCCATCCTCATAGACTCTCCAATCGGAACTCAGCCACATGTTTTTGTCCGTGATGCGGGAAATGTCCACTTTCGTTACGTGTGTGATGTGCTCATTCTCTTTCGCTGTGAGCGTCACTTTGTTGCCGTCAATGACAACGGTGGCTGTAGCATGGCTGTTCCACGACTCACTAAGGATATCAGAGAGACTACCGTAGGCTTCCGTTGCTGACAAGAACGTGATAACGGCTTTGTAGTTGGTGGGGCAAGGCTTTCCTGCCAGTTCTGAGGTCATCCACTTGCCGAGGAGCTTCTCGGAGAGGGGCTTCTCTTTGTCATCATCAGATGAACATGCTGTGAATACACTTGCACCGCATAAAACCATGGTGAATACCAATGTACGGGTGGCGGTGAGCGCCCAATTCTTTGTCTGTTTCATAATCTTTTGTTTTTAGTTATAATTTGTTGTACAGTTTTTATGGCGGCAAAGATAATAAAAAAACTCCAAAGCACAATACTTTGGAGTTGATTTTATTGAAAATTGCTAATTTTTTATCTTGCGGCAACGTACTTGTGCAGCGTAGCACGTACGGCACCCTTGCCGGCATAGAGCTCCTTGACCATGCCTTCTATCTGGTCGCCAAGACCTGCCTCATAGAGGTCGAGACCAAAGACGTCCTTGCGGCTGTAGAGCTGCTTCAGCGGACTCCAGTCCTGATCGGGCTTGCCAATCTCCAGAGGAGCTACGATGGCCTGCAGTTCTGCCAACATAGGATCGGGAGAGGGCTCGAAAGCGGTGAGGTCGTCCTTGAGGCCCTTCAGGTAGCGGGCATAGCCAGCCAGCGTGAGCGGGATGAGTACGAGGTTGGACTTGTCGAGGCCGCGAGCTATGTACTTCTTGAGTGTCTCACCAAAGCGGATGGGGAGCTTCTGAGAGGTATCCATAGCGATGCGCTGAGGAGCGTCGGGCATGAAGGGGTTGGGCAGACGCTTGTTGAGCACGGCACCAATGAACTCGTAGGGATTCAGCACTCCTGGGTCAACAACGACAGGCATAGCCTCCATATAACCAATCTTCTGGATAAAGGCACGCAGGTCTTCGTCCTTCATCTCAGCAGAGATGAGCGTGTAGTCGAGCATGCAGCCATAGATGGACATGGCTGTGTGCAGGGGGTTCAGACAGGTGGTGACCTTCATGGTCTCTACCTTGTCGACCGTCTCGCGGGTGGTATAGAGGGCACCACCGAGATCCAATGGCGGACGACCATTGGTGTAGTGGTCCTCGATGACCAGATACTGTACCTCCTCAGCATTCACAAACGGAGCTGTGAAGGTGTGTTTCTCGGTCTCGATATAGTCATTATCCTCGAATCCATCGGCAGCGAGCAGTTCCTTGACCTTCTCGTGGGGACGTGGCGTAATCTTGTCAATCATGGACCAGGGGAAGGTAATCTTCGTCTCATCCTTCAGGTAGTCGATGAAGCCCTGCTCCACCAAACCATCCTGCAGCCAGCGCTCAGCATAAGCAAAGACGCCTGCCTTCACCTTGTCACCATTGTGCGAACAGTTGTCCATAGACTGAACGGTGAGAGGCAGTTTACCTGCCTTGTAGCGCTCCAGCAAGAGTGCACAGACCTTACCCATGGCGAAGAGCGGCTTCATGCCACGAGCCAGGTCGGCCTCGTTGAAGGTGTAACCCTTCTCGGTGATGGTGAACGAAATCATCTGCAGCGATGGATTCTTGAAAATCTCTACCAGTCGGTTCCAATCCTCGAACTGTGGGTCAGCCTTCAGCGCTTCTGTCACTGAAGCAATCACCTTCTTCTCGATAGAACCGTCAGAGCAGAGGTTGACGCAGAGTGACAGATTATCGTAGGGTGCGTAGGCCTTGTCGATGACTTCGAAGTCGAAGGTCTCGGCAACGATGACGCCACGGTCGTACTTACCTGTGTTCAACGCATCGTTGAGGATGGCGGCAGGGAACGCACGGAAGATGTTGCCACCACCAAAGTGTACCCAGGTGGGTTCTTTGGCGGTTTTCTCGCGCACAGCCTTGATATCATACTTAGGAAGCTCATAGCCCTTGGCTTCCCACTCGGCAGCATTCAGCTGACCATTCAAGATGTCCTTTAGTTTCATTTGTATCTGTTTTAGTTTAACGATTATCTTTTATCAATTAGTTTCATAGCATGCTGCACAATGTCGCTTTGCTCGTTCATGACAGCAAAATACTCCGTCATGGTCCATAGGTCACGGGCAATCAATGCTTTCAGCTGCGTACGCAGATAAGGCAAGGTGCGCTGTAGTTCGTCATCGTCCTTGGGCTCTATCTTCTGTTTCTTGCCCTCAGCAAGGATATTGTCAATGAGTTGCTGAGGTACCTCATAGTGCTTGCGGAAATCGGCAAAGTCAGGATACTGCTTCTTCAGCTGCTTGCGATGGTTGTCGACATAGCGCAAGTTCTGATTGATGATGACTGACTTGGCTGCTAATTCCCGATGGAATCGGGTATATTTGGTCGTGTCAAGAGGTACAAACTCATCAGGCATGATACCTCCGCCACCATAGACCACACGATGCTCACGAAGCGTGTAGTACTTCAACGAGTCGCTGAAATGGACACTGTCGGCCGACATCAGTTCACCGCTCTTCAGACGGTTGCTGACATCCATGGCGTAATCCAGCTTCTTACCTTTCTCGTAAGGCTTCTGGATGCAACGGCCCGAAGGTGTGTAGTAGTGGGCGATGGTCAGACGAATCATAGAACCATCGGGCAGGTCGATGGGACGCTGAACGAGACCCTTACCAAAGGTACGTCGTCCGACGATAATGCCACGATCATAGTCCTGAACAGCACCAGAGACAATCTCTGCTGCCGAGGCCGTATAGCTGTCAACCAACACAATGACTTTTCCTTCCGTGAAGAGTCCGCCACCACGGGCCGTATATTCGCTGCGATTCACGCGTCGTCCATCTGTATAAACGATGAGACTACCACGCTGCAGTAGTTCGTTGGCCACCTCCACAGCAGCATGCAGATAGCCACCACCATTTTCTTGAAGGTCCAGGACGAGGGTCTGCATACCTTCTGAAAGCAGTTTCTTCAGACTCTCACGGAACTCATCGGGCGTCGTAGCGCCAAAGTTACCTATACGGATGTAGCCCACAGTGGGACGAATCATATAAGTAGCATCGATGGAATGGACAGGAATCTTGTCGCGGGTAATGGTAAAGGAGAGTCGGTCGGCAATGCCTGGACGGACGATGCCCAGCAGCACTTTTGTTCCTTTAGGACCACGCAGGCGCTTCATAATCTCCTCTTTCGACATCTTAACACCAGCAATGGCCGTGTCGTTGACGGAGACGATGCGGTCGCCTGCCAGAATACCCATCTTCTCAGAAGGACCACCGCTGACCGTCTGGATGACGAGCAGCGTGTCTTCCACCATATTGAACTGTACACCAATACCCTCGAAGTTGCCTTGCAAGGGCTCATTCATCTCCTTGACCTCCTTAGGCGTGGAATAGGTGGAGTGTGGGTCCAGCTTCTCCAGCATGCCGCGGATGCCATCCTCAACAAGTTTCTGTTCGTTGACTGTGTCTACATACAGCTCATTGATAGCCATCTCCGCAATCTGCAGTTTGCGCAATGGGGCGTCAGCACCCTTCTTGATGCGCACCTGAGCCGTAGCGGATATCGTTAGCAGTCCTAACAAGGCTGCATACAAGATGCGTTTATTCATAATCAAAATCCTCCGGTTTGTCTTCCTCGATGACGAGGTTGTCGATGATGAAGTTCTGACGCTCCATCGTGTTCTTACCCATATAATACTCCAAGAGCTTCTGCACCTGGTCGTTCTTGTGGAGCGTTACCTGTTCCAGACGCATGTCAGGTCCGATGAAACCGGCAAATTCTTCAGGCGAAATCTCACCAAGACCTTTGAATCGCGTAATCTCTGGATCGGGGCCTAGGTCCTGTATCGCTTTGACGCGCTCTTCGTCGCTGTAGCAATAGCGAGTTACGAAATCACCCTTCTTGGTGTCGTCGAGCATCTTCTTGTTCTTAATCTTCGTTCGCTTGTTACGAACGCGGAACAAGGGAGTCTGCAACACATAGACATGACCTTTCTTGATGAGTTCAGGGAAGAACTGCAGGAAGAAGGTGATGATGAGCAGACGGATGTGCATGCCGTCGACATCGGCATCGGTAGCCACTATCACCTTATTATAACGTAGAGTATCGAGGCCCTCCTCGATGTCGAGGGCAGCCTGCAAGAGGTTAAACTCCTCGTTCTCATAGACCACCTTCTTGGTGAGTCCGAAGCAGTTGAGGGGCTTACCTCGCAACGAGAAGACCGCCTGTGTATTGACGTCACGACTCTTGGTGATGGAACCACTGGCTGAATCACCCTCTGTGATGAAGATGCACGACTCTTCCTTCTTATCGTTCTTGACATCGGAGAAGTGGATGCGACAGTCGCGTAACTTACGGTTGTGCAGATTAGCCTTCTTGGCACGCTCACGAGCCAGCTTGGTAACACCAGCCATCGCCTTGCGTTCACGTTCCGTCTCCTTGATCTTACCCTCGATGACCTCAGCAACATCCTGATGGATATGCAGGTAGTTGTCGACCTGCTGTTTGATGAAGTCGCCTACATATTTATTAATGGTGTCCCCATCGGGAGCCATCTGCGTAGAACCCAACTTGATCTTCGTCTGACTCTCGAAGACGGGTTCCTCCACATTGATGGCAATGGCAGCAACAATACCCGTACGAATGTCACCATACTCGTACTTGCCAAAGAACTCCTTGATGGTCTTGGCAATATGCTCCTTGAAAGCACTCTGGTGGGTACCGCCCTGTGTGGTGTGCTGACCATTAACAAAGCTGTAGTACTCCTCACCATACTGGTTGGCATGGGTAAAGGCTATCTCGATGTCGTCACCTTGCAGATGGATAATGGGGTAGAGGGGGTCATTGGTCATGCGGTCTTTCAGCAAGTCCTGCAAGCCGTGGCGACTGAGGATGCGCCGACCGTTATACATAATAGCCAACCCTGTATTCAGGTAGGTGTAGTTACGCAGCATGTTCTCCACGATGTCGTCGTGGAAGGTATAGTCCTTGAACAGCGTGTTGTCTGGCTCAAAATAGATATAGGTGCCGTTCTCATCCTGGGTGTCCTCCGTATTGTCCGTCTGCAGAATGCCCCGTTCAAAGGTTGCACGACGCACCTTGCCATCACGATAGCTGGCCACCTCAAAGTGAATACTCAGCGCATTGACCGCCTTCACACCCACGCCATTCAGACCTACCGACTTCTTGAAGGCCTTGGAGTCGTACTTACCACCTGTGTTCAACACGCTGACAGCCTCGATGAGCTTACCCTGCGGAATGCCACGACCATAGTCACGAACGGAGACACGCAGATTGTCGTCGATGGTGATCTCCAGGCGGTCGCCAGCCTTCATCTTGAACTCGTCGATGGAGTTGTCGATGACTTCCTTCAGCAACACATAGATACCATCTTCTGGCAGAGAGCCGTCGCCCAAACGTCCGATATACATTCCTGGACGGGTACGGACGTGTTCCATGTCCGACAAGTGTCGGATATTATCGTCAGTATACTGTACTTGCTCTTCGATGATGTTGTTCTCTTCGTTCATAATGTTTTCTTATAACACCTTCTGCGTTTATGTTGTATGTGCTCCAGATACTGCCACTGCGACTGCACCTTTTCGTTGGTTTCCATCTCGACATTCGTCTCACCCCACTTGAACCCATACTTCTGATAGATGGGTATGAGGTCGTAGAACAACAAGGCGTTGGCACCTTTCTGCTGATATTCTGGCAAGATGCCAATAAGCATCAGGTCGAGACACTCTGCCTTGTGGAACTTCAAAGCCCGCAGGCAATGCCACCAGCCAAAGGGCCAGAGACGTCCGTTCTTACACTTCTGCAGGGCACGTGTCATATTGGTGATGGAGATTCCTACACCTATTACCTCATGGTTGGGCGTGTTCCAGTCTTCAATGAGACAGAGCATATCCATGTCGAGCATGGGGAAGTACATCTTCAGGTACTCGTCAATCTGGCGCTCCGTCATCTGCGAATAGCCATAGAGGTGACCAAACGACTTGTTGACGACATCAAGCACCTTGCGGCCATACTGTTCCTTGCCAAATACCTGACTGCGCTTGGGGTGCATGGGGTGCAGGTTATAGCGCTTCATGACCATCTCGGCGACCTTGCGGAACTTCTCGGGCATGCCTTCCTTGGGCACGATGAGCTTGTATTCCACGTAGTCGTTGTCCTTGACAAATCCGCCCAGCTGTTCAATATGTTGAGGGTAGTAAGGGTAGTTGTAGATGGTGGCCATGGTGCCCAACTGGTCGAAACCCTCAATGAGCATGCCCTCCGGGTCCATGTCGGTAAATCCTAACGGACCGATTATCTCTGTCATGCCCTTCTCGCGGCCCCACCGTTCAACAGCATCAAAAAGCGCCTTAGACACTTCCATATCATCGATAAAATCAACCCATCCGAAGCGTACACTCTTGGACTCCCAACGGTCATTGGCCCGATGGTTGATAATGCCAGCAATACGTCCTACGACCTTACCGTCGCGATAGGCCAGGAAATACTCCGCCTCGCAGAATTCAAAGGCAGCATTTTGGTCCTTGCTCAACGTATGAACCTCGTCGCTGTACAGGTTGGGGGCATCATACTCGTTACCCCGATACAAGTCGTAGTGGAGTTGGATGAAAGCATCAAGCTCTTTCCTGTTGGTGACTTTTCTAATCTCTACTGGTGACATTTGCTATACTCTCTTATAAACTATCTTGCAAAGGTAACGAAAAAGCAGGAGAAATCCAAAATATTTAACCAATTTTACGGCAAATAAATAGACTGTGCGCTCCGCCAGCCTCGGTAGTAGCAAAGATATATACATCGCCACCATCCTTCAATTTCAACTTTTTACGTAGCTGATCGACTGTCAGTGGAAAGTTGCGCACAGCAATATTTGCCTTCTCGACGCCTGCCAATGCGTCTTTCAGTTCACGCTTGTTCATCGATGAAATGGCCAGTATTTCAAAGCTGCGACCAGGGAAATCATCGATTTCATCGACAGAAAGGAACAGATGTGAGTTCACAGATACTTGTCTTACCGCATAGCGTTCCTCTAGCGCATCAAAGCATCCTGCCTTCATGATACTGGCATTGGGCTCGTAGAGGTGGGTTGGGTGATGGGTGAAGGGTGTTGGGTGTTTGGGGTTGGATGATGGTACTTCGAAAATATGGTCGTTGTTCACACATACCAGACGCAAGGGTCTAACCACCGATTCCAGTACCAACAGCAGTTCCTTACATTCGTTGTCTACACTGACGATGTGTACCTCTGCAACATGCTGAAGGTCTGAAGCAGCCTTGCGCCAGTCGAGCATTGGCGATAGTTTAAGAATGACTCGGTCTGCTTTCTGCATCAACACAGGTAGCAGTTCCATGACGTTCGGACTACAATCTGCGATGTCGTAGGTACGTCCCCCATGCTCGTCTCTGCGTGCTGGATCCAGGTATATCACGTCTGCGTGGTCCAGCTGCGTTAAGTAGGTTGCTGTGTCACAGCAACAAACGGAACAAGCTAAGCCAAGCGTGCGGAAATTTTCCGTTGAAATGGAGCATAATTGCTCGTTTTGCTCTACATAGATGCGCTCTTTGAAGCCTTGCGACATCCAATAGAAGTCCACACCAAAACCACCCGTCAGGTCTACAAAAACGCCATCCCCCTCGCCTTTTGGAGAGGGGTTAGGGGTGAGGCTCGCCTTGTAACGAGCTGTCTGTTCACTGGAACATTGTTCCATGTTCAGATGAGGCGGATAGACAACACCATCATGGGCGGCCCATGAAGGCAGCTTCTTCAGGGCCGTCTGTCGTCCTGCTATCTGTTGCAACGCCATCGGCATATCCACATCAGCATCTTTCGTCCCCTGCAGTGCCAATTTACGCACATCGTCAGTAGCGTGCTGGCGGACGAATTCCCACGTCTGTTCATTAATCATGGTACAAAGATACAAATAAAGTTTAAATTATCCATAATTCTCAATTCTCAATTCACAATTTTCAATTAAATATTGTATCTTTGCAAGGTTTTAATAAAAGAAGAGTATGAAAATAGCTTTAATCGGCTACGGCAAGATGGGTAAGATGATAGAACAGATAGCCCTCAGTCGTGGTCATCAGATTGTGAGTATCATCGACATTGACAACCAGCAGGACTTTGAGAGTGAAGCTTTCAAGAGTGCAGATGTCGCCATAGAGTTTACTGCACCACAAGCTGCTTACGGCAACTATCTGAAAGCATGGGCCGCAGGTGTGAAGGTTGTTTCTGGTTCCACAGGTTGGATGAAAGAGCATGGCGACGAGGTTCGTCGTATGTGTTCAGAAGAAGGAAAAACGCTTTTCTGGGCTTCCAACTTCTCCATTGGTGTTGCCATCTTCTCAGCTGTCAACAAGTATCTGGCAAAGATCATGAACCAGTTCCCACAGTATGATGTAGAGATGGAAGAGACACATCACGTGCATAAGCTCGACCATCCTAGTGGTACAGCTATCACCTTGGCAGAGGGCATTCTGGAGAATATCGATCGCAAGGAAGCCTGGGCCGAGGATACCACAGACCCGAAGCTGTTGCGCATAGACCATATCCGTCGCGGTGAGGTAGCAGGCATCCATACCGTCCGCTACGACTCGGAGGCAGACATCATCACTATTACGCATGATGCCCATAGTCGTCAGGGCTTTGCCTTGGGTGCTGTCCTTGCAGCCGAGTACACCAAGGAGCATCAGGGACTGCTGACCATCAGCGATATGTTTAAGTTCTAAGAGAATGGAGAAGAGAGAAAAGAAAAAACTGAACATAAAGGTGCAGTGGGCAAAGTTCATCTGCGTCATAGTGCTCTACCTGCTGTTCCTCTACTGGGTCGGCTCATGGTGGGGACTGCTCGTGACACCTTTCATCTATGATGTTTATATCACCAAGAAGATTAACTGGCAATGGTGGAAGGATGCAGAGGGCCCTGTTCGTTGGGTGATGTCGTGGGTTGACGCTCTCGTCTTTGCCCTTGTAGCCGTCTACTTCATCAACCTGTTCTTCTTCCAAAACTACGTCATTCCATCGAGTTCGTTGGAGAAGTCGCTCTTGACAGGTGACTACCTCTTCGTTAGCAAGGTGAGCTATGGTCCCCGTATCCCTGAGACGCCATTGACGATGCCATTGACCCAGCATACGATGCCTATCTTCGAGTGTAAGTCGTATATCGAGTGGCCCCATTGGGACTATCGTCGCGTCAAGGGTTTGGGTAAGGTACAGCTCAACGATATCGTCGTCTTTAACTTCCCTGCGGGTGACACCATCTGTAGCGATGCACGTTATCAGGCCTACGACTATTATCAGTTGTGCTACCAGATTGGCTATCAGGTCTATCCACAACGCCCCAACCCCGATTCGCTGAGCATAGAGCAGTTGCCGCTGTATTTCAACACCATCTATCAGGCAGGTAAACAGACCATTGAGGCCAATCCTCAGGAGTATGGACTCATTGACACCCGCCCTACTGATCGTCGCGAGAACTATGTAAAGCGCTGTGTGGGTCTTCCTGGACAGACACTGCAGATAAAAGACCGCGTCGTCTATATCAATGGCAAGGCCAACAAGGAGCCAGAGAACGTACAATACACGTATCACCTGAAGCTAAAGCGCCATTTCACCGATGAAGAGATGCAGGAATGGGGTATCACGATGGAAGAGTTGAAGGACCTCAACAACTACGGATATATGCCGATGACCAACAAGACGGCAGACATCTTGAAGAAACGTCCCGACATTGTGGAGAGCATTCAGTTGAATACTGATGCCAGCGACTTAGACACCTATCCTCTGAATGGCAACATGCATTGGACGCGCGACAACTACGGTCCCATCTGGATTCCCAAAAAGGGTGAATCCATCGACCTGACGCTGAAGAATCTGCCTATCTATGAACGCCCCATCCGTACTTATGAAGGCAATAAGCTGGAGGTGAAGGATGGCAAGATATTCATCAACGATAAGGAGACCACGAAGTACACCTTCAAGATGGACTATTACTGGATGCAGGGTGACAATCGTCACAACTCGCTCGACTCCCGTTACTGGGGCTTCGTCCCTGAAGACCATATCGTAGGCAAGCCCATCTTCATCTGGTGGAGCTCAGATCCTGACCGAGGTGGTTTTGATGGTATCCGCTGGAACCGACTATTCCGCTTTGTTGATAATATCAAGTAAGGGTGATAGGTGATGGGTGATGATGTAAGAAGTAAGAGATGAGAAAATGGCTGAAGAACGTGATGGTATTGGCATCAGCTTTCGCACTGATGCTTGCCTTCCGTGCTTTGGTCTTTTCTGTTCATAGCGTCAATGGCAGTGGACTGGCACCAACTTACAAAGAGGGCGACCGCTTACTGGTAAACCGTTGTAGCTACGGACTGCGCATCGAGGGGCACGGGCTCCTACCCTATAGTCGTTTGCTGCGCAGTCAGGTAAAACGTGGTGATGTTGTCGCTTTCACTGTGCCCAGTGATTCCATCACAGGGATATATATTGCCCGCTGTAAGGCTGTTCCTGGAGATACGATCAACACCCATAAAGGAGTGATGGTCGTACCAGGACTGAAAACCTGCGCCAAGGTCGACTACTACTGGTTGGAGGCTATCAACAAAGACAATCCTGCCGACTCACGCCATCTGGGGTTTATTCCTGAGAGTAGCATCATCGGAGAAGTGATCACCGTATTGTATAATCGTCATAATATCAGACTGCAATGAGTACGGCACTGCTACAGACCACCTATTTCGGACCCATCCAGTGGTATCAGAAACTATATCGATACGACCACTGTCTGATAGAGCAGTACGACTCCTACCAAAAGCAAACCTACCGCAACCGTTGTGTCATAGCTACCGCTAACGGCCCACAGGCGCTAACAGTACCTGTGGAAGGAACAAACGAGAAATGTCTTGTTAAAGACCTGCGTATTAGTGACCACAACAACTGGCGACGAATACATTGGAACGCTTTGTTGTCGGCCTATAGCGAAAGCCCATTCTTTGACTATTATGCCGACGATATCCATCCTTTCTTTGAAAAGAAATACGACTTCTTAATCGATTTCAACGAGGCCATCCGTCAGAAGGTGTGCGAACTATTGGATATCCATCCGAACGTAGTTCATAGTTCACAGTTCATAGTTCATAATTATGAGCCGCAGCCAGCGCAGAACAACTATGAACTATGCACTATGAACTATGAACTGATTGCCGACTTCCGTGAAGTCATTAATGCCAAACATCCACAGGCAGACCCAGATTTCCAGCCTCAACGTTATTGGCAGGTCTTTGAGGGAAAGCACGGCTTTCAGGCCAACCTCTCGATACTCGACGTTCTCTTCAATATGGGACCAGAATCAATTTTTTATCTATAAACCCTATTTATTCATTTAAAAATTCAAAACAGTATGAAAAAAATTAGTTTGAAAGTAGTAACATGTCTCCTCGCAGGAAGCTTCCTGTTCAGTTCATGTTTCGTTGGCAAATATGCTCTGTGGAACAAGTACATCAACTGGCAGAATCACATGACAAGCAGCAAGTTCGTCAATGCCATCGTAGGCTTCTTCCTGGTTCCCATCGTTGGTGGTGTTTGTTCGCTTGTTGACGTTCTGGTACTCAACACTATCGAGTTCTGGTCTGGCAGCAACCCCGTGGCCTCTAACATTGGCAAGACCCAGCAGGTGATGGGTAAGGACGGTCGCTACTATGCAGTTACCACACTGAAGAACGGCTACGAGGTAAAAGCTCCCACTGGCGAGATTACCTATTTCATCCACGACGATGCTAACGACTCTTGGAGCGTTGAGCAGAATGGTGTCGTTAAGGAACTGTTCCGCTTCAATGGCGACGGTACCATCCAGGCTAACGTCAATGGCGAGACCAAGAACTTCACCCTCAACGAGGCTGGTGTCTATGAGGCTCGCATGGCTGCCAATGGCACTTTCTTTGCAATGAACTAAGGGATTTTATTCCCAACACTCTATCTCGTCTTCTATCTCAGGCAACTGACTGCGATGGAAGACGGGTTCTTTGATGCCCTTTCGTTTCTGTTGGCGATAGTCATCCAGCAGTCGGAATGCATAACGTCCCAAGATGACAATGGCGATGAGGTTGCAAGCCGTGAGGAATGCCATGAAGAAGTCGACGATGTTCCACACCAGTTCAAAGCTGGCTATGGCACCAAATATCACCATCAGACCAGCTGAACAGATGCGATAGATGGTCATTACCGTGTTGTTTGGCGTGATGAAGCGGATGTTGGCCTCACCATAATAGTAGTTACCAATGATGCTGGAGAAGGCAAAGAGAAGAATGGCCACAGCAATAAAGATTGGGCCTATGGCACCCACCTCTGACTGCAAAGCTGTCTGTGTAAGAGCAATGCCGTTCAGCTCAGGCACCTTGTAGAGTCCGCTAATCAAGATGATGAAGGCAGTACACGAACAGACGAGCAGTGTGTCCGTGAAGACACCCAGAGCCTGGATGAGTCCCTGCTTGACAGGATGCGTTACAGTTGCTGTCGCTGCTACGTTTGGCGCGCTACCCTCGCCTGCTTCGTTAGAGAACAGTCCACGCTTGACGCCATTTATGATGGTTGCACCAATACCGCCACCTGCAATCTGCTGGATACCAAAGGCATCTTCTACAATGATCTTAAACACATAGGGTATCAAGCCAATGTTCATGATGATGATGACGATAGCCAGTAGCAGATAGCCGACAGCCATCACGGGAACCAATACGGCACTGACTTGGGCAATGCGCTGAATGCCACCAAAGACTATGAACAAAGCGAGTATTGCTAAGAAGAGGCCTACCCATAGCGGTGACCAGCCAAAGGCCTCCTGCATGGCTCCACAGATGGTATTGGCCTGTATGGAGTTGTTGGAAAGACCAAACTGACAGGTGATAAGGATGGCAAAGGTGATGGCCATCCAACGCTGCTTCAGACCTTTCTGGATATAGTAGGCGGGACCGCCAATGAACGAGTCCTTGTGTTTCTGCTTGTATAGCTGTGCCAGCGTTGACTCTACAAAGGCCGTTGCTGAGCCGATGAGGGCGATGAGCCACATCCAGAAGACGGCGCCAGGACCACCAATGGCAATGGCTGATGCCACACCCGCCAGGTTGCCGGTTCCCACACGCGTGGCTACACTGACAGCAAAGGCTTGGAATGACGAGATATGCTTACTGGTCTCACCTCTCTGCTGTTCCTTCACTTGTTCTTCTACCGTGTTGACAGCAGAATCTGTCAGTAGTCGGAACATCTCACCCACCATGCGGAACTGGACGAAACGTGTCTTAATGGTAAACCACACGCCACAACCCACTAATACAAAGATGAGTACGTAGCCCCATATGGCATCGTTTACGGAAGTAATCAGTTCATTCAAATCCATAGTCCTTTTATTCTCGTGCGCGTACCATATTATTACACTGTGGACAAACTCCCTTTACGACATATTCCGCCTCTTCCATCAGGAAACCAGTAGGTAGTGGCACAGAAGGAATATGAACATCTTTCAGACAGAACGTACGATGACAATATCGACAGGTGAGATGCACATGTCCAAAGCACTGGCGTGTATCATCCAAATGGCAAACACAATATTTCTGCGAGCCAGAACCATCATCGATATCATGCAGCAGATGAGCTTCAGATAGCAACGTCAGGGTGCGGAAGATAGTCGAGCGGTCAACAGTAGGCAAGGCTGCTTCCAGATCTGCCAGACTAAAAGCGTCACTAAACCCATGACGCACCTTACGCCAGATAAGCAGTCGTACAGCAGTAACACGGATGCCTGCATTGTCCAGAACCTGTTCGTCAGAGATGTCGAGATGCATTGTAATATGAAACTTTTTCTTGTTATGGGTGCAAAGTTACGAAAAAAAATTGTACCTTTGCAACATAACTAAGATAATATTATGACGCAAGAAGAGAAAACAAAGCTTGAAGAGCGTATCGTTGACGTCTTGAAAACCGTCTACGACCCAGAGATACCTGTCAACATCTACGACCTGGGAATGATCTACAAGATCGATGTGCAGGATGATGGCTCTGTAGATATGGACATGACATTCACTGCTCCTAACTGTCCTGCTGCCGACTTTATTCTTGAAGATGTACGCACCAAGGTAGAGAGCGTTGAAGGTATCAAGGGAGCCAATGTCAATCTCGTATTCGAACCCGCATGGGACCAGTCGATGATGAGTGAAGAAGCACGCGTAGAACTGGGGTTCGACTAGTGAATAGTGAAAAGTGAATAGTGAAAAGTGAATAGTGAAAAGTGAATAGTGAAAAGTCATGAAGAACGTCTATTTCCTTTCCGATGCCCACCTTGGGTCGCTGGCAGTGCCCCATCAGCGTACACAAGAACGCAGATTGGTGCGTTTCCTTGACTCCATCAAGGAGAAGGCAGCTGCCATCTACTTGCTTGGCGACATGTTCGACTTCTGGTATGAATATAAGTACGTGGTTCCTAAAGGCTTCACCCGCTTCCTGGGCAAGATCTCAGAACTGACAGACATGGGTGTCGAGGTGCACTACTTCACGGGTAACCATGACATCTGGGCCTATGAATATCTGGAGAAGGAGTGCGGCGTCATCCTACACAAAAAACCGGAGACGACAGAGATTTATGGGCATGAGTTCTTCTTGGCTCATGGTGACGGTATGGGTGACCCCAACAAGTCATTTAAGGTCATTCGTGCCATCTTCCACAATAAGGTGTGCCAGTGGCTCTTCTCTGGTCTGCACCCTCGCTGGGGCCTCAGCTTTGGACTGGCATGGGCCAAGCACAGCTATATCAAGCATAAGGAGAAAAACGATGTGGTATATCTGGGTGAGGATAAAGAACACTTGGTACTCTATGCCAAGAAATATATTGAGGACCATCCCAATATCGACTACTTTATCTTTGGTCATCGTCATATCGAGCTCGACATCAAGCTGGCACGCAACACTCGCCTGATAATTCTGGGCGACTGGATTAGCCAGTTTACCTATGCGGTCTATGATGGTGAACACATGTTCCTGGAGGAATATGTAGAGGGTGAAAGCCAGCCGTGAATAAGCGGGCTTCGCCCTAGTGAAGAGTGAATAGTGATTAGTGAATAGTGAAGAGAGAAGAGAGAATGGGAAAGAAGATAGTTACTTTTGGAGAATTGTTGCTTAGGTTCTCGAAACCGGGACAGCTACGCTTGACACAGGGCGACCTGTTTACTAGCAAGTATGGTGGCAGTGAGGCCAATGTTGCCGTATCGCTGGCCACGCAAGGTGAGGAGGTGACCTACATCACCCGACTTCCAGACACCCCTGTAGGCCATGCTGGTGCCATGAATCTGGCTCAGCTGGGTGTTAACACCAATCAGGTGCTCTATGGCGGTCAGCGTATTGGCACCTACTATTTCGAGCCTGCTGCAGGTATGCGTGCTGCCAAGGTCATCTACGACCGCTCTGGTTCAGCATACTACGACCTGAAACCAGGCATGATTCCCTGGCGTAAAATTCTGAAGGACTGTGACTACTTCCATGTATCGGGCATCACCGCTGCCATTTCACCACAGGCATCAGAGGCCACCTTCGAGGCTCTCGACATTGCCGATGAGCTGGGTGTCACCATCTGTTTCGATATCAACTACCGCAAGAACCTGTGGAAATACGAGGGTGCTGAACCTCGCAAGACGCTGAGCAAGATGCTGTCACGTTGTGACATGATGTTTGGCGATGCTATCGAGTTTGACTGGCTGTCACAGCATCCGCAGCCACCCTTTACTGCTACTGATTCAAACTTCCAGATGCAGATGAAGGAATATGGCGAATGGTTCGACGAGCTACACGCACAATATCCACGTCTGAAACACTGGATGATGGGTATGCGCAATATCGTTAGCTCCAATCACCACACGTTGACTGCCCTACTCTGGACAGAAGGAAAACTGCTGCAGGCACCTATTATGGATATTCCAGACGTGGTAGACCCTGTGGGTGTAGGCGATGCCTTCATGGGTGGTTGGCTGCACGCTATCAGCCTCTTCCCTGAAGACAAGCAAAAGCAGTTGAACTACTCGTTAGCTGCTGCAGCGCTGAAGAACACCATCCCTGGCGACTTCAACCTATCTACAGAAGAAGAAATCCTGGATGTGATGGAGGGACGCCATAACCTCTCAACGCTCTACAAGACTTTCGAATGATACATCCGAACAGGACAAACAATAAAAGCGAGGCTTGCAAGCCCCGCTTTTATATTTATGTATAAACGGCAAAACCGTTTACAACAGGTTCATCGTATCGGTAGCAATCATCAGCTCCTCATCAGTAGGAATGACAACCACCTTTACCTTTGAGTCATCTGCAGAGATGACAACCTCTTCACCACGAACGTTGTTCTTCTGGTCGTCGAACTTCACTCCCAGGAACTCTAGACCCTTGCAGACCTCAGAGCGCATAGAAACCTGGTTCTCGCCTACACCGGCAGTGAAGACGATAACATCCACGCCACCCATAGCGGCAGCATAGGCACCAATATATTTCTTGATGCGATAGAAATACATCTCCTGAGCCAATATGGCACGAGGTTCGCCAGCCTTGGCAGCGTTCTCTACGTCGCGCATATCGCTAGAACCACCAGTGATACCAGCCACACCACTCTTCTTGTTGAGCAGGTTCGACATGCCGTCAGCATCCAAGCCAAGCTTCTTCTGGAGGAAGGTGACAGCACCACCGTCGATATCACCAGAGCGGGTACCCATTACGAGACCCTCCAGTGGGGTAAGACCCATAGAGGTGTCTACGCACTTGCCATCAACAACAGCAGCTACAGAACCACCATTACCGATGTGGCAGGTAATCATTTTGGTACCCTCAGCCTTCATGCCCAAGAACTCCAGTGCACGAGCAGAGACATAACGATGAGAGGTTCCGTGGAAGCCATAGCGGCGCACACCATATTTCTCGTACAGCTCGTAAGGAATAGCATACATATAAGCCTTAGCAGGCATGGTCTGGTGGAAGGCGGTATCGAAGACACCTACCTGGGGCAGACCAGGCATCAGTTCCTTCACGGCATTGACACCCTTCAGGTTGGCAGGGTTGTGCAGCGGAGCCAGGTCAGAGCACTCCTCGAAGGCCTTCAACACCTCGTCGGTAAGAATCACGCTCTTATTAAACTTCTCGCCACCATGCACCATACGGTGACCCACAGCGTCGATCTCGTCAAGACTCTTGATAACACCAATCTCAGGATCGGTAAGCAATGAGAAGATGAACTTCACGCCCTCGGTATGCTCGGGGATGTCGTGCATAATCTGCTTCTTCTCGCCATTGGCCAGCTTCACCTTGACAAAGGCACCATCGAGACCTACGCGCTCAGCACCACCACTAGTCATCACGCTCTTATCATCCATGTTGTACAGGGCGTACTTAATAGACGACGAACCACAATTTAATACTAATATCTTCATAACTATTCACTATTCGTTATTCACTATTCGTTATTCACTATTCACTTTTTTGCGTCCATTGCCTGACAAGCAGTGATGGCAATCATGTAGTAGATGTCATCCACAGAGCAGCCACGAGACAGGTCGTTGACAGGACGTGCAATACCCTGAAGCACGGGACCGATAGCGATAGCATCGCCCAGACGCTGTACCATCTTATAACCGATATTTCCTACCTCGAGGTTGGGGAATACCAGCACGTTAGCCTTACCTGCGATGTCAGAACCAGGAGCCTTCTTAGCACCTACAGAAGGTACGAGAGCAGCATCAGCCTGCAACTCACCGTCAATCTTCAGGTCGGGAGCCATCTCCTTGGCCAACTTGGTTGCCTCAATGACTTTGTCGCAAACCTCATGCTTTGCAGAGCCCTTTGTTGAGAAGCTCAGCATAGCTACTCGGGGATCCTCGAAACCAGCAACAGCCTTGGCCATCTGAGCGGTGCAGACGGCAATCTGAGCCAACTGATTAGCATCAGGCATGGGGGTTACAGCCACGTCAGCAATGACAAGCACACCATCCTCACCATACTGCTTCTGCTTAGAGATGAGCAGCAGACCACCGCTTACGCAGGTAATACCAGGCTGGCACTTGATGATCTGCAGGGCAGGACGCAGGGTGTCACCGGTAGTTGACAATGCACCGCTGATCTGACCATCAGCACCCTCGGTCTTGATAATCATACAACCGAGATACAGCGGGTTCTTAATCAGCTTGCGAGCCTCCTCAATGGTCATACCCTTTGACTTACGAATCTCAGCCAGTTTCTCAGCGAGCTCTTCGCTCTTGTCGTAGTTCTCAGGATCGATGAGAGTAGCCTTGCCAATATTGGTCAGTCCCTTCTCCTTTGCCAGAGCCTCAACCTTAGCGGGATTACCAATCAGGATGATGTCTGCGAGGTCATCAGCCAATGCCTTGTCGGCTGCACACAGTGTACGCTCCTCTTCTGCTTCAGGGAGCACGATGCGCTGCTTGTTACTCTTAGCGCGCGCTACGATTTGACTTAATAAATCCATAGTTTGTTCGTATTATATTTAATAATGTTTTACTTGTCTGCAAAGGTACTATAAAATTATGAATTATGAATGACGAATGACGAATTATTTTGCGTTTACGTTTACGCAAGCTCTTGTGTAAGGATGCTTTCCAGCTTTTCTGCTGACAGTCGCAACTGATAATCGCTTCGAATAGCCACACTGATGCTACCCGTTTCTTCACTCACCACAATGGCTATGCTGTCACTCTCGTGGGTGATACCCAGCGCAGCACGATGGCGTAAGCCCAACTCTTTGGGAATGTCGAGACTGTGACTGACAGGGAGGATACAACCTGCAGCACGGATACGCTGACGGGCAATGATCATGGCACCATCATGCAGCGGCGAGTTCTTGAAAAAGACGTTCTCTATCAGCTGCTGACTGATTCTGGCATCAATGAGTTCACCAGTAGCCACAATGTCATCTAACGGAGTCCCTCGCTGGATAACGATGAGTGCGCCTACCTTCTTCTTACTCATTGACATGCACGCCATCACAATGGGCATGATAATCTGCTTCAGCTGCTCAGGATCCTGCTTCTTGTCACCACTGGAAAACAGACGACGCAGTGCCCGCATACGCTGATGAGCACCTAGATTATAGAGGAACTTGCGGATGTCTTCCTGGAAAAGGATGATGAGTGCAATAACACCCACTGATACCAGCTTGTCAAGAATACTTCCTAGCAACTTCATCTCCAGCACTTGCGAGACGATAAGCCAGAAGACGACAAACATCAGTATACCCATGAAGACGTTCAGCGAGCGCGACTCCTTCATGAGGCGATAGACATAGAACAGCGTCAGTGCGACCAACACTATGTCGATAATATCCTTTATTCCAAATTCGAAAAACACCTTGTTTATTTTACTATTTTACGATTTCACTATTTACAGTTTGCTGCGACTGTCGCAGTATACATCTTTACCACCTCTACGGCCTCCTTCACGTCGTGAACGCGTAGGATGTCGGCACCCTTCACCAGAGAGATAGTGTTGAGGACTGTTGTCCCATTCAGAGATTCCTCTGGGGTGGTTCCCATCAACTTATATATCATCGACTTTCGTGAAATACCAACAAGCACTGGCAGATGCAGCATTTGCATACGCTCCAGTTCGTTCATCACCTTGTAGTTTTCATCTACCGTCTTGCCAAAGCCGAATCCAGGGTCCAGGATGACGTCCTTCTGTCCCATCGAGCGCAGGGTATCTACCACTTCTGCACAGTCCAGCAGCACCTCTTTCATCGTTGCTTTGCGCGACATATATATATAAGGTACACCCAGACGGCTGACCATACGAAACATGGCGAGTTGAGGAGTTGACAATTCACAGTTAACAGGTGCGCCCACATCGTTGATGATGTCTGCACCAAACTCTTCAACCGCCATACGGGCAACGTCAGGACGATAGGTATCTACAGAGATTACTGCCTCTGGAGCCTCGCGACGCACGATGGAAAGTGCCATTCGCAGACGTTCCATCTCCTCAGCCTCTGTCGCTGGCTCGCTGTCAGGACGTGTCGAGCAGGCGCCCACATCGATGATGGTGGCTCCTTCGTCCAATATCTGGTGCGTACGCTCGGCAATCTCCTGTTCCGTCTGCATCCTGCTACCTGCATAAAATGAATCGGGCGTAGCATTCAGTATACCCATCACTTGCGGCGTCTTCAGCTCCAGCAATTTCCCGTTGCAATTCAGCGTGTATTCCATATTAGGCGCAAAGATACAAAATATTTCATAATGCATCATGCATAATTCATAATTATTTTGTATTTTTGCGCCAAAATTCACGAAGATTATGGAAATAAAGGAACTTTATAAGCTCTATCAGCAGCATCCCTGCATCACGACAGACTCACGTAACTGTCCTGAGGGTAGCATCTTTCTGGCCTTGAAGGGTGAGTCGTTCAATGGCAACAAGTTCGCTCTCCAGGCGCTGGAGAAAGGTTGTGCCTATGCTATTATAGATGAAGAGTGTAGAACGGAGAATGTAGAGTTTGCTACTGCGCAGCCATCAAGCGCAGCCCCTACATCGGTAGAAAACTCAACACTCAACACTCTAAACTCTAAACTAATCCTCGTAGACGACTGCCTTCAGACCTTTAAAGACTTAGCCCGTGAGCATCGTCGCCAGTTTGAAATGCCGATGGTGGGTATCACAGGCACAAATGGCAAAACTACTACGAAGGAACTGATTCGTGCCGTCTTGACAGAGTGCTACAATGTGATGGCTACGGAGGGTAACTTCAACAACGACGTGGGTGTGCCCAAAACCTTGTTCCGCTTGGACAATCAGACAGAGATTGCTGTTGTAGAAATGGGTGCCTCGCATCCTGGCGACATCAAAACGCTGGTGGAGACTGCCGAACCCACCTGTGGTCTCATCACCAACGTGGGTCGTGCTCACCTACAGGGTTTCGGTTCCTTCGAAGGCGTCTGTAAGACCAAGGGCGAACTCTATGATTTCCTCATCGCTCACGATTGTCCCATCTTCGTCAATCGCGACAACGAGTATCTGATGAAGATGGTGAAAGAAAGAGGAGGCAATCCAGACATCTATTATTACGGCCAGAGCGATAATGAGGACATCCTTATTCGCGGCGAAGTCATCTCATGCGCTCCTTTCCTGAAGTTCCGCTGGCGCGAGCAAGACCATGATGCGAACTACACCAGCGAATGGATGGAGGTACATACTAACCTCATTGGTGCATACAACCTCGACAACATGCTGGCTGCCATCACTGTGGGTTACGTCAACAACATCCCCTTCGAGCAGATTAACCATGCACTGGCAAGTTACGTGCCTACCAACAACCGTTCACAGTTGACGGAGACAGAGAAGAACCACCTCATCGTCGATGCTTATAATGCCAATCCAACATCAATGAAGGCCGCCATCGACAACTTCCGCCTCATGGAGGTGTCGCCCAAGATGGCCATCCTGGGTATGATGGGAGAACTGGGTGACGTCTCGCAAGAGGAGCATCAGAAAATCATTGCCCAGTTACAGCAGGCCAGCTTCGATGAGGTCTGGCTCGTAGGTGCTGAATTCCAGAAAGTATCATCCACCTTCCGCACCTTTGCGAATGTCGACGAGGTGAAGGAAGCTATCGCCCAAGAGCAACCACAAGGCAGATACATCCTCATCAAGGGTTCGAACAGCGTCAAACTTTTCCAGTTGCCTGAATTACTTTAAGCCCATAGTTCCTGAAGCACGCCAAGACTCTTGAGTTCAGGGAACTGTGGGATGTGTAGACGATAGTAGTGGAGGAGGACGTCAACGATACGGTTGTGATCGTAATGCGATAACTGGAACAGATGCATCGTGGGGAAATCCATACGCATCAAGGTGTGAATAAGTTGCGAGTCCTTGCTGTCAAGGAAATCACGATGCAGTGGAGTGGTTGTACAGAAGCGACCCTCGCGCAAGTCGAACAGCAAAGACTGTTCTCTCACCTCTCTCCCCTCACTTCTCACCTCTAGATTAGGATAGAAACCTAAGAATCGACTCATACGCATCAAAAAGGTAAGGTGGAAGTTGGCATAACCAGTCGTTGCCATATCGAGCCACAGCATGGAATCGCAGACATAGGCGAAGAGCAATTTATCCTGCTGTTCAGAACGTAAAGCATGATATAGGAACTCTGCGATGAAGAGCGACAGCGCCAGTTTCTCAGGGGAGTAAGGTATGGAGGTATAGGCTGTCAACAGATGGGCATCCTTCAGTTTCTGTAGTTGTACGTTCTGACGCACGTCACACTCCACTTCCAAGAGCGTCATAGGTTGAAAATATTGCTTCTTCATGCGCCCCTTGGAGGTCTTAGGTATGGAGATGATAAAAGACTGTCTACCAACTTCTTCAGTAAACATATCCACAATCATTCTGGACTCGCCATACTTGAAAGAATGGAGTACTATAGCCCTTGTTTTCACTAACATCGCCCCAAAATTACACAAAAATACGCAATTATTGCATTTTTCTTTAAGAAAATTTGTCCATTTCGGAAAAAAGCAGTACCTTTGCACCCACTTTTGCGCATGGTGTTCATTATTCATTGTTCACTAGCGTAGCGAAAGGGTCCCTTCGTCTATCGGTTAGGACGAGAGATTTTCATTCTCTAAAGAGGAGTTCGACTCTCCTAGGGACTACGAAATCTGGCATCTGCACAGCCAAGTGCTACCAGCAATGGGGACACGGTGTCAGAGGGCTTCGAAAGGAGTCCGCCCAGGGCAGCCCATTAGAGGCGCAAGACCCTCAAGCTTTATTAACACATTAAACAACAAAAAACAAAATGGCAAATCACAAGTCAAGCCTGAAGAGAATTCGTCAGGACAAGAAAAAGGCAGAACACAACCACTATTATGCCAAGACCATGCGTAACGCAGTGCGCAAGCTCCGCGCTATGACCGATAAGGACGAGGCTACAAAGCTGTACCCCACCGTACAGAAGATGCTGGATAAGTTGGCTAAGAACAACATCATCCACAAGAACAAGGCTGCCAACATCAAGTCAAGTCTGTGTGCTCATATCAGCCAGCTGTAAAAAGCACCCGATAAGACTGAAAAGTATAAAAAGTCGCAAACCATTGGTTCGCGGCTTTTTTGTTGCTACAAACTGATGGTTTTTGTACTTTTTTAGCAGATAAACATTCGTTTATCTCATGTTTATTTTGTATCTTTGCATCCAAATTGCAAAAATAGCACAATGACAGAAGAACAACTGAATCAAGAACAGAATTATTCCGCGAGCAATATTCAGGTGCTCGAGGGTTTGGAAGCCGTACGTAAGCGTCCGGCCATGTATATCGGAGACATCAGTGAGAAGGGTCTCCACCACCTCGTAAACGAGACCGTCGACAACTCTATCGACGAAGCTATGGCGGGCTACTGCACACACATCGAGGTAACTATTAATGAAGACGGCTCTATCACCGTTCAGGACAACGGACGTGGTATCCCCGTCGACGAACACGAGAAAATGCACAAGTCGGCCCTCGAGGTCGTCATGACTGTGCTCCACGCTGGTGGTAAGTTCGACAAGGGTTCCTACAAGGTCTCTGGTGGTCTGCATGGTGTGGGTGTGAGCTGTGTGAACGCCCTTTCGACACACATGCTGTCGCAAGTGTTCCGCAACGGACATATCTACCAGCAGGAATATGAGAAGGGTAAGCCCCTCTACGACGTGAAGATTGTTGGCGACACCGATATGACGGGTACGCGCCAGCAGTTCTGGCCTGATGGCAGCATCTTCACTACGACTGAGTACAAGTACGACATCATTGCCAAGCGTATGCGCGAGTTGGCCTACCTGAATGCCGGCATCACCATCACGCTGAAGGATATGCGTCCTGACGAGGATGGCAACCTCCGCGAAGAGGTGTTCCATGCCAAGGAAGGTCTGAAGGAGTTCGTGCGCTACGTCGATCGTCACCGCACCCACCTCTTCGACGATGTCATCTATCTGAAGACTGAGAAGCAGGGTGTGCCCATCGAGGTTGCTGTGATGTACAACACGGATTATAGCGAGAATATCCACTCCTACGTCAACAATATCAACACCATCGAGGGTGGTACCCACCTGCAGGGCTTCCGTATGGCCCTGACCCGTACGCTGAAGAAGTATGCCGATGAGGACCCCAATATCTCCAAGCAGATTGAGAAGGCTAAGATTGAGCTGGCTGGTGACGACTTCCGCGAGGGTCTGACAGCCGTTATCTCTATCAAAGTCGCTGAGCCTCAGTTCGAGGGTCAGACCAAGACCAAGCTGGGTAACTCAGAAGTCGCTGGTGCCGTACAGCAAGCTGTTGGTGAGGCGCTCTCCAACTATCTCGAGGAACACCCCAAGGAGGCTAAGCAGATTTGCGAAAAAGTGGTGCTGGCTGCTACCGCTCGTATTGCTGCCCGCAAGGCCCGTGAGAGCGTACAGCGCAAGAACCCGATGACGGGTGGTGGTCTGCCAGGTAAACTGGCCGACTGCTCAGAGAAAGATCCCAAGGTTTGCGAGATCTTCCTCGTCGAGGGTGACTCCGCAGGTGGTTCTGCCAAGCAGGGTCGTGACCGTCACTTCCAGGCCATCCTGCCCTTGCGTGGTAAGATTCTGAACGTCGAGAAAGTTCAGTGGCACCGCGTCTTCGAGGCCGAGTCTGTGATGAATATCATCCAGTCCATCGGTGTCCGCTTTGGTGTTGATGGCGAGGGTGACCGCGAGGCCAATATCGACAAGCTGCGTTACGACAAGATTATCATCATGACCGATGCCGACGTCGATGGTTCTCACATCGACACGCTCATCATGACACTCTTCTATCGTTTCATGCCACAGGTCATCCAGGGTGGCCATCTCTACATCGCTACCCCACCGCTTTACAAGTGCACCTTCAAGAAGTTCTCTGAGTACTGCTATACCGAGCAGCAACGTCAGGCCTTCATCGACAAGTATGTCGCTGGTGACGAGAACGCTACAGCGCTCCATACGCAGCGCTACAAAGGTCTTGGTGAGATGAACCCCGAGCAACTCTGGGAGACCACCATGAATCCTGAGAACCGCCTCTTGAAGCAGGTCACCATCGAGAATGCCGCTGAAGCTGATGAGATCTTCTCTATGCTGATGGGCGACGACGTAGAGCCTCGTCGCGTATTCATTGAGAAGAATGCTACCTACGCTAATATCGACGCATAAGTCGCTGAATATCAAACTAAAAAGGGAACCGAAGTGGTTCCCTTTTTTGGTTTGATATGTGTTAAATTCGTCTTACTTCAGTTCGAATTTGTAGCCGATAGTCAGAGAACCACCATCGGTGTAGTACTTAAGATCGTTGCCATCGAATTTGTCAACTCTGGTCAGGGAGTAGCCTCCACGCAGGTCGAGGGTAATGCCGTTCTTGAACTCATAAGAGAGACCAACGGGAATAGAGAAGTTGAAAGATTTGCATTCTCCATTGGCATTATCGTTAACCAGGAAGCCTGGCTGCAAACCAACCTTCAAGGCAAAACCCTTGGCAACATAGAAATTAGCCATGAGGGGAATGTCGATGTAGTCAAGCTTTACAGTGCTAGCATTCTTCCACTCCCAACCCAACTGCTCGTATTTCACGGCAGCGGAAAGAGAGAGCCAGTCGGTAGTAGTATAGTACTCTGCCTCAGCACCAATAGCGAGACCTACACGAGCTTCGTTTCCAGTTATAGTTGCACTAGTGTATTCACCTCTGAAAGTACCTACAGAGAAACCAACCATTGGCTGGATTGTGATTTGACCTGCGCCGTGACGCATCTTCTGAGCATTTGCAGTCAGGCACATAACGGCCATCACTGCGATCATCATCATTTTCTTCATAACTTATGTTTTATAGTTAATACTAATAATTGGTGCAAAGATAGTTAAAATGTTTTAAACGACAATATATTTTTGCGATTTTTTTACGTCTTATACCATTTTTTTTGAATCAAAGACCTGATATCACATTAATTCTTGCTTTAGGTAGGGCGTGACAATTAAGGAACAGATAGGTAGTATTCAGCATCATATAGTCACGCGACATATACCAGATGCCTTTGTACAGTCCGCTCTTTCCCCATGAGTTTTTCACCATGTAGTACGGCTTGCCCTGCTCATCAACAGCCTTGCCGTAGATAAGCATCACGTGGTCGTAGGTCATCCGCCAGTCGTCCCATTGCTCCTGTCGCATTTGTTGTGTAGGCTGGATGCTGTCAGGCAGCATTGCTAGGCCCGTACGAGTGAAATTGCCTGACACATCTCCACCCCAGGCTACTGTATAGCCTGCCTCCAGTGCCTTGTCGAGCACATCCATCAACTGCTCGATGGGAATATTGTAGCTAGGCTTCAAACGCCATTTGTAGGGTGCCTCGATGACAAACCACTGATTAAACGGATGATGCGTATAGCTGGTCAGACTGACGTAGTCGTCAAGGTTGAGACCAAGACTTGCGGCAAACGACTTCGGAGTGTACGTCTTTCCTTCAAAAACAAACGTTTCTGGACAACGGCCTATATATTTCTCGATCATGGTCTGTACGCTGTCTTGCCAATGCTGCATCGGCTCTTTTGCCCCTTTCATGACGATGCTGCTCACCATACGCTCCAACTCAGGGAAGAACACCTTGAAGTTGGCTAGCGAATCACCTACAAGCGAACCTGGTGCAGGCATGGCATCTTCCGGACAGATGCCATGCAGACGAATCACCTCCAGCACGTCGTCGCATGAACCACCCTCCGAAATCTGGCTGTAACCATGCATGCGGACATAGTGCGTGGCGCAGTCCATATAGTCCTTGTTGACAACAAACATCTCGCAGAGGTCGTAGGTCTTACCCGTCTTACGAAGTATCTCACTCTCGAAATATCCCAATGTGGCATAAGCCCAACACGTACCGCTACGATGCTGGTTCTTAACACTGGTGATAGGATTCTCCTTGACGATTGTAAAGGTCTTTTTTACATCTGAGGCCAATGCCTTCTTCTGCAAGTGTTCCTGCGCCGCTGCTGTGGTCACTAGCAGGAGGGTTGTAATCAATGGTAATAATCTCATCATTTATATTTGTTTACTGCTATTTGAATATCTTTTGGGCGAACATTGTCAGGTAAATGCGCCAGTTGCGCCAGATGTGTCCACCATCATTCTCATAATATTCATAGGGATAGTGGTGCTCGTCAAGATAGTGGCGCAGGTCGGTATTCATCTGCATCAGGAAGTCGTCCTTGCCAATAGCTATCCAGAATAGCTTGGGTTTGGAGGCGAAGAGACGTGCCATCTGTCCGTCGAAGTCATCGTTGAGTTTAGAATTAGGTGTGTTGGGTGTCAGCTCACGAGGCATACGACAAGCTGCCGACTGCAGGCCGTAGTAATCGAACACCTGAGGATAGAGACGCGAGATGCCGAAGGTGTGACCACCACCCATCGAGAGTCCTGTCACAGCACGTGCCTCACGCTTCTTGATGGTCTTGTAGTGGCTGTCTATGAAGTTGACGATATCCATAAAACTCTCTTCCATCGTTGACTTGGCACCACGCTGGTTGAAGGCGTTGCCATCAGGGGTGTACATACCCTCGTGCCACCAACCTGGCGCAGCATTGCATGTTGGGTTTCCATTGGGCATGACGACAATCATAGGTACACATTTGCCTTCTGCAATGAGATTATCCATAATCTGAGACGTGCGTCCCAAATCGCCCCAAGACGTTTCGTCGCCACCATGACCATGCAACAGATACATCACAGGAAAACGCTTCTTGCCGTCATAAGTTGGTGGCAGATAGATGGTCATACGACGCTGCTGGCCCAACGTAGGACTGTCGTACCAGACACGCGACAGGGTGCCGTGGGGCACGTTGTTCACGGCATAGAGGTGTCCCTTGTCGCTGTCCGACTTCGACACAATGAAGATATTGCTAAGCGTCGAGATGTCACGATTGACATAGCTGTTGGCAGGGTCTATGAAACGCTGTCCATCAACCGTCAGACTATAGGAATAGAGTTCTGGCGCCAACGGACTCGTCGTCACTGTCCATACTCCATTATCCTGCTTGGTCATATCCAGTTTCTGACCACGAATCTCGTTGAAGTCGCCAAAGACGCTGACAGACTGTGCTGAAGGGTCGTAGAAGTTGAACGTCACCGTACCATCAGCATTCACTACGGGTGACTGCACCCTTGGGCGCTGGCCCAACTGCTGTTGTGCAAAACTGCCTACAGCAAGAAGTCCGCAGACAGCCAAAGTAAGAATTCGTTTCATGTTTGTTGTGTTGTTGGTTATGCTGTTTATTATAACGAAACACACTGACATTTATTATTTTATACTGAACGAAATAACTTGTCAACCCAAATAAGAAAAAGACGTTGCAAACTTTAATCTGCAACGTCTTTGCTTTGAAGCTTTGTACCCAGACCCGGGCTCGAACCGGGATGGGTTGCCCCACTGGTGTTTGAGACCAGCGCGTCTACCGATTCCGCCATCTGGGCTTCTTAGCGGGTGCAAAGGTACGAAGAAGAATGGAAAAAACAAAATAAATGGATAAAAAAAATAAAAAATAATTGCTTTTTCTTGCTTGGTAAGTAAAAAAAGCGTACCTTAGTAGTCGAATTTTAAATCTATATACCAAATGGAAAAATCCAATCAGAACTATTGTGTGATATTAGCCGGAGGAAAAGGTCGTCGGTTGTGGCCTTGTAGCCGTGAAGACCACCCCAAGCAGTTTATCGATTTCTTTGGTGTGGGTCGCACGCAGCTGCAGTCGACATTTGACCGCTTCTCGAAGGTGATACCACTGGAGAATATATTTATATGTACGTGTAAGGAATACCTGTCGCTGGTCAAAGAACAGATACCAGAGATTGACGAGCGCAACATCCTGGTAGAACCCGTCAACCGCAATACGGCACCCAGTGTGGCATGGGCCAATATGCGCATCAAGCGTACCAATCCAGATGCCAATATCATCATTACGCCATCAGACCAGCTGGTCGTTGACGAGGCATCTTATATGCGCAGTCTGGAGACGGGCATCAGCTATGTTTCTGAGCACGACGTGCTGCTGGTGATGGGTGTGAAGCCTACGCGTCCGGAGCCTGGCTACGGCTATATCCAGATGGGCGACCTGAGTTGCAAACCCGACGTCTTCAAGGTGAAGTCGTTCACCGAGAAACCTGAACGCGAGTTTGCCAAGATGTTCATGGAGAGCGGTGAGTTCTATTGGAATACTGGTGTGTTTATCACCAACAGTCGCAAACTGACGCAGAGCTTCGAGAGCATTTTCCCCAGCGTGTTGCGCAATCTGAAGTTTGAAAAGCCTAAGTACAGCTATGACGAAGAACTGGAGTATGTCGCCCAGAACTATCCGCGCTACCCTAACCTCTCCATCGACTATGCTATCCTGGAGCATAGCGACGACGTTTTCATGATGAAGTGCGACTTCGGCTGGGCCGACTTAGGCACGTGGCATGCCGTCTATGAGTATATGAGCAAGAGCGAGGGCGACAACGTGGTGGTTAACTCAGAAGTCATGATAGAAGACTCGCGCAACAACGTCATCAAGTTGCCGAAAGGTAAGGTCGCCGTCATCAACGGACTGGACGGCTATATCGTAGCCGAAGAGGGCAACGTGCTGCTTATCTGCAAGAAGGGCGACTCATCGGCACTGGTGCGCAAGTATGTCAACGAGGTACAGATGAAATATGGTGACGACTTCGTTTAATTCAAAATTCGCAATTCATAATTCGTAATTAATGATAGTTGGTATTGACGCTAAGCGCATAGTGCGCAATGGAACGGGACTGGGCAGTTATGGTCGCACGCTGGTGAATGACCTTATCCGCTTGGGCGACAGTGACATGCAACTGCGGTTGTATGCCCCTGACGAAGGTCGCGACGAGTTGCGCAGCCAGATTATCGAGGGTGCTGAGTTCTGTTATCCCAAGGGACATCCTGCCGCCCTGCGCAAGGCGTGGTGGCGCTCACGCAGCATTGTCAGCGATTTGGTGCGCGATAGCGTAGAGGTCTATCACGGCTTGTCAGGTGAACTGCCTATGGGGCTGCGTAAGGCCGGCATCCGTGGCATCGTCACCATCCACGACCTTATCTTTATGCGCCATCCAGAGTATTACCATTGGCTCGATACCAAGATCTACGAGTGGAAGTTCCGCCAGTCATTGCGCGAGGCCGACCACATCATCGCCATCAGCGAGCGTACCCGTCAGGACATCCTGGAATTGGGTGGTGAGGAATATGCCGACCGCATCAGCGTCATCTATCAGAGTTTTGCACCCCACTTCTCTGGTTCTGTCCAGGACGAGCGCAAGGCCGCTGTCCGCGAGAAGTATAAGCTGCCCCAGCGCTTCGTGCTGAATGTCGGCACCATCGAGGCCCGTAAGAATCTCGCGCTGGCCGTCGAGGCTGTCGACCTGTTACCACAGGATATCCATCTCGTAGCTGTTGGTCGCCAGACCGATTATGTCCGTCAGTTGCCCCACAGCGAACGTCTGCACCTGTTGAGTGGTGTGCCCGACCAAGACCTCGCAGCCATCTATGCATTGGCCGAAGCTTTTGTTTATCCGTCACGCTACGAAGGGTTTGGCATTCCCATCATCGAGGCCATTGCTGCCGGACTGCCTGTTGTCGCCTGTACGGGTTCGTGTCTGGAGGAAGCCGGTGGACCTCATAGTCGCTATGTCGGTCCTGACGACGTCATCGGAATGGCAGAGGCACTGAAGATGTCACTGCGTGGTGCCCGCGGTCGTCAGGAGCGCATCCTGCGCAGTCGTGAGTATATCCAGAAGTTTGAGGGTAACGACGTCGCCCGCCAAGTAGCGGAACTGTATAAGTAATTACGAGTTACGAATTACGAATTTTGAATTACAACTTCACGTTGAGTTGTACCAGCAGGTCGGCCATCGACGATTGGTCTATCTGTTGCAGACCTGTTCCTATGATGCTACGGTCAAAGTAGTTGGTAACACCCAGTTTCGTTGCCAACGCCAGATGCTTGCCGATATTTGCCTGCGCCATGAGACTATAGCGGATGCCATGCCCATAATAGGCAGGAAAGGAGAAGTCGTATTGCATGGACGGCTCATACTGGTAGAGGCGACTGTCGTAGTCGTCGCTATGAAACCACGCCAACGTGCCCGTTACCTTCAGCCACTGCTGTTGCCAGCGAACCTGCTGACCCACCATCACACCCCGACTGTTGGAGCCTTGTTCGCTGACCACTACCCCATCGCCCTGGGTGCGTAGCGTCAGTGTTGGCGTCGCTGACCAGTCTACAGCCATTCGCAGGCGATGACTCGTCTGATTAATAATCAACTTCTTCGTGTCGTTGTCGTGCTGACGGATATGCATGCGATAGCGCATGTTCCACGTCCACCGCTTTCTACTGTAACGGGCAGCCAACAAGGCATCGAAGGCATCGCTGCTTGCCGACACTTGATAGCGAGGCCATGAGAAGTGTGCGTAGTCCATATAGCCTTGAAAGTACCAACTACGCACGGGTTGCCACGTAGCACCCAGGTAGATGCCGTGCTCATTCTGTATGCCGCTACCCTCCCTGAAACTGTTGGCATGCTGTGCTGTATAGCGCTTGTCGTAGTAGCGGTGCAGCAACATCAGCGACAGCTGATCGGTGACCTTGCAATTAGCCGTATGTATCAGTGCCACAGCACCTTTCTTGTTCAGCGCCGTCTCGCCACTGAATGCCCAACGGTGGTTATTCCATCCGTAGTCCAGACTCATGTTCAAGAAGTCGTTACCCTCGGCGGCATAGGCGCGATAGAGTGCATTCTGCTGGGGTTGCAGTGGTCGGTCGTAGTGGGTATAGACCGCATTGGCATTGATGTGCAACGTACCCTGTTTCCACCCGATGCTCGCACCCAGGTCAGCCTCCTCGGTGTTGTGTTTCTTCTCCAGCTCCGTGGGTGTGCGGTGGTAGCCACTATATAGCAAGGTACGAGCCGAACCGTTGTCGTTCAGCGTGGCATCGATAGCCTGATATGAGGCAAAGGCCGTCACCCGCCATTGCTGGGCGATACGCACCGTAGCGGCAACGCCCTGCAAATGGTCGCTGACCGATCGTGAACTGTGTGCCGACAGCGTATGCATGCTGCGTCCCATGGTCTGCAGCATCGCCAGCTTACCCAGTCGAAAACTCGTGTTCATCACCAGTCCCAGCCCCATCTGCACCCGATAGTGTCCCAAGTTCAGCTCCTCCAGTCGCCCGAAGTCGCGCAACTGCACATAGTAGTTATACTGGTCGTAGCCCCAACTGTTCTTGTTGGTAAAGAACGGCTCGCCAGCATCCTGTGCTGCCGTGATGCCAGCCTTAATGCGGTTGTCCAGCGTGTACTGGTAGCGCACATCGTGACGATACTTATAACCCAGGTAGCCGTTCCTGTCGCCCTGACGTTCATAGAACGGAATCTTACCTGTTGCCGTCAGGCGGTGATGGCCACGTTTCAACAGGTCGTCCAAAGTGGGCCATACCGACGGCTTCCGCTCTTCGCCAGCCACAACAAAGTGTTGCAGCAGTCGACGCGTGTGGTAGTCCAACCCCTTCACCATCTGCAGCTCGCTGAGTGAACGGACAGGCTTGTAGTGGTCCAAATATTCCATGATGCCTTCCACCTGCTGCGCAGTCAGAAAGGGCAGTGCCTCCAGTTCCTCCCTACTGGTCTGGTTCAGGTTGATGGGTGTCTGCACCCGTTCCTCCAACTGTTCCAGGAGTTCCTCGCCGTAGCTCTCCTCCATATCCTCTGCCGTCAGCCACTCGCGTAACGACTCCTGCCAGTCACTCTGTGCAGTGACTGGCAGTGTAGACAGCAAAAGCCATAACAAAAGCATCCATTGTTTCATACTACCTGCAAAGGTAGCCATTTCCTCCTTTGTTTCCAAATATTGGACAAAGAAAATAACAATTGTAGCACAAGGATTCTTTTATTTCACCTTCGCAACCAGCGTATCTGGATAGCTGGGCATAGCACCGTTCTGTGTGCAGACGTAGGCCGAGACTTCTACAGCTATGCGGTGAGCCTCCTCTATGGGTTTGCCGTTAAGGATGGCGGCACAGAAACTGCCCGTGAACGAGTCGCCAGCACCGACGGTATCTGCCACGGTGACCTTGGGCGTCTCTTGGAATGAGGTCAGACCGGGTGCAAAGACGTACGAGCCGTTGGTGCCACAGGTCAGCACCAGCATCTTCAACTTGTAGTCAGCCAGCATCTTCTCACAAATACCTCGCATGTCGAGGTCGTCATAGCCATACATGCGTTTGATGACTACCAATTCCTCGTCGTTGATCTTCAGGATGTTGCAACGTTTCAGCGACTCCTCGATGACGTCCTTGGAATAGAACTGCTGACGCAGGTTGATATCAAAAATCTTCACGCAGTCTGCTGGGGTATCGTCCAGGAACTGACGAATGGTAGCCCATGACACCACGTTTCGCTGAGCCAGTGAACCAAAGCAGACGGCACGACAACTCTTGGCAATCGTTGCTATCTCAGGGGTATAGGGAATGTTGTCCCATGCCACGCCCTCCTTAATCTCATAAGCGGGAATACCGTCGCCAGAGAGTGTCACCTGTACCGTACCCGTTGGATAAGGCACACGCGGCATCAGATAGTTCAACTTGTGCTCCTTCAGCGCTTCAATGGTTTCTTCAGCCAGGGCGTCCTCGCCCAATGCACTGATGGCCAGCGTCTGCAGACCAAACTGTCCGGCATGATAAGCGAAATTGGCAGGTGCACCACCCAGTTTCTTTCCTTCGGGAAGCACGTCCCACAGTGCTTCACCAAGTCCTACTACATAACGTTTTGTATTCATATCTTTTATTATTTATCAATTATCAATTATCATTTAGGGCGATGCCCGCTTTATCGTTTGATTCTTGGAATATAAGTAAAGAGGTAGATGACACCAATGGCCATGACGGCAACGGCACCGGCCTGTCCCATGGCATCG
>Ga0310695_10002927_pt1 | contig 34666 bp, 29 predicted proteins | sample RumenRJG_04DNA_FD_203882 | JGI IMG/M metagenome (GOLD analysis project Ga0310695, IMG submission 203882) | Bovine rumen microbial communities from Lethbridge, Alberta, Canada - RJG_04 (v2) (version 2) | ecosystem: Host-associated > Mammals > Digestive system > Stomach > Rumen | place: Canada... | reverse complement strand
CATATCGCTTTCAGTCCCGACATGGAGAAATGCCAGTAGTCAGGCAGAGAAAGCACTTTGAGAAGAAAGCCGAGGAGCTTATTCGGAATTTCCTTGTTCCGCAGGAGCTTGCTGCTGATCATAGTATAGTTATCAGTTTTCTTGACACGGTTCAGCACAGCATTCTCGACCATGAATGTTTCAAGTTCATAATCATACTGCGGGATAGAAGTATCCCTTGCAGAATACTCATAGAAACTGTAAAGCGGCTGTATCCTGCCGGTAGATGATTCATTCGGCATAAGCGTTTTTATTTCCAAATAGCCCCATTCTTTCAGTTCTGAAAGAGCGGTGTCGATAGCAGTTTCTCCGTCAGGACATATTGCAATAAGTCCAGCCTTAGAGAAATTCCATTCATGGGGAAAATCCATTACTCTTGCAAGCAGACCAATCGCGCTCCAACTGAGATTGGTAGACCGCACGAAGCAGTTGCTCAGAACGGCATAACCGCTGAATTTATGTATCTCGCAGACGGTATCGTCCACGGTTTTCTTTTTCCTGTTATGATTGTCCATTTCCATTCCTCCCTCAGCTTATCTGCCGTACACAAATTCCATGTTCGCTATGTACAGCTTATTTACCGCATAAACACAGCCATACGGCTTATCCACTTTCAGGAGAAACTTTCTGCCGTTCAGCTCAGATACAGCATTTTTGATCTCATCACGGGTGAACTTCGACAGCTCATCGTGGTCACACAGTTCATCGACAGTGGAATAATCCTTTTCGACCTTGTTGAGCATTACGGTAAGAACCGGAACACAAGCCTTAGCATCGAAGTTGTAGTTTACCCTCGGTAAGCTGATTCTTGTAGGGTTTGGCATAGAAAAACCTCCTTAACATAGTTCATCTGAAATAAAAAATCGCTCCTCATTGCTGAGAAGCGATGTACGGTATTCAATTTTGGGCATAAAAATAGCGGACAGCGCTTCTGTTATGAAACACCGTCCGCTTTTGTCCATTATCCAGTTTGATTTGTCAACAGGCTTTCTACCGTTTTAAGGCTGTTTTCGGCTTCTACCAAGTTTCTACCAACTTTTATCCAGTTGGTTTTCTACCGAGTTTCTACCAGAATTCTTCAAAATGCTTGTATTTTCAGAACAGCGCTGTTACGCTGTTTTTGGGCTTTCTACCACCAAAAAGCCCCATGGAATCGGAGTTTTAGTGTGACTCAGTGTGACACGGTGGTACTCAGTGTGAAATTGGTTTGGTAATACCATAAATACGCGCAAAATACAATAGTTTTTGATATAATAATATTTGTAAGCGGTTCATACTTCTGCAGTTGATTCTTCCACACTACATTTGCCTCTATTTTGCATCAATTACAGTCTTTTCCGACAAGATAGTTATCATTTTCTGATCAACAAAAGGTTGACAATGCAATGTATAAATGATATAATAAGAAACGTAGCAGAAATGCTTTTCATTAATGCGGATTTATCCGTAATATGCGCCTGTAGCTCAGTGGATAGAGCAGTGGCCTCCGACGCCATGTGCGGTGGTTCGATTCCACTCAGGCGTACCAGCGGGGAGCCCCCGCGGGCAGTTTCGCGTCTCAGTTTTTCCGGGACGCGAATTGTTTTCCGCGCATGAAAGTCATCTATTTCGTACAGATAACACATATCGTCATGACTAAATTGATGACATGTCCAAAAAAGCCCGAAATATCGGGCTTTTTTGCTACCCAAATCTCGAAAATTTTACTTCGATTTTCATAGATGACATTGTGCTGTTTTAGCCATGTGTAAGGATTTGAACTCTCAAAAGTGCAAATTCAGTCCCCTCCAAAGGTCTAAATACAGGCAAAGATCGTTTTTTCGGCAAAAAATAGTACACAAAGTTTCGGACTCGGTTTTAGTGGTTTTCACGAAATGTGAAAACACTGGAATCGAGTCCTTTTTTGTTTCCCCGAAAGCCAAGTGATAGAAATACTATCAGCGCTTTGTGAGCCGTTTCTGACGGCATTGGTTGCAGTTCGGGAAACTACACCACCGAGAGCAGCTAAAGCCGCTGTGAACGATTTGTGAGCCTGTGAATGAAGCATTTCACTCGGATGTACGATTTTGTTTTTTTCTGAGGCACTCCAATATTATCATGAATGCTTTTTGATGCTCTTCCGATACAGAAATACATCACAATTCTCAAGGATAACTGCTATGCTTCTATTATATAAAACATAAGAAGTGTGCAAATTCGCCCTCAAATATGGACGTAATGTTAAAATTTTGTGCATTTTTTGGTTTTCTCTTGATGTTTATGATAAAGTATGCTATAATCTGTTTATCATAATTGTTGATTTCAAACTATAATCAACTAAAAAGGGAGGTCACCAATAATGACAATTAACCAAAATAAGAATGGCTCAAAACTTGTATTAGCAGTTGAAGGAAGACTCGATACAACTACGGCTCCTCAGCTTGAATCTGAAATTAAATCCTCTATCAGCGGTATCACTGAACTCGAATTTGATTTCAGCAAGCTCGATTACATTTCATCAGCAGGACTTCGTGTACTTCTTTCTGCACAGAAGATCATGAATAAGCAGGGAAGCATGGTTATCCATGGTGCAAGTGAAAATCTGATGGAGATCTTTGACGTTACAGGATTTATTGATATTCTTACTATTGAATAATTAAGGATGAAGGAAAAAAACTATGATTAATGACATAACACGCCAAGCATATGAACATAACTCAGAACAGGGACTTGCTGCATGGGAAGACTTTATCAATAATGAAACAAATAAGCCGATGGAGCTTACTACCGAGCTTTTGATGAAGCTCATTAATGATAATAAGGATACTGAATACGGTAAAAAGTATGATTTTGCCAATATACATTCAGTTGAGGAATATCAGAAAAAAGTACCTGTTGTTGTATATGACGACCTTGCACCTTATCTCGAACGTATGATGGCGGGCGAAAAGAATCTGCTTACTGCATATGAATATAATCATTTCAACGAGACATCGGGTACAGTCGGAGCTCCTAAGGTTGTGCCGATGACCGATAAGCAGTCCGAAGTTTTTGCAAAATACAATAATCTTATAATGTATGGAATAATCCGCAAAAACCTTCCTGATGACTGGATGAACGGACGCGGCTTCTGTACATCAAGCGGTAACTGCCGTACTCTTCCAAGCGGTCTTACTGTTGGTGAGGCTTCTGCCAAAATGGCTGACTACATAAAGGGCGGCAAAGAGGCTCTCGATGCCATGATCCGCACTATGTACACCTCGCCTCTTGAGGGACTTAATCCCGAACACGGCTCCGATACAAAATATATCCACACCCGCTTCGCTCTTATGGATAAAGAGGTGCGCGGTATGGTTACAGGCTTTTACAGCGTTATTGTTCTGTTCCTAAGATATATCGAAGACAATATCGACATTCTCATAAATGATATTGAGAAGGGTACTATTTCTGATGAGATAGAGCTGCCCGATTCAGTCCGCGAGAGCCTTCTCAAGAAGATCGAGCCTATGCCTGAACGTGCTGCCGAGCTCAGAGAAGCCTTCAAGGACGGCACGGATACTCCGTGGGTAAAGAAGGTATGGCCGCATTTCTCATATCTGACCGGTGCAGGCGGCGACGGCTTTGAGATCTATGACCGCCTCATTAAAGAGCATTTCACTGGCGATGGAGTTGCAAATATCTACTCCGGCGTTACCGCTTCTGAGGGACTTTGGTCTGTTCCCTCAGGCGTTAACGATTTCGACAGCATACTCGCTCCTTGTGCTGCTTTTGTTGAGTTCCTGCCCGTTGAAGCCGGGGACGATTTCAGTAAGTGCGTCACTCTTGACAAGCTTGAAGTCGGTAAGATCTATGAGCTCATTATCACAAATCTCAGCGGATTCTGGCGCTATCGCATGAGCGATGCCGTTATCGTTACCGGATTCTGCAACAAGACTCCTAAGGTTCAGTTCATGTACAGAGTCAACAGGACTATTAACCTCGCTGAGGAAAAAACTACTGAAAAGGCTCTTCAGATCGCTGTTGAGAATACTTGTAAGGAAATGGGCATCGAGCTCGCTGACTTCTCTGTTTATCCTAACACCGATGTTACTCCGAACAGATATGATTTCCTTATCGAGCCTCTGCACGAGATAAATAAATTCGATATGGATGCCCTCAAGGAGAGCGTGTTCAAGAACCTCTGTCAGGCTAATCCTGTATACTTCGACTGCTACGACGATCACTGGCTGGACAAGCCTGAGGTCTGGCTCCTCCAGCCTGAAACTTCCCTGCTTTACCGCGATATGATGGTATTCAGGGGCGCGTCCCTGAACCAGCTAAAGCCCGTGCGCGTTATTATGAATGAACGTCAGAGGAAGTTTTTCTTTGCTCTCCGTCAGGAAATGGAAGAATAAAAATATTCCCTGTACTGCCTCGTCAGTGCAGGGAATTTGTATAAAACAAAGTCTTATTACCAATCATATTATCGAAATATAATCATAGGAGGGCAGCAAATGTCAGGTAAAGCATATTACAATGGCATTATATATACTGCTGATGCAGAATTGCCGGTCGCCGAGGCTTTTGCAATTGAAAATGGAAAGTTCATTTTTGTCGGCAAGACCTCCGATCTCCCTGAGTGCGAAGAACGTATCGACCTTAAGGGAAAATGCGTGATACCCGGTCTGATAGATTCACATTGTCATATGATTGCTGGTATCACTCAATCGGCGGCAAATATGCTGTTTATTGATCCCAAGACCGCTCCGGATCATCTTGCAGAAGAGATAAGCACACAGCTCAGGCATCATCATATTCCTGAGACAGAAACTATTACGATAATGGGAATTGACCTGACTATAGGAGAATTCAGCGCTGCGAACATCGACCCTGCCGTTTCGGACAGACCGGTCATCATTTTCAGCAATGACGGTCATGCACTTCTGCTCAATTCAAAGGCTATGGAAGAGCTCGGTATCTGCAAGGAGACTCCCGATCCCGACAGCAACAGCTATTACGTCAGAAATGAGAACGGTGAGCCGACTGGTCTTGTTATCGAGATAGCCGCTATGCTTCCGTGTAAAGCACTCATTAGGGAGATCGCTCCCGAAGAAAACGAGGAGATCATCCGTGAGCTCGTACTAAGCTATTCACGGCTCGGCTATACGGGAATATTTGAGGCTATGTCTGCCGATGACGACAGTACCGACGTGCTGGAAATATTGCAGAAAATGGATAAAGCCGGCAGAATTCCGCTGCATATCTCGACAAGCTTCTGCTATCACGGCGAGGATATTATGAATGCCGAAACAGTTCTCGGACTTATGAAGCGCAATCGTGAGATGTATTCTTCAGAAAACGTAAACCACGACACACTGAAAATGATAACCGACGGAACTGTTGAAGAACAAACAGCTCTGCTGTATGAGCCATACGCCGACTCTGAGGACAATTATGGTTCAGAAATGCTCAGTGCGGAGGAAATGAAAAATGCAGCACGACTTGCTGCTGACGAGGGATTCTCGGTGCATATCCACGCTATCGGCGACAAGGCAGTAACACGGGCTCTTGACGTTCTGTGTGAACTCAAAGGCTGCGAGGGAACGAGGACTATCGCACACAATCAGCTTTATACGGACGACGATACAGCCCGTATCATAAATGACGGCGGCATCTTCTTCCAGACCACTCCTCAGTGGACGAAAAACGACGATCATACGCTCAGATTTCTCGGTGAACAGCGCTTTGCAAAACAGTTTCAGTCAGGAACTATGCAGCGCGGAGGCGTAACTGTTACTTTCGGAAGCGACAGCTGCCTTGAACCCGAAACTGCCAATGCGTTTGCAGGTATTTTTTACGCTTCTGCCCGCGGGGACTCTGCTGCCTGCGGAAAGGAATGCCTGCCGCCTCAGAGTGAGAGTATGACCCGTAAGGAAAGCCTTCTGGCATATACTTTAAACGCTGCAAAACAGCTCAGGATCGACCATAAAACCGGAAGCATTTCCGTTGGAAAGCTTGCTGATTTTGCGGTCATCGACCGTGATGTCATAAACTGTCCGGTCCAGGAGCTGAAAGAAATAAAGGTTGAGCAAACCTGGTTCTGCGGAAACAGGATCATATGAGCTCACATCATCAATACATTTTTCAGGCTGCTTCGGCAGCTTTTTTTATCCTGAAAAATTCCTGATAGCTCCCCTATCATCTTGCTTTCACCATACAGTGATACAATTCTTCTGATTAAAATTTTAGATAATCGTTCATAATTAATTATTAATTTCATAATACATTCATCAAGGATCAAGTGGCAAATGGTGCTATATACCTTGGATTCTCCGCAGGAGCTTATCTTGCCTGTGACGAAATAGAGTATGTAAAGAATTACGACAAGAACGACGGTTTTATTACTGATGGCAACTTTCATGCTCTTGGATTCACGAATAAATACGTTCTTTGTCACTTTGATTATAGAGATGAAAAAGATATTCAACTCTGTAGACTGTATATTGGTGATGAGGCAGAACTGATTACACTGAATAATAATCAGTTGGTAGTTTTACCATAGAAACACAGTTGAATTTTGAAGATTGACTGAAAGAGGTCATTTCTCCGATAAGATCGAGCTTTGATTTGACGGTATTGTAACGGGTGCGACTCGCTCAGGGTTGCTCCCTTTTTTTATATACCGGATTGAAAAGCAGAGCTGAGTATGGTATAATTGGTAATATGATCAATGTGCGAGAATGCTCGCACAAATCGTAATTTGTCTTTCTATGGGAGAATAGAAAAATGGAAATCTGAAGAATAGAAACAGGCGATGAGTAAATAGAAATAATAAGGAGATTTTAACTATGACACAAAAAGAAAGACTTGTATATTTTATTAATAGGATAAACAGTGATGAAGAATTGAAAGAGGAAATTTACAATAAGTGTGATCCAGATACTATTTATCCTCAGAAAGAACTTATGGAGGATTTGGAATGGCTTATGGAAGGCGGGAGCGAAGGAAACTATGATCTTGTCCCATTTGCTAATGATGGTTCTGGTGGACTGTACTTGCTTGTAAATGATCAACATATTGCGTATTTTGATTCAGAGGGCTGTGCTGGATATGTGGCTGAATCTGTTGATGATTTTTTCAATATCCTTTTCGTATTTCGCTTTTTCTGTCTTTCTAAGGGTGTGATGAAGAGTTACGAACAATTTCTTAAGGAGTGTGAGGAGAATTTGTTCGAGATTAAGCCATCGGAAGCATTTGAGAGATTTCTTATCAAGGAAAAGATGGAGACGGACAAAGAAAAGGTGTATGAGAAATTCATTAAAGGGTTAACAATCACGCCTATATTTGAAATCAATCCTATAGATGAGGAATATGTGAAGACAAATAACTTGCTTGGTATGGAAGAAGACGAATTCCTTGAACTCTGCAAGAAGATTTGTTCGCAAGGATAGGAATCTAAAGCCTAGCATGTTTTTTATTTGAAGAAGATATGATTTAATTCTAGTAATAACAAAAATGACAAATCGTGAGTTGTAGAGGTCTTGATGATGGGAAAAGAATTGTCGGAAATGACGTTGGAAGAATTGTGGGAATTATTCCCAATATTCCTTGTTCAGCACGATGATCAATGGAACGGATATTACGAGGAGATAGAAGCCGCGATCACTGACCTTTTGAAAGATTATCAGATTAAAAGAATCAGTCATATTGGAAGTACGGCGATACAGGAAATATGGGCTAAAAGCATTGTTGATGTTATGATTGAGATCTCTGAAAGCGCTGATATAGAAGAAATTTCACTCATTTTGGAACAAAATGGTTTTATCAAAATGTCCGATGAAAAGAGACGTATTTCACTCAACATGGGATATACAAAAGACGGCTTTGCAGATAAGGTCTATCACATTCATCTTAGGTACACCGGAGATAATGATGAGCTGTATTTCCGAGACTATATGAATGAACATCCCGAATTGGCTAAAGAATATGAAGCATTGAAATTACGGCTCTGGAAACAATATGAACATGACCGAGATGGCTATACAAACGCAAAAACAGAGTTCATCTCTAAATGGACGGCTGAAGCACGAAAGGAATATGGAAACAGATACTAACAGCTTCTCAGTCACCGCAGTAAATTATATAAGAAGGAGTGAACCCCATGTGTACTTGGTTCTATGCAGAAAGATCCACGCTGTCACCGCTCATCAACGGACTATCCTGAGCCAAAGCCGGAGTTTATGCAGATATAAAATGATGATAATGGAAGGAACTTGAAATATGTTTTTTAAAAAAGCTAAAAAGGAAAAACAAGAAAACGAAACAATAAATAATGCAGTTTTCGGAGAGCTTGAATACATTGACTGTGCGTGGGAAGGATATTCGGTAAGCTCGCTGTTCGGTGAAGAAAAGACCATTGATCTGTATGTGTATGCTGATGAAGATGATAAGATCATTGAAGAGCATCAGGAAAAGGTATATCAGAATTATCTCAGGTATCGTATAGAAATCGAAGACGCTGTCAGAAAAGTTATTTTCAGAGAATTTAAGCTTCCGTATGATTTTGACCTTACATCACGATTCAGAGTAAGTTCAATAATAGTGACCTGCGACGGTAATTGTGGCTTGGCAATAGTTGACACTACCTATGAAATGGGACATAACCGTTTCAAATTTGTGGTCGAAACCGAACCCGACTACGAATTTACAGATTCAGAAGAATATTATATAGAAACTAAATGATAACAGGTAAATAAGATTACTTTCAAAAAAGGACGGCGAATCATGAACAAGGTATATGTAGCGATAGACCTCAAATCCTTCTACGCATCGGTAGAGTTCGTAGAACTTGGGGTTGATCCGCTGAACACAAATCTTGTGGTAGCCGATCAGAGACGTACCGAAAAGACGATATGCCTTGCCGTTTTCGCCTGAGCTTATCTCTCTGCTCAGGCTTTCGATGCTCCGTCAGCGAATTCGTGGAGCGAATGCGACATCTCTCACCGCCGCTTCGGTCGTCGGTATCTCGATCACGCTCCTGCGTGATGCTCTCAATATCATCGGTGTCAATATTCTAAACTGGTACGGCGCAGTTATTGCGCAGTCTGGGCGGCAGTTTGATGAAAGTGGAGTTGACTTTTTAGTGGTTTTTCGATAAAATGATATTATTAGTGCGATAACATGACTTGATCGCTAAAGATTTGCAGGAGGTGCATATAATGAAAAAGTTATGGACTTATAACTATCAAAAAGGACTAAGCAGTCAGCTTGTCTCAAAAGATTATTATCAAGACGAAAAATATCTGTACTTTTGCTTTTGCTATTATAAAGCTTATGATAATCATTCGCTGATAATAAAGCTCGATAAAGAAACCGGAGAAGCACAGACTATATATGAAATATCTCATATTATAAGAAGTATCGGTGCTGTAGAAGACGGACTGATATATTTTACTAATCTTAGAAGAGAAGTTACCTGTATTGATCTTAACGGTAATGAGATATGGAAAACAGAACTTGATGATGGAAATCCTTTGTTTAAAGTACTGATCGACGGAGAGAAGATATACGTAAATAGTGACGGGACATACTGCCTTAACAAGAAAGACGGAAGCATAGTCTGGCATCATAATAATTCAAAGGGATATGATTTCTGCTTTGATGAAAAGAATATATATGTAGCTCCCGCAGGAAACAGTGTATACTGTTTGGATAAGCATACGGGTAAAGAACTCTGGCAATGCGGCAATGATCAATGGTTTAAGAGTATAACTGTCTTTGATGAGAAAACACTAATGCTTGTAGGAACCTCAAAACAGATCGTATTTATGGATATAAACAATGGTGATATCATTAACAGCAATTCAGGAATGAAATATTTATCAAATGATCCGGTCATAAAGAATGGGCTTGTCTTTCTTGGCGACTGCAACAATATATTTGAGGATGAAAGCAAATCAGGTCATATGTACTGCTTAAAGGTCAGTGATACGTATAAAACAAAAAAGATATTTAGTACTGAAATTGAATCCGGAGTAAGTTCCGCTGCATTCTTCTATAATGATAAAATATTCTTTGGAACCGGAAAGGGATATTTATATATCGTTGACCCAGATAGCGGAGAAATAATCAAGAAGAAAAAAACTTCGGGTACTTGTAGGTGTCTTGCATTTGACGGGGATAAAATCTTTATCATGTCCGATAAAGGGCAGGTTGAATGCGATAGCTTGAAATGAACATAGGCAATTGGTATAAAGCAGAATAATCTGATAAGCTGTGTGAGCGAACTGTAGCTCCGCAGCTTTTTTCATTTTCCCCATAACAACTTGACGAACTCGAAAACTCTAATGGCGCACAAAGTTCATGCGCCCTGCGAATAGACTGATAGTTCCGAAATTTGCTATAATATATCGTGGGATAAAATCATATCCTGCGATACTCAAAACCGAAAAGAGGTAATGTGAATGAGTAATAAGATGAGCTTTTCCGCACAAAGTGCGATGGGTGTATCAGAAAGAAAATCTGAATAGAAGTTATCTATCACCGGAAATCCGTGATCTATCATATATCGTGCCTTTTCTTTTGCATACATCAAGTTATTGGTAAATACGCCGAATTCTCGGTCGTATTCCGAAGCCATGTAGTTTACTCCGAGCCGTTTGGCTATCGGTGCGATGATACAGTCCGGTGACGCACTTATGATAAGATCATCCGACTATTTCTGAGCAAGATACCACGCTGATATTCTTTTTTCGTGCTTATCCCAGAATTTTTCAATCTGCTCATCAAAATCATCTATCATTCCGAGAAAGCTGAAAAAATGTCTTTCCAACTTGTATCTTGGCAGCTTTCCTTTTTTGTATAGTATCAGATTTTTGATCGCTTTTGGCACAAAGGTAAACCATAACTTAGGATGACGTTTTGCGCACCATAAAGCAAAGCTAACAGTACAGTCGGGATAATAAATCGTTCCGTCAAAGTCATATACATTCATCATTTCCCCTCCTTTGCCATTTTTCATTTTTTGAAAAACGGATCATGTTGCGGTTATAGCCCGTTGTTACAAGATATGCCTTTTCTTTATGCGATTCCATAAGTCCACTTAATATATAACCGCTCAAACCTTTTATTTCAAGATCGGGGTCTGTAAGGTCGAATAATTTGCCCGAATCGCGTTCTATAATAAAGACCGAATCGTCCTCAAAAAACAAGGAAATCTCAAATAGAAGCGGTTTTTTAGATCGTTTATTCTTTTCAAGTATCGTAAGACCGATCTCCTCCACGAACAGTGCCGCATGATTTGCTGTCTTCTTTGGATAATCATGCGATGACAGGAGCTTCTCAACGCTTTCCGATAGTGACGCTGCCTTGTCAGCCGTAAGGATATCATCCATTACAACTATCTCCGAATCTATATCTTTAAGCAGATATGGGAAGTTATCCCTTCCGAACCGCAGATATACAAATAAGTACGCAGAGATCAGCGTCATCAGCGAAGCAGCGATAAAGCCTGCCCACATTCCTTTGATCCCGAAAAACAATGATCCAAGTATCGGAAAAACAATGTAGAGCAATCCGTTTTGAAGTATTGCAATACACGTTGCCATACAAATGCGGTCGATAAGCATATAGTAGGAAGTTGTGAGCGATACGACGCTGCATAGCGTAAAGCCAATTGAAACGATACGGATCGCAGTCATTGACGGCGCAAGTGCTTCTCCGCCGGTGATACCGAACAGACCGCAGAATTGTTTTGAAAAAATGCATATAAGCAGCGTTGCAATTACTCCTTCAAGAACGGCTGCCTTCAATGCTGCTCTCATGACTCGCTTTATCAGAACATGGTTTTTCTCGCCGAAGTATGTGCCTATCAGTGGCTGCATCGCCATTCCGACTCCGTCAAGCACAACGCTGAATTCTATCAGGCTGACGACCACCGCAAGCGTGATAAGACCTGTTTCACCGTAATGATTTGAAACAAATCCTATCATCACGTAATCCATTAGTGCCCAGCAAAGATATACGGAAGAATCTACGATACTGTAGCGGGATGTCAGCAGGAAGTCCTTGAAAGAGAGATGCCATACAAAATGGAGCGTGTTTCCCTTTCGGAAATAATGCCAGCAGCAGGCCAGGATACCAAGCCCGTTGCCAATCACAGAGCCAAGTATGATACCCGTCATTCCCATGAATTTCGTCAGTACGACCGAACAAACGATATTTCCACCGATTTGGAATCCATAGCAGATATTATTGCAAAGCTCATCACCGTCACTGTAAACCATTTGTTCAAGATAAAATATAACAATTGTGAAGAAAGCATTGATTGGAGCAAGACGATAGTATCTGAGCGCCTGCTCTAGCATTTCACCCTTGATACCGCCTATGCTGAAATAAGTATCCTGTATCAGAAAGATCGTGAGAGCTGAGATAAGCCCTATTGAAATACTGATGATTAAACCTTGTCCGTATATCTCATCGGCTCGTTTCTTTCGCATAGCGCCAATCTCTCTGGTGAAAACGATACCCACGCCTGTTGATACAAGGTCCCCGAAAAATGTAACAATGCCTGTGACGGGTGTGATCGCATTGATCGCAGCAACTCCGGTCTCTCCGATAAAGTATCCCGCAATGATACTGTCGCAAAGCAGCATTATGTACATGACCGCCTTTGTGAATGTTCCCGATATAAACATAGAACCGAATTTTCGTTCACAGAATCCTTTCATTTTTCTTCTCCTTTATTGCTGTTCAAATAATCAAAAACGCACTCTGAATAGCTAATATCGTCACATAGCTGTTCAAAGTACGTTTAAATAAATATAAAGGTAACGAAATGTCGCAGCTATAAGTTATTGCTTTTTTCCATTTGTCTCCAGTCTAACCTCATAGATAACAGCATCTTCAGGAACCTCATCAATAGGCACGATACGATTATCAGGAACCGGAATGTCAGGAAAGAAGGCCGCCTCTCCGGATTTCAAGTATTTGCCCATTGCTACCGCAATATCTTCCATCATTGAAAGCAATGGTTTCAATTTCTCTGATTCACTATTGTCAGATCCTGTAGCATAACGTTAATACTCATAAATCCATTCTGAAGGTCCAGTTTCCGATAGATTTTTCGTTGTATTCAAGCATCTCTTCTTTAACAAGTGAGAAACCGTTTTTAATATAAAAGTCGACATTTTTCTCAGAATTGGTAGTTACGGTAATGATATTCCCGCCATTAGATCTAACCAAAGGAATGAGGAAATCATGTATCGCACCCGATCCGATGCCCTGGCCCTGATACTTAGGATCGACCGCCAGAAAATACAAGTGCCACCGAGGTTCTCGTATGCTTTTTACAACATATTCTGTTTTATCTGACAATTCCATAAACTTAAGGGTGTCTGAAAGCCCGATCTTCGCTATAACACCTGCCATTCCACTTACAGCATAATCCCAGAAACCAACTGTTTTGTCAGACGGTTTCTCAACGATCACGATAACTGTAACCTTTCCGTCAGCAACACCTACATAACAGTCATACTTGCGGATAGTGGCTTTGAATATCCCTTTCATCAGAACCTCATAAAAACTACGCAGCTTTATCCCAGAGTTGAATCTGTCTTCGAAAGCTCCCCAAAACAGAGGATAGTTGACAAAAGACTCAATAAAGACCTTTAGTGCAGCATTTTCATACGAACTGTCATACTTTTTATACTCAACCATATTCATTACCAGATCCTTTAGTTTTTGATTTTTTCGTTCCCGAGAGAAAAGTACTGTCTTTTTCTTTGAAAAGACCGGATTTATACATAGCGCCCTTTTGAGGTTATTCGTGTTTCTTTCTGACTGAAAATGCGAGACCTATTGCTCCGGCAAGGACTGTTACCACGAGTGCAGAGCCGCTGTCGCCGGTCTTTGGACTATCAGAAGTTTTGGCAGTCTTTGAGGTGGAAGCAGTTGTTTTTGCCGTAGTTGTAGTGGTGGAAGTCACTGCGGCTTGTGCTGAAACTGTTGTGGTTTGAACAGAGTCTTCGAGGTCAGCAAGCAGATACGCTTTGACCTCGGCGTAGGTCATGGCAGACTTGCCAAGCTCATCTGTAACGCCTTCGGTCGTTTCAGTCATAAGTTTGTTGTATTCTTCTGCGGTCAGCTCGATACCGCCGTTGTAATATGCGCCGTTTTCTTCCCACAGCATATTTCCGTAGCTGACAGCATCGTCTTTCATGAGCAGTTCTATATACATTGTTGAACCGTCGCTGTTGTAGGTAAGATAGTTTTTGTTTCCGCCCTTTGTGTAACGGACTATCATCTGGTCGTTGCCAAATGAGGAATTCAGCAGAGCCAATGGCGCTGTTTCTCTCGGGAAAGCAAGCATGGTCGTGCTTTCCGGAGCGTATACGTAGAGCTCCGGCTTGCCGTCTGAGTTTATGTCGCACAGCTCGAAGCAGGTATCGTTTTTGCTGGCATTTCCGGCAAGGAAATTGTCGAGATATGCGTCCATGAGCTCGATGTATCTTTGCTGCCATGTGTCGGAAACAGGGCGGTAAAATTTGAAGATAGCTGAATCGTAGGGCAGCTTTTCGAGATCTGAGAATTCGTTAAAGCCAGCTTTGAGCTCCTCTGCCGCTTTTTCAGCTTCGTCGGGAGTGAGAGCTTTGCCGTCATAAGTAATGTCTTCGCCGTTAACGTTGAGTACGCTGAGCTCTTCAAGCTCCTTACCGTTGAACTTGTACACAATGTAGCGGTATCCGTTTTCGGCAGATTCCTTGACAAGTATCTCCTCATTTTCCGAGTATCCGTAGACGAAACTATTTGTGTCGGGGTAGTCTATATTGGCTTTTACGCCTTCTGAATCACTGAGGAATAGCTTTGATATACCGTTGTTTCCAAGAATGACAACGCAGGTGACATTACAGTCACTATGAGGTATCTCGTAGCAGGCAATGTCCTCTTTGGGAGTGCCAGCATCGACGACCTGATCGAGTGCCTGCTTCAGCAGGGCTCTCTGCCTGATGTCAGCCTCTTTCTCTTCCGCGGTCTTTTGTGCTGGGGCGTCGGCTGAATATGCTGTGAATGGCATTGCTGCCGAAAGGGCAATTGCTGCGACGAAAATGAATGATGCGACTTTTCTCATGTCTGATTCCTCCTTGTGTTGATATATGGCTTTTATATGCTCCATTATATCATATTTATCGGAGATGTTGATTAATATTCTGTAAACATTTCGCCACGGTATAAGGAAAGCTCCCGATACGGCGGTATCGGGAGCTGGCGATATCATTCCTTTTCGCAGACGGAGACAACGTATTCGCCGATGCAAGCTCAGTTTATAAGACGAAATGTATTTGAAAGGTTTTTACTTCTTATGCGTTCATAATTTGTTTATAAAATATCCAAACAAACTCACATTATTATTGTGCAATCTATGCTATAATAATTGATAAGTTAATAAAAAAATGTTGATTTACGCTACCTGTTCTCAAACACTCTGCTCGTCAACTTGTTTTATCCGCGGATGCCGCGTATAAATAAATATCTTTCATATCTATCTAAGGAGGAAATAAAATGAAAATCACAACCTTTAACCCACTTATACTTACAAAGGATTCAGAATCTGTTATCAAGCTCTTTGAGGCTCTCGGCTTCGAGAAACGACACACTATCACTATCAATGAGAACGGAAAAGACATTACAAATTACCGCATGAAGAATGCTGACGGCTTCTATGTTGATATAGCGCAGGTTGACGGACTTCCTCAGGATATGACAATTATACGTATGAATGTTGATAATTTTGATGAGGCATATGAGCTTTTGAAATCCAAAGGATTCACAAATCCCAAGGGCGATCATACAGTAGATACCAAAACCAATAAGTCTTGTATGCTTCGCTCACCCTCTGGCTTTGCATTTGACCTCTGCCAGCATATAAAGGATTAACTGTATATTGGAAAGGGAAGATTATTATGAAAATAACAACATTTGATCCTGTTATTATATCGTCGCAATATGATGATGTGGTAAGTCTTTTCAAGGAACTCGGCTTTGAGACGACACATAATCCCACCGCAAAGCCGAATGGCGTCCCTATGCAAGTCACGCGGATGAAACATAAAGAAGGCTTTCACATAGATATTATTGACAACAGCAGTATCCCACGTGATATTTCAACTATCAGAATGAACGTGGATGATTTTGATACAGCGCATGATATACTCATAGCCAACGGATTTACAGAGCTTCATCCTGATGCTCCCCACGATTCGCCTACTCACATAGGTAGAGAGATGATATCTCCGACGGGCTTGACTATAACTCTTATGCAGCATATCAGAAAAAACCATAGATGAAATGAAATAATAAAGGAGTAAAAATTATGAAAATCACAACCTTCAATCCCCAGATCATCACAAAGAACGCTGAGCCGCTTGTTAAGCTCTTTGAGGAGCTCGGCTTCGAGAAGCGCCACAGACAGGAGGGCATCGGTGATATGGATGTCACCGGCATCAGAATGAAGGACGCTAACGGTTTCTACCTTGATATTTCCGAGGCCGATGCTCCTGTTCCGAACGACCTTGTGTCAATTCGAATGAACGTGGATAATTTTGAGGAGGCATACGACCTTCTCATTGCAAAGGGCTTCAAGAATTTCTACGGTGACCGTGCTATCCCCAGTAAATCTGCAAAATCCGCGATTATGATATCTCCCTCAGGATTTACCATTAACCTCATTCAGCATATCAAAAAGTGACATCTTTTGATGTATAAAAATCCCCCCTGAATCGAAAATTCAAGGGGGATTTTTCATGCTATAATTCCAAAGAATCGATCTCATTTAATCGCTCGGATAATTCGTGCATATACCCTGGTGCATGACGGTTGCGTATATTATTGCTTCCTCTAACATTGTCATCATATGTACTTTCCTTCCGTGCTAATAAAAAGCTTACTTCTTTTTTATCTTTTCTTTTACTTTCTGGTCAACATAGTTATCAGCACTCGGTTCGCTTACAATGTGAACTCCCTCACCGATACCTTCTACCTGAGCAAACTTGCTGTCCTTCTTGCCGACATCGACATATTCCTTTACCACGGTGCCGTTTTCATATATGTAGACGTAAGAGCCTTCATCGTCCGTGTACAGACAGCTTGTAGGAACTGCAAGAACGTCCTCGGCGGATTCGAGATGTATCGTAACATCTGCGTCAAGACCGATGATAAAGGCTTCATCTGAATCAATGAGTATCTCGATGCTTGCCTTTGCCTTGCCGGAGATATCCGTTTCAGCCGTCTGGTCTATTTTGGAGACCTTGCCGCTGTACTGCTTGTTTCCTACATTGATATCTGCATCCTGTCCGAGCTTTACTGACGGGATATCGTACTTTGATATCATCATTCTTACTTTATAGCTGTCATCGGACTGCATTTCCGCAACGGGAGTTCCCTTATCAACGTAAGCGCCTGCGTCTACGAGGCATTCAGTGATGATGCCGTCAACGGGAGCAGAAGTGCCTGCTTTGCTTTTTTCAAGCTCATTTTCAGCATATGAGAGTGACAGCTCGTCCTGTGCGAGCTGCTGCTCGTATGCTCCGAGAGTATTGTATGCCGACAGCATCGACTGCGCAGTTTCTTTCTGGGTCTTGGCATCTGTCCATTTGCGCATAACGGCTTCGAGATCGTTTTGCAGACTCAGATACTGGCTGTATGTATCTGGCTCCATTCCCTCGGAGGATATAGCAAGGCTGTCAGACTGGAGCTTTGCTATCTGCTCATTGAGAGCTGAAATGTCTGACTGATAGCCGCGTATCCGATCGGTGAGCGAGGTTAGTTTAGTCTGAAGAGTTTCTGTGTCGTCAGTTCCGAGCAATTCGATCTCCTTGAATTCGAGCTCAGCCTTTGACAGCTCAGTCTGCTTGTCCTGTATCTGCAATTCAAGAGCAGTTATATCAGTATCATTCGTATTTCTCTGTTCTGCTTGAGAATATTCAGTGCTGTAATTATCAGAGGTAAGTGTGCGTATCTGGGATTCTATCTCAGAATAGCGTTTCTCACAGTCAGCTATCTGTGCGTTTGCAGTATTGACAGCGTTCTGATATTCGGTACGCAGAGCATTTATGTCATCGAGAGTTTTTTTGCTGTATTTCACATCTGTCTCAGCGGCGGCGATGAGCTTCTGCTGTGTATCATCGCGGTAGCCGATAAGCACATCGCCGGTCTTTACTCTGTCACCTGCGACGATGAAGCGCTCGCTTACGAAGCCGTCAACGTTGGAATAGACCGTAACTTTGCGGCTGCCCTCGATCTTGCCTATACCGGAGAGAACAGGTGATATATCTGTTTTTTCTGCTATAACTACATTAACTGTATCGGGCGTGAAGAGGTAGTAAGCTCCTGAACCTGCACCTACAACACATACTGCTGCAATAATTGCTGCTTTTAAACCTTTTTTCATTTATTCCACTCCTTTTAGTGCATCTACCATGTTTATATCCTTAACCTTGCTGGATATTATCTCATTTACAGCGATAGAAAGCACGAATGATATGATGACAGCCATAGCGTAAGGCTGAGGACTGATATGAAAGATGAATGCGGCTTCATCGTCGAGGTTGTCCATCATGAACATGAGGACTTTTTTACCCAAGAGAAGACCTGCGAGGGTTCCGGCACCGGTAACTGCTATATTCTGCTGCTGAAGTATCCAGCGTATCTTCTTGGTCGAGAATCCGAGTACCTTTAACGTTGCTATCTCACGTACCTTTTCCGAGAAGGACATAACGCCGAGATTATACATAATTACTATGCCCATGGCAACGGCAATAGCCATGATGTACATGACCTCTGTCGAAGTCAGTTCATTGTCTTTCTCGAGTGCGCGGATGAGTGCCGCTTTGTCGAAAATGCTTGTTATTTCTTCACGCTCTGTTGCATACGAAGCAGGAACGGTCTTGTTCGTGTACAATATGTTCGGGCGGAATTCTGCTCCGAGCGATTCAAAGTATTTACGGGTCATAGCGATGCCTTGTGCTGAAGGAGCAGTATAGATTATCGCGGCTCTGCCGGAATAGAGCTTTTTTTCGCCCGGAATACGGAAGCTCACCATATCACCGACGCCAATGCCATAATCATCTGCCACATTTGAACTCAGCGCAAAGCCGTGAGCGGGAAGATCGATGTATTCGCCGTCGCTGTTCTGATAATTATAGAGATTTCCCTCATCTGTTACTGTGACGTTCTCGAGTGAATGATTATCACCTGAGAAAAGCTCTGTTGAAAGGCTCATTACCATCTGCCCGTCGAATTGGCGTGCATAGTCATAGACAACGTCGGGCGCTGTATCATACGAGAACATTACCGTGTAATTGGCTGTATTGAGTTCGCCGTACTGCCAGTCACCGACCGAGCCGAGAAGCTCGTTTGCTCCGAAAGCCGTGAATACCAGCGCAGCCGAGAGTGCGACGCCGAAGAATCCGACCAGTGTACGGATACGGTTGCGGCTGATATCGCGGATATTCCATTTTGCAGCGAAGCTGAGTTTTTTCCATATGAATGTTTTCTCGACAGGACCTGCACCCTGTGTGGCAGGAGGCGCGGGCTTGAGTATTTCAGAGGCACGCTGTACGAGCAGCTTGCGGCATGAGAGATAATTCGCAAGTCCCGCGAGAGCACATACAGCCGCAGTAGTGATGAAGATCTTCGGCGAGAGCTCCATTCTCGAATAGGGATTGCAGTAGAAGGTTTTCATCATATATGTGATATACTTTCCGAGAGTATACCAGCCTGCGACCGAACCTGCGACCGAGCCGAGCAATGCTACAACAACCGAATACGACGTGTAATGAAGAATGACGGCATTTCTTGAAAAACCGAGAGCTTTCAGCGTTCCGATGAGTGTTCTCTGCTTTTCGACGAGTCGTGTCATCGTGGACATTATGCCGAGCAGCGAGATAGTGATGAACAGTACAGGAAACACAGTTCCGAGCATTGTATGGGTCTCCATATCATCGTGTATGTATTCAAAAGCTGTTACGTTCTGTTTTTTAGTACAGATGAGCTGTTCCTTGGATATAGTTTGTTTTATTTTTTCTGAGGCGGCGCTGATAAGTTCCTTTTCGTCGTCTCCGATGAAGAGCTGACCGTCAACTGTATTGAGGTCAACGAAGATAGTATCGAATATCAGCTCCTCACCCGGATACTCTTTCGCGTCGAGGTAGGCATATCCGTAAGCCCCTTTATCGGGCTCTGTATACGTATCGTCGATAACGAAGTATAAATGGTCGGAGCTGTCGATCATGCCCATGACTTTTTCCGCAAATTCAACGTTTCCGCAGGTGCATTTGAGAGTGTCGCCAACGCTGATATTCTGTGCTTTTGCGAAATCGGTGTCTATCCAGATACCGCTCATTTCAGGCTGATATGGAGTTCCCTCAGAGAGGAGCATACGCGAGATATCGTTCTCCTCGATGAAGTTGAATTCCATTTTCTTTTCGCCGCCCGGGAGACTTACCTTGCCGTTGAGAGCAGTGCGGAACTCAGCGTTTTTAACCTCCGGAAGATTCTTTACAGCGGCAAGGTCGTCGTTGGTAAAGCCTTCGGAAGAGACATTGATGTCGGCGAAATTCGTATCTGAAAAGTATTCATTCACAGAGTTATCAGTGCCGGAAATTTCAGCCTCGAACGCTGTCATAATAAACATCGCGAGGAAACACATCACGAAAATAGCGGTAAACTGAACTGCGCTTTGTCTGAGGTCACGGAGCAGTTTTTTTCTGAGATTCTTTTTCATGAACTACCACTCCAGTTCGTCAGCGTCTTTTGGTTTTTCGTTCACGATAACTTCCTCGACGGTACCGTTTTTGACCATTATCACCTTGTCAGCAATTTCGGCGAACATATCGTTATGTGTTACCATTACAACTGTTCTGCCGTGAACGCGGCTCTGGTCCTGCAAGAGCTTCAGGACTTCCCGTCCGGTATTTGTATCGAGAGCACCTGTAGGTTCGTCACAGAGGAGGAGCTTCGGCTTCTTGGCGATAGCACGCGCAATTGAAACACGCTGTTGCTGACCGCCTGAGAGCTGAGAGGGGAAATTGTTCCTGCGGTCAGCGAGTCCAACCATTTTGAGTGCCTCGAGCGAATCCATAGTATCGAGTCCGAGGTCATTCATGAGGTCAACATTCTCATAAGCCGTCAGAGTTGGTATGAGGTTGTAAAACTGGAAGATTATTCCCACGTCGAGAGCGCGGAACTCTCCGAGTTTTTTGTCATCGAGAGCTGTTATCTCCTTGCTTCCGAAGAATATCCTGCCGCTTGTGGCACTGTCAAGTCCGCCGAGCATATTCAGGAGCGTACTTTTTCCTGAGCCTGAGGGACCGAGAATTACAACGAGTTCACCGTCCAGGATTTCAAGATTTACGTGCTTCAGTGCTTCGTAAACGACCTGTCCTGTTTTATATATTTTTCCGACATCTTCAAACCGGATTATAACGTTTGCTGCTGCATTTTCAGTTGTCTTTACCTGTTTCAATGTTTAGTCACCTCCAGTGTTTCGTTGTTTTTCAAAGTAAAAGCCAAAGCCCGTGAATAGGCTTTATTCACGGGCATATATCAGCAGATAGTGGCGCAGTGAATACAATACTGTGTTACTACGAATATTAAAATTATATACTGCTATATATTATATCATACTTTTCACTAAAAGTTGTTAACAAAAGATTAAGTTTTGCGAAATTTAAATATCATATTGGTTGTCCGTTGTAGTATTGAGTGTCACGTATTATAAAAATACTCATCTATCAAATGCAGTTCATTGCCTCGAGCATTTTTTCCTTTTCCATGCCTATGAAATCAAGCATCTCCGCCTTAACGAGGCGGGGATTATATGGGTATGTCTGGGACGGCGAGATCAAGTATAGGATAAATACATATTTGTGTTTATTCAAATAAAGTGCTATCATACAAATTGTATATCCGATTTATTTGTAAACGAGCTGTTGTTAGTTATTAACAAAATATCAATTGACAAACCCAAAAAATATGTTATAATGATATGTATTAAAAATAAACGATCATTGAAAAAGTGTTGAAGGCCATGCTTGAACGAGGTAAAATTGTATGGTACTAACGCTTAATTAAACCAGTCAAACCAATTCAAGGAGGTATATGCATGAAACGAATTAAAGGATGGAAAAAGGGACTCGCATTCACTTTTTCACTCGCTCTTGTGGCAGCACCGCTGACTGCGAACGCACAGGTATTTTCAGGCGGCAAGCTCCTGTCTGCAAGCGCCGCAGAGGAAGTATCCGAAAACGATGCGATACTTGCATATCTGGACGAACTTTGCAAGTCAAAATATGAGGACAATGAGGATTATAAAGACCTGCTGTTCAGTGAAAAAGCTCTTTCCGTTTTTCAATCAGGCGAAGACGATTATGTCCTGACGGACGCCCTCAGAGGCATCACCGCAAAGGGCAATACCAATGGCGAACATTTTATGGAGAATAAAGAATACAAAAGCGATTGGCTGTACTATTATTACTTTGACGAACTTATCGAAAACGAGATCAAATATGTAGTTACCGAGGATGAGTATAATGCATTCCTTGAAACTCAGCCGAAAGAGCCCTTGCAGGATACATATGAAGTGTCTTCTGCAAAGGAATTTGAAAAGGCTGTTAATGCCGTGAATTCTGCAGATGACGATGTAACAAGAACTATAAGGCTCACAGCCGATATCACTGATTTCTCTGAGATTCTGGACGGGCGGGGTGAAAAAATATATTTCCGTTTCAATACCAAGGCAGTTCTGGATCTGAACGGCTCATTTTTCGGAAATCCTACTTCCGACAAGCCGTATCTTATATTCACCTCAAATACAGAAGAAGCAGAGCTTACTATAACTGATTCCTCCGTATCCGGCTCCGGAAAAATGTACGTTGGCAACATTCAGGCTGACGAAGGAAGAGTATATATAGATTCAGGTACATTTAAAGCTGACTTTATCGGAGTTACGTATAGATTCGGCGGAATAATGTCAATAACTGGCGGCAAATTCATTTTAGGTCCTTCAAATTCAGACTATTTCTCTCTTTACGAGCTGGATGACTCTGTTTCATTAGGCTATGAGACCGTAAAAGCTGATACAATCGGTGAGGAGGAGATCTATGAAGTCCGCAGAGCTGATACAGATATAACGACCGCCGAGCAGATCTACGAGCCTATCCTTTCGGCTGTGAAAGAACGCCTTGAAAACGGATTCTCGAACTACAGCGATACTGACAAACCTGTAAGTGGAGCATTCACGGAGCCACAGGATGAGGTAATGCAGTTCAGCGCTATGTGGTATCTCCCATCTGGAGGCTTTACTTCTGAGAATACCGGCTATGCTATCATAGATACCAATATGGACGGTCGTGAAGAGCTTATTATGGGCTCTATAAATGATGACGGCAGTACAACTATATTCGATATTTACACTGCATTCAGAAATCGCGCATGGCACGTTGCTGCTGCAAACGAAAGTGACAGCTTCACGCTCGGCGAACAAGAACACATTCTTGAGCAGGGCTCTAACGGAGAATCCGACAGCTTTATAACTTCTTATTTCCTTTATATTGACAAGCTCAAAACTCACATTGCCTACAAAACAGTGGACGGTATAACCTATGAGTATACATTTGTTTATTCCGAAGAAGTCGATGATTATGTCAGAGCATGGGAGGAAACAGATGAAAATCCCGAGGACGATGAGTACCTCCAGTATGAGCTGCTGAATGTCGAGTTCACTCCGTTCTCGGAGTTCAAGTCTGCGTCTAATGAGCGAGTGCTCATTAATGCGACCACAAAAGGAAACGGACAGATAGCAGGCACCGATGACGGCAGCGAGCCTGTATTCGACGACGAGTATCCGTTCCAGCAAGCTATTTACAACGCGAACAAGGGTATTACCATAAAGCTTTCTGCAAAGGCTGACGAGGGCTGGACTTTCAAGGAGTGGAAGAATAAGCAGACCCGTGAGACCTATTCCACAGATGCGTCTGTCACAATCGATGCAAATGAAGCTCTCGAACTCGTGGCTGTATTCGCTGCCAATGATGCCGTTGAGCACACCTTCACTGATGACCAGCTTGAAATATGGGCTGAGAAGGATTATCAGGATAAGACCGGTGCCGCTGTAAGGGCTGAGATAACTTCATGGAGCGATACTGAGTACGAGATAACCCTGACTGATAAGGACGAAAATACACTCGATACATACACTATCGACCCCGATACAGGCAAGGGCAAAAAATCTGACGGTCATAGAGTAAACCTCCCGAAAACAGGTATGTCCGGCTTGCATAAGGCTATTGCAGGACTTGCGGCTCTTATGGGTATCGCAGGTATCGGTCTTGTAAAGAAGAGCAGAAAAGAAGATAAGGAATAATAAAAAACGGCAGGAGAATGAACTCTCCTGCCGTTTTGTCGATGATCCTATTGTCCCCTTTACAAACAATCAGGCAGAGCGTGATCTGCGCATAGTCAGAATGAAGAGTAAGGTCATCGGTACTTTCCGCTCAGAACAGGGTGCTAAAGATTTCCTGTTGTTGAAGTCTCTGACCTCTACCGCCGCAAAAGCTGAATTCACTGCGTTCGATGCACTGCATTCTTTGTTTCAAGGACAGTTGGCTTGGAGGACTGAATAGTAACAAGACCGGAAAGAATTTGTGGAGTGCGACGGCGTTTATGTGTCGATCCATGTGAAGCATCCAGACGTTTTTCAAAGAAGGCAGTTCAGAATATGGCTTTCGCGCAGGTCTGTTTCACCGCCGATGTATTACAATCTGTATTTGAAGCCGGTTCATATCCATTCCGCAATCGTCATAAAGCACAATATTCTGATGTGTTTATGTGCAATTTTATAGAATCTTAATCATAAGTATTGAAAATGTATTCACATTTGTGTATAATTATGTTATATAAAACCGCGCACTATACAATCAGACGATGAAAAATGACGTTGGCTACTAAACACAAGTTAGGGGGAATTGATATGAATCACCGATGGAAGAAAAACGCAGCCTTTGCGCTCGCCCTTGCACTGACCGTATGTACGGTATCTCCGAATGCAGCCGGTTTTCTGACTGCTGCAGCGGAAATGCCGGATGCGGTTTCTCTGCCGTCTGAAGCATCCGCAGAAGGAACTGGTGACAATACGTCTGTTGAAAGTATAACAGATATTTCCGATGCCCTCGTCAAATTAGACGCGGATAATAAAGTCGCTGCGGTCAAGATCAACGGGGAAAACAAGGATCCCGGTCTGTTTGACATCCGGTATGGCTCATCTTACGATACAGCAGGCGAGGAGGTACCGACAAAGCATGGATTGTACCGGGCTTATGTCACCGGCAAGGAGGGCTCCGGCTATACCGGCATGGCGGTAAGCAGGGATTTTTCGATCAGCTTTTACAGCGAAGAATATGATATCAACTTCATGACGGCGTGGACCTCTACAGACAGTCTTCCGGAGAAGTATGGTCAATATTACCTGACTGAGGATATCGTACTGGATGAGGCAGATGTCGGCACGTTCCCGGAGGAGATATGCATCTATCTGAACGATCATAGCATCACATATACCGGCGAAGGCCCGCTGATGACACTGACGGAATCGTTCTGTTTTCCCACCATTATTGGCGGTCCTTCCACGGAAGGCAATGCGAATAAGATCAGAATCACCAATCCTGACGGACGGCTGGTTGATGTGACAGGATACCATACACTCATGGAACTATACGGGGTTACAGTCGAGGCAGCCGGAGAGGCAGCAAGGCTTTCTGGCGTTCAAGCTGCCAGACTTTACCTGAAAGACGGAAGCCGTATCATCTGCACGGATCCGGATTCTGATGCCTGGGCCATTTCCACGAAAGGCTCCAGCTATGTGGAGATGGATGGCGGAACGATCACGGGATACAAAAATGCAGTTTCTGCCTGCAGCGATTGGGTAAGTATCTCTGTGAAGGGTGATTCTGTCATAGACGGCACGATCCGTCTTAACAGCACCGAAGTTGAGAGCGTGATCTATTTCTCGAATAACGCATTACTAAGCGGTGATCATATCATTGATCTCGTAAAATGGGATGAAGAAAAGGGATGGGTATCCAATCCGCCCGGAACAGGGCTTTCCTATGCATTCACATACGGAAATACGGATTCTGAATTCACCCTTTCTGAAGCGCTTTCCGGTTATGAACTGGTGAAGAACAGCGGCGGCAGATGGCTTGCTTCCTCCCCGGACAGGGATATTCATGCAGGAACAAAATGGCTGATTGGCGAGCCCTGTGACCTCGGACTGTATTATTATATCGCCGATGACCTGACAGGAGAGCCGCTGCTGTGCTGTGGTGAGACCACAACTGTCGAAAAACCGGAATACATCGGGGAAGATGGGGCATGGAAATTTCCGGGCATCTTCTATTTCCTGAATCAGGAAACCGGAAATTATGCGCTCCGATACATCCGGATCGCCGGAACACCCGACCAGATACCAACCGGATTTGAGATCACCGGCGGCTCCGGCACCCAGGAGGATCCATTCACCTTCGGTTTAGTGCTGGATGACAGGATCCCGCTGAACAATGCCGAGATCACGCTGGATCCTGCACATCACGTTACATCTGTCACACTCGATGGCAAGACAGTAGAGCCGTCTGCGTATGAGGTCACCTACGGACCTGATCCGAAGCATATGCAGGCAGACTGTCCGACAGCGCCGGGTACGTTCTACGCATTTGTTACGGCAAAGCCGGACAACGAGACCTATGCCGGCAGTGCAGCGAGTGAAGCGTTCTCTGTTTTCTATGATCTTTCGGAGGCAGCGGTCAGCATCAATCCCCTCGCCGCAAGAGCAGAAGTGACCATAAACGGTATGGAGGTATCCGAGGAGGACTATGTTCTGACATTCGGAACGGAAAAGGATCCTGCTAAGGCTTCTGCGGAGCTTTCCACAGAACCGGGCGAGTACTACGCCTTCATCACACCTGTGGAGAATTCTGATAAATACACGGGCACGAAGATCACTGCATTCACAATGCCGGAGCTTGTGACCTATACCTATTATCTGTATGACGAAAGCAGCAAAAACTGGGCAAGCGCAACGATTGATATTTTTGAAGTGACGGAGAGCGGCGATGTCTGGGTGAATGAATTTGGATATCAGGAGGGGGATGAACCGGGAGGCTCTCTGTTCCTGGAGAGAGGAAAGACCTATCGCTTTATCTGGCGTAAGGGAGCCTATATATTGGGTGCTTCCCTGAAGCTCTGGAATCAATCCGGAAGATTGATCAACGCGAGAGATATTTATTATAATGATAACGAATTAATTGCCGAGGTCACCGTTCCGGTGCAGGATGTGTTGGGTGATCTTTCCGGTGCTGAGATCACCATGTACGAGGATTCAGCGCTGGTTTCCAGTGTGGTGCTTGACGGTAAGCAGCTCGAGCAGTACAAGGATTATGATGTCACTTACAAGTCCGGCGATACCGTGACCGAAACACCGCCTGTTGCACCCGGAGATTACACGGTCATTCTGACGGGCATCCACGAATACAAGGGCAGCATCGAACAGCCGCTCACCCTCAGCACGCACCATCAGCGTTACAATTTTGAATCCGGTACAGATGGATGGACATTCATTGATTTTGACCATGATGGCATTGGCTGGATGCATGGGTCGGAATGGAAGGAGATCGAATCCTATCCCGCAGAAATGGAAGATGTCATTATTCATTCTGCCCCGTATGAATCTTTTATCGTTTCTGAAAGCTTCCGCAGTGGATCCGACTTGATCGTAGCGGATAACTGGGCTGTCTCTCCGGCAGGTGTGGTTGTTTCAGACGGGAAGGCAGAGCTGAGCCTGTGGGCAAGATCTATGTATAGTGAGATGCCGGATCATTTCCAGATCTATGCAGCGAAAACAAGTGATGCAGATTGCGATCTCTTTGATCCTGCCGAATGGACAGCCGTATCTGAGGTCATTGAGGCTCCGAAAGAGTATACGAGGTTTACAGTGGATCTCAGTGCGTTTGCGGGTGAAGAGATCTATATTGCGATCCGGCACCATGATACTTATAACTATTCACTGATGATCGACGATATCCAGCTGCCGTTCGATCAGGCTGCTTCTGACAAGGCGACAGCGGACAAGGTAGCTGCAATGATCGAATCAATCGGCGATATCACCAAGACACCGGAATGTGAGCAGACTGTCCGGTCTGTACGGGAAGCCTATGATCTTCTGACAGAAGCACAGAAAAATCTCGTATATAATTATACTGATCTTTTGGATGCAGAGGCAGAGCTGACGTATTTTGCACCGGTGGATGCGCTGTGCGAAATGGCAATCAAGGATTATGAGGTTCAGAACGGAATAACTCCTGCAAATGCGGAAGCTCAGAAAAATGCTGACGGTACACTTTCAATCAAACTTACCGATGAAAACGGCAAGTTAATTGACACCTACAAGATTGATCCTGTTACCGCAACCGGAATTGACACTGACAAAACAAATGTTAATCTTCCGAAGACAGGTATGTCGGGATTCCATAAGGTGTTCGCTGCACTGGCAGCTCTCATGGGTATCACGGGCGTAGGTCTTGTAAAAAAGAGCAGAAAAGAAGATGAAGAATAACTAACGCTGAGAGCGTCGCTCATAGGGCGGCGCTCTCAACTATATCAGGTGCAGTATGGAGAAGAAAAAGAAGCAAAAGCTGATGCGTATCATTGGTATTATCATGATCGTATGCAGTATCGGTATTCTATCGTTCTACGGATACAGAAAAATCAGCAGAGAGCTATATCTCCGCAAACTGCTGAATGACAATATCAATTTCGAGATTCCTCGGCTGAATATCAAAGTGCCTGTGCTTGAGGGTACAAGTTCAAAACAGCTTCAAGTCTCAGCAGGACACTTTGAGGGTACTGGCGCACTCGGTAAAGGCAATTTTTGCATCTGCGGTCATAACAGCACGATATATGCAGAAATCTTCAACGACCTTGACCAGATACAGATTGGCGATGAGATGTATCTCGTTGATAACGATGCAAATAGGACAAAATACTTATACATCGTGACGGAATACAAAACTGTTGAGCCGAATCAGGTCGAGGTTCTCAATGATTACGGTGATAACAGGCTCACAGTGATCTCCTGCACCGATGACGGAAAACAGCGGCAAGTAGTTGTCGGCATACTGAAAGAATAAAATACAAGGCACTCTGAATCGTTCGGAGTGCCTTCCCTTTTTTCAGAGGATCGCTTTCCCCATAATCATCATAAACAGCTCTGAGGGGCATTTTCGTTCGTCGCAGGGGATAGCAAGAGCAAGCTGCCGTAACAACTCGCCCTGCTGATCATTCACCTTCATCACTGCACTCGTCAAGCCCATGCGTGAGCTGAATGTATAAACACTCTCCCTCGCTCCATGAAGATAAGCTGCATAAAGCAATACTGTCTGCCATTAATGAATATTATAACTGCGGCGATAGCTTAATGACATTAATCATCTGATGGGAGTTTTGATATACCCAAAATCAAATCAATGATTATTAATATTGCACTAATTGTCACTAATAAAATTGTGAATATTTTTTTCAGCTTGTTCACAGTTTAGTCGCAATTATCCAACTGTATATGTGTTATAATATATATAATATATATAGGGAGATAAACATGGACAATCAGCTTCTAAAACAGAATATCCGATTGACCGGAGTCGATAATGCACGTGAACTAGGCGGTTACATATCTGCTGACGGCAGAACTGTCAGAGACGGAGTACTTCTGCGTACAGGTAAGCTTTCATCAGCCACGGAAAGTGACCTTGACAGACTCAGCAAAGTATACCACGTCGGAAAAATAATAGATATGCGCTCTGAACCTGAAATAAACGGCTCTCCCGATATCGCCGTTTTCACACGTAATCCTGTTAAGGCATATGATCTGATACCTGAAGGTGCTGAATACATAAACCTGCCTGTCATGGACCTTATGAGAATCATATCAGATAACAAAAGGCTGGTAAACAATCTTTCTGCTGAACAGCTTAACGACCCATTCTATATGGTCGATGTACTTGTTGAAAACAAACTACTCGGTGACGAACTCTATTACAGTTTTCTTGAAAGCGATATGGGAAAAAATTCCTACAGCCGTTTTTTCCGTGAACTGCTTACTCTTCCGGAAGGAAAGGCATTCCTGTTTCATTGTACTCAGGGAAAAGACCGTACAGGCATTGGGGCACTGCTTATTCTCACAGTTTTAGGAGTAGATGAGGAAACTATCATTGAGGACTATATGCTCTCAAATTCTTATAACAATGATAAAATCGAAAAAAGACGTGCTCAGCTTGAAAAAATAAGCACACTCTCCCCTGACAGAATCGACAAATATATCATGGCAATAGAAAGTGTCAAACGTTCAACTATGACTGGAATAATTGCTCGTTTAAAGAGTAAATACACATCCGTAACAAATTATATAATAACAGAACTCGAAGTTTCACAAAGTGAAATTGAGTTTCTCAGAAGCAGGTTTCTGACAGACAATGCCTGACATCATAACAACGACCATTTCACTGTTTAAGGAGGAAGAATATGAAAGCTAAGAATTCAAACGGCATACTCACTCTTTTCCCTGAAGGAAGAATAGACACGAATAATGCCGCTCAGATTGAAAAAGAACTCTTTGACGCTGTAAGCACTGCGGAAGACGTTAAGGAGATAATTCTTGACGCTTCTGAACTTGAATATATATCAAGTGCAGGACTTCGTGTATTCATGAAACTTCGCAAAAAATTCGGTGAAAATATCCGTGTCATAAATGTTTCAAGCGAGGTTTTCGATATCTTTGACGTTACAGGATTCACGGAACTCCTCACCGTTGAAAAACGTTTCCGTGAGCTTTCAGTCGATGGATGCGAAATAATCGGAAACGGTATGTTCGGAACTGTTTACCGCGTTAATGAGGAAACTATCGTAAAAGTTTACAACTCCCCTGACTGTCTCCCCATGATACGCAATGAACAGAAACTCGCCAAAAAAGCCTTCATAAAAGGCGTACCTACAGCGATATCCTACGACATAGTCAAAGTCGGAGACAGCTATGGTTCAGTTTTTGAACTCCTTAACGCTGATACCTTCAATGACATTATTATCCGTCAGCCTGAACGTTTTGAAGAAGTCCTGAAAGTCTATGCAAACTTTCTTAAAACGGTTCACAGCGCTGAAATGGACCCCGGTATTCTTCCGATGGCTAAGGACATTTTCATCGGATATCTCGACGTTATCAGCGAATACATAACTCCCGAACAGCTCGAACAGTTAAAGGTAATGATATGCGCCATGCCGGACGACCTTCACGTCGTTCACGGTGATTTCCATATGAAAAACGTCATGCTCGTCGGAGATGAACCCATGCTTATTGATATGGACACTCTTTCAACCGGTCAGCCGATCTTCGATCTTCAGGCACTCTATGTGACGTATGTTATGTTCGGACTTGATGACCCGAATAATCTGCGAGTTTTCCTTGGTATCCCCAATGAATTGGGTACGCTGATATGGAAGAAAGTATTGGAGAATTATTTTGGGATCACAGATGATGAGAAGTTCTCGGAGATCAATGACAAGATCATACTTCTTGCATCGATACGATTCCTTTTCATCCTCGTCACTACTGACCTCAAAAACAGCGAACTCGGTAAAAAGCGGATCAGACGTTCACAGAATGTTATCTCTGACCTCATCAAAAATGTCAACGATTTTATTATCTGATATTTACGCAATACTGCAAAGATTTGCGTGATACTGCCCAGTTAAAGTACAGTTTAACCGTGAAATATAATAGGAGAATTTATTATGAGAAAAACCAAAAGAATTGCCGCACTTTTCAGTGCAGCCGCACTGACACTGTCAACAATGGGATTTACAGCCGTTGCGGCAGAAAACAACAGTGAAAAAACAATTGAACAGATGCTTTCAGAAATGACCACCGAACAGAAAATCGAACAGATGACTATGATCACACTTCGTCCGTGGTCTGATGAGAATGACGACAGTTTTGTCAACGTTACTTCTCTCAATGACAAACAGAGAAAACTGATCGAGGACCATAATTTCGCAGGTGTCTGCCTTTATGCTCAGAATATTCAGAATACTGCTCAGACGATCAAGTTAACGTCAGAGATACAGCAAGCTGCCCTCAACAGTGACTGTGCTATTCCTATGCTGATAAGTGCCGATCAGGAAGGCGGTATTATCTACCGTCTTTCCACAGGTACTCCAACCTGCGGAAATATGGCTATAGGTGCTACAAGAAACCCTCAGTACGCTATGGAAAACGCAAAGATACTCGGAAGTGAAATAAAGGCACTTGGTATTAATACAAACCTCGCTCCTGTTATTGATATCAATAATAATCCTACAAATCCGGTAATAAACGTACGTTCATTCTCGTCAGACCCCCAACTTGTCAGTGAAATGGGCGTTTCGTATATAAATGGCCTAAAAAGCGAAGGAGTCATAACCACCTGCAAGCACTTCCCGGGTCACGGTGACACTTCTACTGACAGCCATACCGGTCTTCCGCTTATCAACAAAACCTACGACGAACTCAAAAACTATGAACTTTATCCGTATACTGCCGCTATCGAAAACGGTACTGATATGATAATGACTGCACATATTCAGTTCCCGAAAATAGAGGCTGATACTTATACTTCAAAAACGACCGGTGAAGAGGTGATACTCCCGGCTACACTCTCAAAAACTATGATAACTGATATTCTCCGCGGCGATTACGGTTACGATGGAGTTGTTATCACTGATTCAATGGTAATGGCTGCTATCCATGATAACTTCGACCTCATCGATGCTGCTGCCCTCGCAATCAATGCTGATGTCGACATCCTCCTCGAACCAGTAGATATTGTCGGTCCTGAAAGTATCAACAAACTTGAAGAATACATCGAAGGAGTCGCTAAGCAGGTAAAGGACGGCAAGATATCAGAGGAGACTATCGACAAATCCGTTACACGTATCCTAAACATGAAGAAGAACAGAGGTATTCTCGACTATACTGCTCCTAACCTTGAAAAAGCACAGCAGACAGTCGGTTCCGCTGAACACAGAGAAAAGGCTCTTCAGATAGCTGAAAAGGCTGTTACACTCGTCAAAAATGACGATGACCTCCTCCCTCTTGACCTCGGTGAAAACGGCAGAATCGCATACTTCTTCCCATATTCCAATGTTGAGCTTCCTATGACATTCGCTCTCGACAGACTCAAAAAGGAAGGCGTTATCGCAGACAATGTTACAGCTGACTGCAACTGCTATAACGGTCATTCAGCCACTGAGTACGAGGAAAATGTAAAGAATTCAGACGTTGTTTTCATAGCTTTGGAAATGTATAGTGCCGGAAACCTCGACAGTACAAATTCAAGAGGCTGGCAGGCTGCATTCACTGATGACATGATAGAGCTTGCTCACAAACACGGTAAAAAGGTTGTTTACATAAGTGCTAATATCCCTTATGACGTTGCACGTTTCCAGAAAGCAGACGCTGTTCTCGCTGCATACTCCGCAAACGGTATGGACAAGCTTCCTGTTGACGGTGAAGAAACTCCCGCATACGGTGAAAACTACCCTGCTGCAATCATAACCGCTCTCGGCGGAAACTCGCCTACAGGTAAACTGCCCGTAGATATCTACGCTTTAGATGAGAACTCACAGTATACAGATGAAATCCTTTACCCATTCGGTTACGGACTCAGTTTCAAAAGCGATGAACCCGCTCCAGAAACAACTACCTCTGCAACCTCTACAACATCTGCTTCCACTCAGCCTGAAAGTACTGCTAAATCCGAAAGTACCACCAAATCAACAACTACAACTTCTAAGGCAGCAACTACTGCTGCTGCCACAAATTCCGGCACATCTTCACCTAAAACAGGTTCTGCCGCTCCTTCTGTAGCTATGATAGCACTCGCATTATCAGCGTCTGTTGCTGTATCAAGCAGAAAGAAGAAGTAACTGATACCATTTAACATCAGATTTCAGATATTTCAAAAAAACAAACGGCAGCAAGAATGTCATCTTGCTGCCGTTATGATTTTATAATCTGTTTATCTTCTTTTTTCAAGCAGGAGATTTTTTACTGTATGCTTCGGGTCTTTTACAAGCAGATATACTGCCCACACTGTCAATGCAAGTGCAACAACTGATACACCGAGAAAAGCATCATTCAGCATATCCTGTGCAGCAGGTGTAAAGTAGTCAGCACCTGCCTCAATATACTCAACTACAGCGTCAACAAGCCACATAAGTGACGCTCCCCAGAACATATATAGGAGTACTCCTGTTTTAAGTTCTCTCGCCTTCTCACTTGAATACCATACAACCGTTGAGATTACTGCCGCTATAATTGTAATAAGTAAAGTCATACCACTGCACCTGCTTTCTGTTTTTCATCTTTCTGAGTGGCTGATATCCTGTTTGTGACGAAAACTACACCCAACCATACAAGTGTAACGAGTGCCGCCATTGATGTACCCGATGTAGCCATTTCATGAAGCATTTCCGCCGTGTCAGCAGGGTCATTTGCTGCTGTCAGGAATGGGAAAAACGGTGTAATTTCGCCATG
>Ga0310695_10002926_pt1 | contig 34667 bp, 37 predicted proteins | sample RumenRJG_04DNA_FD_203882 | JGI IMG/M metagenome (GOLD analysis project Ga0310695, IMG submission 203882) | Bovine rumen microbial communities from Lethbridge, Alberta, Canada - RJG_04 (v2) (version 2) | ecosystem: Host-associated > Mammals > Digestive system > Stomach > Rumen | place: Canada... | reverse complement strand
TTTCACCACTATAAAGTGAAGTATGAAGAGAATTTAGCTTCTTTTGAAATGCATATAAATTTGAATCATATGCATCATCATTTATCTCACCTGATTCTTTTCTTTGATCCAATTGAGATCTATATAAAACCTCAAAATCTTCTTCCATTCGAGTATATGTTGCATTATTAATACCATACTCTTTATCAAATCCACCAATATCATCTATTTTGTTTGAAAGTGAACAAGAAGTTAGTAAGGTTGTTACTGCTGTATTAGCAGTGATTGCACTAGCAACTGAAAGAAAAATTTTAGCTTTTTTTGATAGTTTGTGTTCTATATATATATATATATATTATAGGATATTAGAAAATTAGATTATCAAATTTAGACCGTTTTTTGAGACTTTACTCGAAAATTAAACCATCTAAATATTATTCCTTACATATTCCTTACAAGATTTTCTAAAGATTTATAGAAAGTCAATTTTATACGAATTCAAAATTTTCCAAGACCATATTTACCCACGATAATTTGTCCATATTGTTTAGGATCAAAATCAGGTAAAGTATCAAAATCATTTTGGTCTCTAATAATGATATTTTTATTAGTAATTGCTTCATCCAACAGATCTCCATCAACAAATTGATTATTCGTTATTATTTTTTCGCTTCTTAGACCATTCGTAACCGCCACTTTGTGCACATTTTTCGTTACCTTTTTTAGTTGTAGTGCATCTTCACGTATAGCAGCAGCATCAGCAGTTTCAACATTTTTATTATATGAACATATTGCAAAAATAACACATAAACAGATTAATATAAATACGATACAATCAATTATGATTACTGTAGCAAATCGTCAACTAACATCAACAAGAATATTATTAACTTCATCAAATTTTTTCATGCTATTTTTAAACATTCCATATGGAGTATCTTTGTATTTATCTGGATTTTCTTCATAATCAGCTGGCTTGTTTTTACACTGTTCGTAAAATCATTTTTTTTCTTTCACCTTACTAATAGATAAATTATTAAATTCTTCTTGACATTTTTCAGCAGTTTCTTCACTATTTGATCAAAAATATTTTTGATCATCGAATATTTTTTGAAAGAATTTATCACTGCCCTCTACAGATGTATCACATTGTTTTTTTAAATTTTCAATTTTTTCTATCTTGTCTGAATTAATATTTAATTCATTGCATATAAGCAAACCATTTGAGATTCCTATAACAATTAAACCAACTATAGTGATTAATGTAAATAATGTCTTTTTAGTTTTTGAACTTTCTCCATGTTTTCTAAAGAGATAAAAGAATAATAACACCGTTGTAGCAACGTTTTCAACAGCAAGGACTCCTAAAGTTACGTATATTTCTATTTTTAAATTGAGCATGTCTTTTGAAGTATCATCTGCAATTTTGTTAACGTATATTTTCAAAATATCCAGTGTTAAGCTAACTGAAAGATAATTACTTTTAATGTTTTTATATAAATTTTTTGAAACCCTTGCCGTTACACCAGAATCATTGTTTATTGCATTGCTAATAGCTTCATTAGTAGCTAAATTTGAAACTTTAAATGTGTTTTTAGAATTTTTGTAACCGATGACGATATTGTTGATAAGGATTTCACCTTTTTTGCCATCTTTATCAGCATCATAATCTTTTTCAGTATAGTCTAAACTAAAATCTACATTTTTAACAAAATCAAGCAACTTTTGATCAATTGTATTTTCATCGTACAACATGTTTTTTATGGCATGGTTAAAATTTTCAATATTTTCTGCTGATTGTTCAGAAGAAGAAATAGTTAAGGTGATTAAAGGCGTTTGTATTTTTGTCTCTTTATAATTAGCTAATACATAAAAACTATATGTGCCAGCAGCTTCAATTTGATCTGTTCATGACACAATACCATCATTAATTTTTATAGAGTCGGGTAAATTAGCGGTTGTTGCAGAAACTAGTTTTCAACTAATATCTTCATTTTTTATCTCATTACCATCTACAATTAATTTTCATTGTTTTGCATCTTCGCCTTTTGTTTTTGCTTTACCTGATAATGAATCAGATCCACCAGATAAAGATATTTTCCCTGCTTGATTAAGAATATCTATAAGAGGAATGTTGTTAATCATCATTCCGCTAGTTGCTAAACCAGAGGCATTTAGTTTGCCATTGTATTCGCCACTTTCATTTGATTCAGTTCAAAAATCATCATAACCATATTCTTCACTTGTAGATCAAGTAAATTTAAAATCTTCATTATTAAAATATGTGGCATTAATTTGCTGTTGTTCATATTCTTTTGTTATTGGTAATACATAATTAGTGTATGTTCTTTCTCCGCCATTAGCATTTAAATCAAAAATTGTTGCATTTTCATCTTCATAGTACGATTTGTCTTTTAAAGCCGAAGAATGAGCAGTTAGTTGAGCAACATTCTTATTATTAATGTAATCATTCTTTACCAATGTGTAATCAACATCAATGGAATAAGTATTAGTGTAAGGATCACCATTCATTTTGACTAGAATTGGTTTTAATGTATATCCAGTAATCATGTCATTTTTAAATTCTTTTGTTTTTTTAGTTGTTGGGAAATAAGAACTACTGCTACTTTGTGGATCAGTTTCTTCATAAGTCATAGTAAAAATGTTGTTGAAATCTTCAACAGAGATTTCATTGCCACCTTCGCCATATTTAGAGAATAATTTATCTCAACAATAATCATCACTAACAGATTCTTTTACATTAATAGAATATTTTTCTAAGAATCTTTTTAGTTGTTGCTGAGTTGCAAGACAATCTAGTTGTTCACAAATGCCTTTAAAGCAAGTTGCCATTCCACTTTGAATGTATTGAACAATTGAAACAATATCAGCATCACCATATTTAGCTCTAGCTTCATTTTCAAGTTTATCAAATTCAGCATCTGCATTTTTACGATATTCACTTACATCAGTTATTCCATATTCTTTACACATTAGTAATACAGAATTAACAATTGAACTTTTTATATCACTAATTGCTTCATCTAGGATAACACTAGATTGTCTTGATAATCTAATTCCATAATTGTCTCTTGCATAATCCCTTAAAACATTAGTTTTAATTGTATAACTCAATGTTTTATTTTTATCACTATAAAGTGAAGTATGAAGGGAATTTAGCTTGTTTTGAAATACGCATAAATTTGAATCATATGCATCATCACTTATATCACCTGATTCTTTTCTTTGATCCAATTGAGATTTATATAACGCTTCAAAATCTTCTTCCATTCGGGCATATGTTGCATTATTAATACCATACTCCTTATCAAATCCACCAATATCATTTATTTTATTTGAAAGTGAACAAGAAGTTAGCAAGGTTGTTACTGCTGTATTAGCAGTGATTGCACTAGCAACTGAAAGAAAAATTTTAGCTTTTTTTGATAGTTTGTGTTCCATATATATATATATATATTATAGGATATTAGAAAATTAGATTATCAAATTTAGACCGTTTTTTGAGACTTTACTCCTTTTTTATTTATGTGAGCACTTCGGGGTATACTTCGCCACATATTTTGCATATTAAAAGTTTTTAAATAAATAGTAAATTTTATTGTATTATTTAAATACAATTTGCTTTTGAGATTGCTGATACACCAAAAGATGTTGTCATGTATCAGGGAACTTATTAGAAATTGTCAAAATACAAAAGAATCAAGGAGACAACAGTTAGGTATGTATCAAGAATTACGTATAAAATTATTCTCTTATGATCCAGACTTGTTAGAAAAGTCTGTTAAATACATAATTGAAATATCTAAAAATACTAATTGCACATTAAAAGGTCCAATTCCATTACCTACTAAAGTAGAAAAATTTACTATTTGTCGTAGTGTACATGTTAATAAACCTTCAATGGAGCAGTTTGAACGTAGAACACATAAAAGATTAATAATCTTATCAAACACAAACGAAAAAACAATTGAAAGCTTAAAGAGATTAACTATTCCTACTGGAGTAGAAATCCAAATTAAGTTATAGTACTAAGGATTTACTAACTATGAAATACATTATTGGTAGAAAATTAGGTATGGTTCAAGTGTTTGGAGTAGATGGAAGATTATTTCCAACTACTGTTGTTAAATGTGTAGACAACAAGGTTATTAGTAAAAAAGATAATTCAATTACCATTGGTTTTGAAGAGATAGATGAAAAGAAAATAAATAAACCTCAAAAAGGTTATTTTAAGAAATTAGGTATTAAACCTTACAAAGTAGTTGCAGAATTTGCTAATGTAGATCCATCAATTAATGTTGGAGATTCAATCAACATTAATACATTCAAAAAAGGTGAATATGTTGATATTCAAGGTATTACTAAAGGTCGCGGATACACAGGAGCAATTGTAAGATGGAACTTTAAAGTAGGTCCTATGTCACATGGTTCAGGATACGTACATAGATATCAAGGATCTGTTGCATTTGGTCGTGGTGGTAGCCAAGGTCAAAGAGTTCCTAAAGGAAAGAAAATGGCTGGTCATTATGGTCATGAAATTGTAACAACTGAAAATTTATTGATTTTGGATTTGATTCAAAAATATAATGTAATCTTAATTTTAGGAGCAATTCCAGGACCAAAAAATAACATTGTAATTATTAAATCTTCAATAAAGAAACCTAATAGTAAAAAAGAATTCACAATTATTAGTAAAGAAATTAAAGAAGATATTTTAAAGGCTAATGAGGCTTTAGAAGATAAAGAAGCTGTGTTTGAAGCAAACAAAGAAGCTGAAGCTGCTGAAAAGAAAGAAAAAGAAGCAGAGGAAGCTAAAAAAGCCGCAGCTGCTGCTGCAGCAAAAAAAGAAAAAGAAGCTGCTGAAAAAGCTAAAGCTGCTGAAGCAAATAACTCAAAGGAAGCTAAGAAATAAGGAGATTAGTTATGGATAAAAATGTTAAATTAATCAACCTTAAAGGTGAAGTTATTAAAGAAGTAAATTTTAATAAAGACCTATTAGTATCAAAAGTAGCTAAGCAAGCTATATTTGATACAGTTATTGCTGAAAATGCAGCAAAAAGACAAGGAACACATTCAACTTTAACAAAGGGTGAAGTAAGAGGTGGTGGACGTAAACCATTTGCACAAAAACACACTGGTAATGCCCGTCAAGGTTCTATACGTAATCCTCAATGAGTAGGCGGTGGAATTGTATTTGGTCCAAAACCAAACCGCAACTACACAAAGAAAGTTAATGCTAAAGTTAGTCATTTAGCTTTCAAATCAGTAATTACCGAAAAAGTTAATAATGATAACATGTACATTCTTGAAGATGCATCAATGGTTAAACCAAATACAAAAACTGTTGCTAACTTATTAAAGAAACTAGAAGTATATGGTAAAAAGATTCTTTTTGTTATTGATACTAAATCTAATATGTTTATCAAATCATCTAGAAATATAGATAAAGTTGTTGTAAAAAAATTCAACCAAGTTTCAACAATTGATGTTATGAATTCCAACATCGTTGTAATTGAAAATAAAGCTTGTGATGAATTAGGAAAGGTATATTGTTAATTATGGATATTACACGAGTATTAATTAAACCTTTGTTAACTGAAAAAACTTATGCAATGAACTCTAATAAAGTTAAACAATATGCATTTTTAGTTAATCCAAAAGCAAATAAACATGAGATTGCAAATGCTTTTGCTGCTCTATATGAATTTAAACCATTAAAAGTTAATACACAATTACGCAAACCATCTAAGACACGTACAATGTCATATTTTCCTGGTTTTGTAAAATTGCAAAAAATTGCTTATATTACTTTGCCTCCTGGCAAAGATATTAGTGTAAGCAGTCAAGAAGCAGAATCAAAACAAAATAAAGAAAAAATTGCTGCAACTGAAAAAGCTAAAGAAAAAGGTAAATTAAAGGAAGTTAAAAGCCCTGAATCTAAACCTATTGAAGAGAAAAAAAGTGAAAAATTAGAAACAAAGAAAGTCGAAAAACCAAATAAATAATGAGGTAAATTATGGCTATTAAATATACAAAAACAAGAAGTAGTGGAAAACATAATGTGGTGTCAATTGATTACAAAAAAGAATTGACAACAAATAAACCATATAAACCACTTATAAAAATTATTCAAAATCAGTCTGGTAGAAATTCTCGAGGATCTATTACTACACGCCATCAAGGTGGAAGACATAAGAGATTTTATCGTGTAATTGATTTTAAACGTAATAAAGATAATATTCCTGCTGTTGTAAAAACTATTGAATATGATCCAAATCGTACTGCATTCATTTCATTAGTGTGTTATAAAGATGGTGAAAAGAGATATATTCTTACACCAAAAGATTTAAAAGTTGGTGATGTAATTGTTTCTGGTGAAAAAGTTGATATTAAGGTTGGAAATACAACAACATTAAATAATATCCCTGAAGGTGCATTTGTTCACAATATTGAATTAACACCAAATAAAGGTGGTCAAATAGTACGTTCAGCTGGTAGTTCAGCTCAAGTATTAGGTAAAGATGAAACTGGTAAATTTGTAATCATTAAATTATCATCTGGTGAAGTTCGTAAATTCCCTAAAGATTCAAGAGCAACAATTGGTATTGTATCAAACTCAGACCATAATTTAGTTAACTTAGGTAAAGCAGGACGTAGCCGTAACATGGGTATTCGTCCTACAGTTCGTGGTAGTGCAATGAACCCTAATGATCACCCACATGGTGGTGGTGAAGGTCGTCAACCAATTGGTTATGATGCTCCACGTACACCATGAGGTAAAAGACACATGGGAATTAAAACTAGAAAACAAACTAAATCATCTAATGCTTTGATTATTAGAAGAAGGAATAGTAAATAGGAGGAAACATGTCTAGAAGTAGTAAAAAAGGTGCATATGTAGAACCATCATTAATGAAAAAAGTTATGGCAATTAAAGATGCGCCAAAAAAGAAAAATATAAAAACATGATCAAGAAAGAGTGCAATCTTCCCTGAATTTATTGGTTTAACATTTGATGTTTATAACGGTAAAGAATTTGTACCTGTATTTGTTACTGATGATATGGTAGGTCACAAACTAGGTGAATTTGTACCTACTCGTATATTTAAACAACACTCATCAAACAATAAGGCCGCTGACTCAGCTGCTGCTGCTGAAGCTGCTGAAAAGAAATAAAGGAAGGATAAAAGCATATGAAAACAACTATAACACAAAGTTCAATTCATGTTTCTTCACAAAAAGCTAATTTAGTTTGTGATTTGGTTCGTAATCAGTCTGCAACAAAAGCGTTGGTTATTTTAGACAATACACCAAATAAAACTGCAAAAGTTATTAGAAAAACATTAAATTCAGCAATTGCTAATGCAACAAACAATCATGCAATGAATGCAGCAAATCTATATATTTATGAAATAACTGCTAACCAAGGTAAGACCTTAAAAAGGATGATACCTCGTGCTAAAGGTTCAAGTAGTTCAATTCGTAAACGTTTTGTAACAATTAAAATTGTTTTAAGTGATGATAAAGAGCAAAGAAAAAATGACTTATTAGCAATTAAAACAAGACTTGCAAAACGAAACCAAAGTAAAAAATCTAAATCAGCAGCTAAATCATCTAAACCAACTATTAATAAAGTATCAACACCAAGAGTTAAATTATTAAATAAGGGAGAAAATAAATAATGGGACAAAAAATTAATCCAAACGGTTACCGTTATGGAATAAATAAAAACTGACAGTCACGTTGAATTGCTAAAGATGCTATTCAAACAGGACAATGATTATTTGAAGATGATAAAGTTCGTAAATACTTCTTTAAGAATTATTCACTAGCTAAAATAGATCATGTGGAAATTGAAAGAACTCAATCTACAATTGATTTGTTTGTTTATTGTGGACAACCTGGTGTTATTCTTGGTAAAGAAGGAGAAAATTTAAAGAAACTTGTTCTTGATATTAATAAAATTGTTGGTAGAAAAATTAAGGTAAATCCAAATATTTTGCAATATATAAATGTAGCATGAAGTGCACGAGTAATAGCAAGAGAAATTGCTGATGCTATTGAAAATCGTATTTCATTTAGAAATGCACAAAAGATGGCTATTCGTAAAGTTATGAGCTCTCATGCATTAGGTATTAAAACAAGTGTGTCAGGAAGACTTGGTGGTGTTGAAATTGCTCGAGAAGAAGGATATTCGCAAGGTGTTATCCCTATGAACACAATTAGAAGTGATCTTGATTATGCCGTTGAGGAAGCACACACAACATATGGCATAATCGGTGTTAAAGTTTGGATTAATCGAGGTGAAATATTTAAAAAAGGTTTAAATAATCAAATCACTCCACCAAAAGCAACTGTTGATCTTGGTGGTCGTAGACCAAGAAGAATGGCTAACAAACAAGCTAAACCACAAGCAAATGAAAAACCTACAGATAAAGTTGTAGCAGCACCTGTTAAACAAGTTACGAAGGAAGGTGAATAATTATGATGCAACCTAAACGTTTAAAATATCGTAAACCACATCGTACTAAATATGATGGTAAAGCTAAAGGTAACAAATATGTTGCATTTGGTGAATATGGTTTAATGGCAACTCAAGGTAATTGAATAACAGAAAATCAACTTGAAGCACTTCGTGTTGTCTTATCTAAAGCAATTGGTGTTATTGGTAAGATATGAATTCGTGTATTTCCACAATTGAGTTTAACTCGTAAACCATTAGAGGTTCGTATGGGTTCAGGTAAAGGTAATCCAGAATTATTTGTTGCTGTTGTTAAAAAAGGAACAATAATTTGTGAAATTGCAGGTATCCCAGAAGATCAAATGAAAGAAGCTTTAAGAAAAGCAGGAAACAAATTGAATGTTACAACAAAAATAGTAAAGAGAGGAGATCAACCTCATGAATAAGGAAACAAAAGAACTAAATACAAAAACAAATGATGAATTATGTGCTTTAATCACTAGATTAAATTCACAACTTTTGGAATCTCGTTTCAAAGTGGCAGTTGGTGAAGTTGACAAAACACATGTTATTAAACAAATTCGTAAAACAATTGCTAGATGCATGTTCATAATAAGTCAACGTGGATATGACATTTCTATTGGTTCGCATGGTGTTTACTTTATCAATAAAAAAGATCATAAAATTGAAGACGTAACAAAAAAAGTTCAAAAGGTTTTATCTCAACCTGAACAAGTAGCTAAAGAATCTAAGCAGCAAGTAGATAAAGAATCTAAGCAGCAAGTAGATAAAGATTCTAAACACCAAGAAGTTAAAGACTCTAAACAACAAACAACTAAAGTAGTAAAAGAGAAAAAAATTAAAAAAACATCAACCACAAAGGGGGATAAATAATGAAGAAGAAGGACCAAAACAACAAAATTGAAAGAACAAGACGTAAAACATTTAGAGGTATTGTTGTTTCAACTAAGATGAATAAAACAATTACTGTTGATGTACAACGTAAATTTTTGCACCCACTATATCACAAACAAGTTATTTCAAATAAGAAATATCATGTTGCTGATCCAAAATCAGTTTGTGGTGTTGGTGACACTGTAAGAATTATAGAGACTAGACCAATTAGTAAAACAGTATGTTACCGTGTGCAATCTGTTATTAGAAAGGCAAAATAAGGAGGGAAGTTATGATTCAATTTATGTCTCGCTTAAATGTTGCTGATAATACAGGTGCACGGAGTGTTGGAGTTATTAAAATTTTAGGTAATTCAAGACAACGTTATGCAACTGTTGGTGATGTTGTAAAAGTTAGTGTTAAAGATGCTACACCTAATGGTCAAGTTAAAAAAGGTCAAATGTCTTTAGCTGTTATTATTCGTGTTCATAAACAAGTAAAGCGCCCAAACGGAAATATTGTTAAATTTGATGATAATGCTTGTGTATTAATTAAAGAAGATAAAACACCAAGAGGTACTCGTGTTTTTGGACCTGTTGCAAGGGAATTACGTGATAGAGGATTTATGCGTATTATTTCTTTAGCACAAGAGGTATTATAAGGAGAAGGTCGATATGCAAAGAATTAAAAAAGGTGATCTTGTTAGGATTATTAGTGGTGAAGAAACTTCAAAAGAAGGAATCGTTCTTAGTGTTATACCTAAAAAACAATCTGCAATTGTTGAAGGATTAAACATTGTTAAAATCCACCAAAAACCAGATCAAAAAAATAAAAATAAAGGTGGTATCATTTCAAAAGAAGCACCTATTAAATTATCAAAATTAGCTATTGTTTCAGCTAAAGCTCCTCAAGGTATAAGCAAGATTTCTTATCGTATTGATAAAAACAATAAGAAAGTACGTATTGCTAAAAAAACAAATACAGAAGTTGTTGTAGGAAAGAAAAAATAGATTATGAAAAAGTCAAAGATTTATAAAGATAAAATCGCAAAAGCGATGATGGAAGAATTCAAATATACTAACATAATGCAAGTTCCAAAGTTGGAAAAAATTTGCATTAATGCAGGTATTGGTGATGCTACAACAGACACAAAGATTATTGAGCAATCTGCAAAGGAAATTGAACAAATAACAGGTCAAAAACCTGTTTTGACAAAAGCTAAAAAAGCTATTGCTACATTTAAAGTTCGTGAAGGTCAACCAATAGGTGTTAAAGTTACTTTACGTGGTGAGAAGATGTGAAACTTTGTGGAAAATTTAGCTAATATTGCTTTACCTCGTGTACGTGATTTCAAAGGTTTACCTTTAAATGCATTTGATAATCAAGGCAATTATACAATCGGTATTAAAGAACAAATTATTTTTACTGAAATTAATTTTGACGAAATAAAAAGAGTTCGTGGTTTTAATGTTACATTTGTTACTTCAACAAATAAAAAAGAAGAAACAACAGCTTTATTGAGAGCTATTGGTTTACCAATTATTAAGAAATAGGAAAGGAATAATATGGCAAAAAAATCATTAATTGCAAAACAAAAAAGAGTACCAAAATATAGCACAAGAAAATACAGTCGTTGTGTTCGTTGTGGAAGACCACATGCTGTAAACGGCAAGTTCAAATTATGTCGTATTTGTATGCGTGAATTGGCATACAAAGGTGCAATTCCAGGTTTGAAAAAATCATCTTGATAAGGAGAAAATAAAATGACAGATCCAATTTCAGATTTAGTTACACGTATTAATAATGCAAATAGAGCTAAAATTCAAACAATTACTTTTAGTTCATCTAATTTGACTAGTTCAATAGCTGAAGTATTAAAACAAGAAGGCTATATTGAAAACTACAAAATTATTAGTCACGATAAGAAGAAATCAACAATAATTAATTTAAAATTCAAAAACTTGGTTCCAGTAATTCATGGAATTAAGCAAATTTCTAAACCCGGATTAAGAGTTTATCAAGAATGTAAAAAACTACCATATGTTTTGCATGGTATTGGTACTGCGATTATTTCTACTTCAAAAGGTGTTATGACCGATAGAGAAGCACGAAAAAATAAAATTGGTGGAGAAGTATTAGTTTTTGTTTGATAATGAAAGGAGCAAAATATGTCTAGAAAAGGTAATAAATTATTAGATATTCCAACAGGAGTTACAATAACAATTAATGCAAATATTGTTAATGTTGCTGGTCCTAAAGGTAAATTAGATATTCCATTTCCTAATGTTATAAATGTTAAAGTTGAAAACAATAAAGTTCAAGTATTACGTACTAATGATGAAAAACAAACAAGAATGTATCATGGTACAATTAATTCATTAATTCATAATGCCATTATTGGTGTAACTGATGGTTTTTTAAAAAAACTACATATTGAAGGTGTTGGATACAAAGCAAGCGTGTCAGGAAATAAATTTAATTTAGCAATCGGTTTTTCACACCCTGTAGTGTTACAAATTCCACAAAATGTTACTGTTGTATGTAAAACCCCTACAGATATTGAAATTTCTGGTTTTGATAAAATTGTTGTTGGTGAATTTGCAGCTAAGATTCGTGAAATAAGAAAACCTGAACCATACAATGGTAAAGGAATTATGTATGTTGGTGAGCATGTCATCCGTAAAGTTGGTAAGACAGCAGAAACTGCAAAGAAATAGGAGTATAAGATATGAAACGTATTAATTTTGACCGAAAAGAACAACGTAAATTACGTCATAAAAGAATTACTAATACTTTAAAACGTGTTGAAAATAAAAAACCAAGATTGGTTGTTACTAAAACTGACCATCACATTTATGCACAAATTATTGATGATGCTTCAGCAAAAGTTTTAGTTTCAAGCTCAACTCTTTCATTGAAACTAAAAGCAATTAATATAGCTAATGCTAAAAAAATCGGCACTGATATTGCTCAAAAAGCTAAAGCAAAAAATATAACCACCATCGCATTTGACCGTGGAGGAAATAAATATCACGGACGCATAAAAGCTTTAGCTGATGCTGCTAGAGAAGCTGGATTAAAATTCTAACAAGGAGAAATTATGGAAGATCAAAAAGAAACTAAAGTAGAACATACTGCAACAGAAAAACCAAAAACTGAGGAAGTTAAAAAACCTGTTCAAACTACAAAACAAGTATCAAAAGATACTAATACGCAAAAGCAAGATTTTAAACGTTACCGTCCAATAAGAAAAAATAGTGTTGGTGATAACTTTGAAGAAAGAGTGGTTAAAACAAAACATATTTCTAAGACTACAAAAGGTGGTCGTAGAATGCGTTTTAGTGCATTAGTTATAGTTGGTGATAAAAATTGTCATGTAGGTTATGGAATAGGTAAAGCTACTGAGGTTCCAAATGCTATTAAAAAAGCTGTTAAGAACGCTCGAAAAAACATAATAAGAATTCCAATGACTAAGACACACACACTATATCATGAAATCATTGGACACAAAGGTGCAACTAGAGTTTTAATTAAACCTGCACCTGAAGGTACAGGTATTATCGCTGGTGGTGTAATTCGTGATGTTATTGAATTAGCCGGTTTTCATGATGCATATACAAAAAATTTAGGTTCAAACACTGCATTAAACATGGTAATTGCTTGTGTTGAAGGATTAAAAAATCAATTTATTCCTCATAAAGTTAGAGAACTAAGAGGACTAAATATTAAAGATAAAAACCAAACTAGTGAGCAAAAGGAGTTAAACAATGGAGCTAAATAACTTGACTTATACAAAAGGTGCTAGAGGTCATAAACGCCGTACATATGGTCGTGGTTTTTCTTCTGGCTTAGGAAAAACTTCAGGTCGTGGACAAAAAGGTCAACATGCACGTAAATCAGGTAATGTGCGAATTGGATTCGAAGGAGGACAGACTCCTATTTACCGTAAAATTCCAAAAGTTGGATTTAATTCATACAATTTCTGCGATGATATGTATGTTGTTTCTTTGGATCAAATAGTTAATATGAAACTTAAAGAAGTTAACCGTAAAACTTTATTAGAAAAAGGTATTATAGGTAAGAAAAAAATACCAATTAAGTTAATTGGTCCAAGAAACTATAAGAAAATTAATGTTGAAGGTATTAATTTTGAAATTGATGTTGCAACAAAGCAAGTAGAAAAGTTTATAACATCTAACAAAGGTAATTTAAAATTAATTAAAAAGTAATTAAATTTAATAAACAAGATGATTAATAAAGTAGAGGAATTTAATACTAATAAATATACAACTCTTAAAGCAGCAATGCATGCTAATAGAGTATGATATAAGTCTCTTAAAGAGTATTATAAAGGTTTATATAAGTCACAATTAAAAGATAAAGGTTTAACTTTAGAACAACAATCTCATATTTTTGATCACTATCAACAAAACTTATCGCATGCTCATACATCATATAAGCAAAATATTAAAAATATTAAATTTCATTTTGCTGATATAAAAACAAAGATTTCTAAAAACAAAAATACACAAAAAATATTTGATGGTAAAGCAGCAAATAAAAATAAAGGTTGAAAAAATTTTGTCCAAATTATTAAAAATAAAAAAGTTTTATCAGGAGTTTTCTTTACTGTATTTTTATTGATTATTTTCCATCTTTGCTCAACAATTACACTTCCAGGTATTAGTATTCCTAAAGAATACAATCAAAATGATTTTGCAGGAATGCTTAACTTATTAGCCGGTGGTGGATTATCAAGGATGTCATTCTTTGCAATTGGTGTTGGTCCATACATTACATCGCAAATTATTATTCAATTGCTTTCAAGTGATTTAATTGCTCCGCTTTCAAGGATTCAAAAACAAGGGGAAAGAGGAAAAAGAAAACTTGAAGTTATTACAAGAATATTAACTTTACCTTTTTGTTTTGTCCAATCATATGCCATAATGGCAATGATTCTAAACATGAATAACCAAGGAACAGAGGCGTCATTTTCTATTTTTGGTAAAACAAGCATAGGTGAATTATCAGGTGGAGAAATTTTTGCTTTGATGATGATCTTCACTGGCGGAACATATATTTGTATGTTTTTAGGTGATATGATTACTAAACGAGGAGTTGGTAATGGAATTACTGTAATTATCTTTGCTGGTATTATATCCAATTTATTTGGAAACTTCATTTCTGTATACCATACAATTGCAAGCAAATTTCCACAAACATCATCTACTTATGCATTGGTAGTTATTTTAACTTTCATAATTTATATGGCCTTTTATTTCTTGGTTTTGTTGGTAGTTACATTTATTAATGGTTCAATAAGAAAAATTCCTATTCAACAAACTGGTGAAGGATTAACAAGCGATGTTAAAAATTTATCATATTTACCAATTAAGTTTAATTCAGCAGGTGTTATTCCAGTAATTTTTGCAAGTAGTATAATGACAATTCCAAATACAATTGTGCAATTTTTACATGAAGGTAGTGCTAAATGAGTAATTGAAGATTACTTTACATTACAATCATGAACAGGTATGAGTTTATATTTTGTATTAACAATAATATTTACTTTTTTCTACTCATATGTTCAGCTTAATCCAACACAAATTCAAGAGAATTTTGAAAAGTCTGGTAAATTCATCCCGGGTGTTAAATCTGGAGAAAATACAAGTAAACATATTACTAAAGTATTAAACCGTATTAATTGAATGGGAGGACCATTCTTAGCTGTAATTGCTACATTACCATACTTTATTGCTAAAGTATCAGATATTCCTTCCGGTTTAGCTTTAGGTGGAACTGGTATCATCATTGTTGTTAGTGCATCAATTGAGATTTGGAATTCAATTAATTCTGCTGTTACTAATACTGGATATGAGCAAACTAGAAAATCAATTCAAGCCAAATATTTTGATGATAGTGGTAACTATGAATCTGTAGAGGAATTATGATAAGATATCCAAATATTATTTTTTTAGGTGCACCTGGTAGCGGTAAGGGAACTGTAGCTAAACAATTGGTGGATAAATATGACTATTTGCATTTATCTGCGGGTGATATTTTTAGACAAACTTTAAATCAAAACACACCATTAGCTGAGCAAGTTAAAGAATATATCAAACAAGGAAAACTTGTTCCTGATAATGTTACAAACAATATGATGAAACAATATATTATTAGTGCAATTAATAATAGTAAACATTTCATATTAGATGGATATCCACGCACAATAGATCAAGCAGAATTTTTAAAAACTATTTGTGATATTGATCTTGTTGTTTATTTAGACATCAGTGAAGATTTAGCAACTAAAAGAATAATTGGTCGTAGAAATTGTCCAAAGTGTGGCGAAATTTACAATATCTATTTCAAAAAACCAATAAAAGATAATATTTGTGATAAATGCAATACAGTATTATCACAAAGAAAAGATGATAATCAAATAGTTGCTAAAACTCGTTTTCAAACATATCAATCAGCTACTTCGCCATTAATTAATTATTATCAACAACAAAATAAATTAGCCTCTATTAAGGTTAATAATGACACTAATGTTTTTGCTAAAACTTGTAGTTTAATTGAAAAATAATGATCATTATAAAAACTTCTGAAGATATTAAGAAGATTAAAAAAGCATGTGAAATTTGAAAGGTAGTCCGCACTGAATTACCTAATTTTGTAAATCCAGGAATAACTACACATGAGCTTGATATAATTGCCAAAAATTTGATAGAAAAAAATGGAGGAAAACCTACATTTTATAAACTATATGATTTTCCAGGATACATTTGTATTAGTGTTAATGATGAATTAGTTCATGGTATTGGTAGTGACTATAAATTGCAACCAAATGATTTGATTACTTTTGATATTGGTGTTAGTTATCAAGATCATGTGTGTGATGCAGCATTTAGTATGATTGTGCCTCCTGGAGATGATCCTGATGCTAATAAAATTTTAAATGCAACATATAAATCACTAATGATGAGTATTAAGCAAATTAAACCACACAATCATATTGGTGACATTTCTAGTAAAACATATGAAATTGCTAAGAATGAAGGCTTTGAAGTAATTAAATCATATGCTGGTCATGGTTGTGGTAACCAAGCACATGAAGATCCGATAATTCCTAATTTTGGAGAACCTAATTCAGGAATTGAAATAGTTCCTAATATGGTTTTGTGTATTGAACCCATGCTAATGACTGATTCTGATAAATATGGGATTAAATCTAATAAATGAACTGTATATGCTAAGAATCACAAACTAACTTGTCATTATGAACATATGGTATTAGTTACTTCATTAGGAAGTGAAATTCTTACATTAACAGAGATAGAAAAGAAGCAATTTAAAAAAGTGTTAGAAAATGAATAAAGTTTCAAAAATTTATTTTTTTGACAAAATTTTATGTCAATCAGTAACACAAAATATTGGTAAATTTTAAAAAATCTAAGCAATATCAATAGCATCTATCTTAATATTAATTTAAAAATTAAAAATAAAAAAATTTTAAAACTTATACGAATATAGTAAAATAAGAACGAGTAATATTTCATAAATTTACTCAAAAAGCAAAAATATATATTTGTTATAATCTAGATTATTAGAGAGGAAAAAATGAAAAAAACAAATTTATTAAAAACTGTGCTAATTCCAAGTTTATCACTTGTTACATTAGGCACAATAGCTGCAACTTCTACAAGTTGTGCGCAAGGTTCTGATGAACCTAATAGCCCATACATGGTAGTTCGTGCTTTAGGTGAGCATGTAATGCTTACACTTAATCACCACAACCATTCAACTGAATCATATGAAAGACCAACTGTATATTATTCATATGATAAAACAACTTGAACAGAAATTCAATTTGGTGAAGGTCAAGAAAGTGTGTCTGTTACAATAAATGCTAATCAAAAATTATATTTGAAAGGCGACAATGCAGATGGATTTAGCGTTGACAATAATAGATATTCTAGTTTCTCATTTGTAGGTAGAGTTTCTATTTCTGGAAGCATTTTAGGTTTACTTGATAACGGTACAGGTAGTACTGGAGCAATCCCAAATGCTTATTGTTTTTATGACTTGTTTAGAGATTGTGCTACAATTGTAAATGTTAGTGAAGGCTTCTTAAGAGCTGCAACAGAATTAAAAGAATTTTGTTACAGTGGAATGTTCTATAGAAATGTTGCATTAAAAAATGCTCCAAGCTTACCAGTAAGAGAAATGGCACCAAGTTGTTATAACTATATGTTCAATGGTTGTGCTGCGCTTAAAAAAGCTCCAGACTTACCAGCAATTGAACTTGGTGAAAATGCTCAATACTGCTACAATGGAATATTTGCTAACTGTATTTTATTACAAAGCATTAAAATTCATTATACTGGTGGATTTGATAACTACTGATTTGTAAACTGGGTAAATAACGTTGCTCAAAACGGTGTATTTTATTACAATGGTCAAGAGCGTGCTGAAAACTTCCATTTACCTACAACATGAACTGTAAAAACTTTCTAGTTATAAAAAACAACAACAAAAATATTATTTAAAAATAAAACAAAATTTTTAAAATATTGCGTTAAGTACAACAGCTATATAATTAGAGGTTGTACTTTTTGTTTTATCTATTGGTAAAAAGTATATTTTAAGTAGAGTTTTATCTGTTTATCTACTTAGTTTGGCTGTTAATAATTCATGTAACAATGTTGCATTAATATCATAGGAGTAACTGTATTTGTTGATAATATCTCCTTCAGTAGAAATAATATTTATTTAATAATTTTTTGAACATGTATTTTAGTTAAATGAAGTAAATACCTCAAGACTTTAGCCAAAATTTACATATTAAACCTATGGATTTTTTAAAGTTTATATATAATATAAAATATTATATATAAAGTATATATTTTTTTAGTGAGTGAATAATGAGTAAAGCAGAATTAAAAAACCCAAAAAATGATGAAGAGTTAATAAATAGCAGCCCTGAATTACTTCTTGAAGAAGAACAACACATGATGCAAATGGCACAAGCATATAATGCTTCAAGCATTCATGTTTTAAAAGGTTTAGAAGCAGTAAGAAAACGTCCTGGTATGTATATTGGATCAACTGGTACAAATGGTTTGCATCACATGATTTGAGAAATTATTGATAATTCTGTTGATGAAATTGCTTCTGGATATGGACAAGAAGTTAAAGTTACTTTAACTAAATCTGGATCAATTATTGTAGAAGACGATGGACGTGGTATTCCAATTGATATGCATCCAGAAGAAGGAAAGCCAACAGTTGAAGTTGTTTTAACAATATTGCATGCTGGTGGTAAGTTTGACAACAATGCATATAAGACTTCTGGTGGATTACATGGCGTAGGTGCAAGTGTTACCAACGCATTAAGTAAATGGATGAAGGTTTGAATTGTTAGAAATCATCAACGATACTATATTGACTTTAAGGATGGTGGTAAATTATCAACACCATTAAAAGAACTAGATAAGGTCAACAAACTTCAAGGTACAACTGTTGAATTTTATCCAGATTTTACAGTTATGGAACAAGCTCCATTTGAACATGATCGAATCATTAGCCGTTTGAAAAAGCTTGCTTATTTAAATAAAAATGCACACTTTACATTTGTTGATGAGCAAATGAATACAACTGATTCATTCTTTTTCCCAGATGGGATTATCTCATATATTCAAGACATTAATAAGGATAAAAATAAATTATTTGAAGATGTTATATATGGATCAAAAGACGTTAATGCAAAGAGTGCTAACAGATATGATCCAAATAATCCTGAAAAACCATTAATGTTTAATATCAAAGTGGAAGTTGCTTTTCAATATAACCAATCATATTCAAGTTCTTTATATACATTTTGTAACAACATTGATACTGCTGAAGGTGGTACTCATGAAGAAGGATTTAAAGCAGCACTTATTAAAGTATTAAATAACTATGCTTTAAGAAATAAGTTTTTAAAAGAACAAGATGAGAAATATACAAAAGATGATGTTATTGAAGGATTAGCTGCGATTGTATCAGTTAAACACCCAGATCCACAATATGATGGACAAACAAAACAAAAATTAGGTAATACTGAAGTTAGAGCAGTAGTAAATGGTGTTGTTTCTGATGTTTTTGAAAAATTCTTAAATGAGAATCCAAATGAAGCTACATTAATTATCAATAAAATTAATTTGGCTAAGGAATCACGTATTCGTTCTCAAGCTGCTAAAGAGGCTGTAAGAAGAAAATCACCATTTGATTCAAATTCATTACCAGGCAAGTTAGCAGATTGCTCAACCAAAGACCACACAATTAGTGAATTATATATTGTCGAGGGTGATTCAGCTGGTGGTAGTGCTAAATTAGGTAGAGATCGATATTACCAAGCAATTTTACCTTTGAGAGGTAAAATATTGAATGTTGAAAAGGCTAAAACTGAACGCATTTTTGAATCTGAAGAAATTAATGCCATGATTACAGCAATTGGTGCTGGTGCTGTTCCAGAATTTGATATTTCAAAGATTCGTTATGATAAGGTTATTATCATGACTGATGCAGATGTTGATGGTGCTCACATTCGAATTTTATTATTAACATTCTTCTTTAGATATATGAAACCATTAATTGAGCAAGGTCATGTATATGCAGCTATTCCACCATTATACAAGTTTGTAAATGATAAGAAAATTTCATATGCCTATAGTGATGAGGAATTAGAATTATTGAAAGCAAATGCTAAATCTGGTAAGGTAGATATTCAAAGATATAAAGGTCTTGGTGAAATGAATCCAGAACAATTATGGGAAACAACAATGGACCCAACTGTAAGAAAGCTCCATTGTTTCTCAATTGAAGATGCTATTGAAGCAGATAAACAATTCTCATTCTTAATGGGTGATGATGTATTACCTAGAAAAGAATTTATTTCTAAGAATGCAAAGTTTGTTAAAAATTTAGATATTTAATATTAAAGGAGTATGAAGTATGATTTGTAAAAATTGCGGTAATGGTGTACAACCAAAAAATATCTTGAAGACAGATTATTGTTATGGTAATTTTGTTTTTGATTGGTTTGTTACCAGGCATTTTGTATGCTGTTTTTTGTAAAAAAGCAACATGTCCAGCATGTGGAAAAAATGTCTATCATACAGAAATCTAAAACATCAAATAATAGAAATTAGTAAGAAAAATAAGTGGGATAAATTGTTATGACAAATAATCATGATGAAAATTTAATAAAAGAACAATTAGCTAAAACTAAGATTATTGAACGACCAATAATTAATGAGTTGAAAAACTCATTCTTGGAATATTCGATGTCTGTTATAGTTGCACGTGCATTACCTGATGCCCGTGATGGTTTTAAACCAGTTCATCGAAGAGTTTTATATGCTGCATATGGATTAGGGATGACTTCATCTCGACCACATAAAAAATCTGCACGTTTAGTTGGTGAAGTTATTGGTAAATATCATCCACATGGTGATACTGCTGTATATGAAACAATGGTTCGTATGGCGCAAGATTTCTCAATGCGTTATATGTTAATGGATGGACATGGTAACTTTGGTTCTATTGATGGTGATGGTGCAGCTGCAATGCGTTATACAGAAGCTAGAATGTCAAAGATTGCAGATACCATGCTTGAAGATATCAATAAGAATACTGTTGATTTTATTGATAACTATGATGGTAGTGAGTCTGAACCAGTAGTTTTACCTTCTTTATTCCCTAATTTATTAGCTAATGGAACAAATGGTATTGCTGTTGGTATGGCAACTAATATTCCTCCTCATAATTTGAGTGAATTAGTTGAAGCAATTAAATTAGTCGCTAATAACCCTGAAGTAAGTATTGATGAAATTAAACAAGTTTTACATGGCCCTGATTTCCCAACAGGGGCTCAAATCATTGGTGCTAAAGGTATTGATGACTATTTTAGAACTGGAAGAGGTAGTGTTATTATTCGTGCTAAAGGTACATATACTACAAATGAATCTACTGGTAAATCCACAATAATCTTTACTGAAATTCCATACCAAGTAAACAAAACAACATTGATTCAAAGGATTGCTGAATTAGCAGCAAACAAAGATAGTGAAGAAAATGGTATTAGTGGTATTTCAGATTTAAGAGATGAATCTTCACGAGAAGGAATAAGAATAGTTATCGAAACAAAGCGTGATGTTTCACCTGAAGTATTAATGAATCAACTATATAAAAAGACACAGTTACAAACATCTTTTGCAGCAAATATGTTAGCTCTAGTTAATGGTGAACCTAAATTAATTAACATTAAAGAGGGATTACAAATTTATATTAATCACCAATTGAATGTTTTAAATCGTCGTGTAAATTTTGATTTAAATGCTGATAAAGAACGTCAACATATTTTAAATGGTTTGCATATTGCAATGGGCAATATTGATGAAGTAGTTAAAATTATTCGTAACTCTAAAAGCGATGAATCAGCTACTGAGCAACTAAAATCTAAATTCAAACTTGATGACAAGCAAACAAAAGCTATTCTTGACATGAGATTAAGAACATTAAGTGGTTTAGAGCGTGAAAAAATCGAGACTGAATTAAAAGATTTAGAAGTTGAAATTAAAGATTTTGAAGATTTATTAAAAAATAAGGATCGCCAAATTCAAAATATCATTGAACGCTTAGAGGTATTAAATAAAAAATTCGGTGACAAACGTCGTACAGACATTGATATTGAATCAAATGTTGATATCTCTGATGAAGATTTAATTAAAAAAGTAGATATCTTATTGACAATGTCATCAAGAGGTTATTTGAAACGTTTGCCAATTGATACATATCGTGTTCAACATCGTGGTGGTGTTGGTGTAATTGGAGCAACAACGTATGAAGATGATGATGTAAGTCGTATTATTGTAGCAAACACTCATACTGATGTATTAATTTTTACAAACAAAGGAAAAGTATATCGTATGCGTGGTCACCAATTCCCACAAGGAAGTAGGATAAGCAAAGGTCTCCCAGCAATTAGTTTTATGCCCGGAATTGAAAAAGGCGAAAATGTTATTACATTATTACCATTAACTAATTATGATGAAAATACATATTTATTTTTTGTCACAAAGAATGGTGTTGTTAAGAAGACAAATATTTCTGAGTTTGTTCACATAATGCGTAATGGAAAGCGTTGCATTACATTAAAAGAAGGTGATTATTTATTTGATGTATTACAAGTTATTGATACTGATGAAATTATTATTGGTGCAAGTAACGGCCAAGCCATTAGATTTGATCATACTAAGGTAAGACCTATGGGTAGAACTGCAGCTGGTGTAAAAGGTATGAAATTAGATAAAGGATCACATATTATTGGTGTTTCAACTAATAAACAAGGCGAATATATTTTATCCATTGGTGCAAAAGGAATTGGTAAATTAACACCAATTGCTGAGTATCGTTTAACAAATAGAAATGCAAAGGGAGTACGATCACTTAAAGTAACACCAAAAACAGGAAATTTAGTGGCAACCAAAGCAGTAGATATGGATGATGAAGTATTGATTATCACTACAAAGAATAAAATTATCCGTATTTTAGTGAACCAAATTCGTGAAACTGGTAGAAATGCTAGTGGTGTAAAACTTATTAACACTGAAAATGATGACAAAGTAAGAGATATTGCCGTGTTCAAAAAAAGTGTTTTTGGTAATGAAAACCACGAAGAAAAAGAGCCTATTTCTGCGCAATAATTAACAAAAGATTAAGTTTCTTTACAATATCACTCTTTAATTAATCATCAAAATCCATCCAAATTCGCTAAACCAGTACAAAAAAACAAGAACTTACTGAATTGTAGTAAGCATAAGTATAGCTATAGCATCAGCTATTATTAATGCCATTATTTGAATTTAGAAATTTATAATTTTTTTATGGAAAATAAAATTAAGCAAAAAGAATTAAATATATCTTTTTATGTAAGTAGGATTGGTTTTAAAAAAATTGAAAAATCATTGAATAATAAAAATAAATTATTGAAAGAAACAAAAAATGAGAAGATAAAGAAAAAGATAGAGAAGGAGATAGAAGAATTAAAAATTATTAAACAAAATGGAAAAAACCATGCAGAATTATGAATTAATACTTATGAATTCTGTATGAAAAAACCAGAATTATTTGAAAAATATCCTAGCCAATATTTAATAAAAAAATTTAAATTCAATAACATTGATGTATTAAAGCAAGAAATAATTGGATTAGTAAAAGAAATAATTGATGGTTGTAATTGATATGATAGTGAGGTTAAAACAGTTTACATGACATTATGTACAGACTATTATTTATTACGATTATTATCAAATAGTATTGATTTTAAAAAGTATCAAAAGAATGGAATTAAGCCTCCATTATTTAGCGAGGATATTGATAGTTCTCTAAAAGAATGTTGCAAGCAACATAATATTGATTTAAAAATTTCTGGTACCACTAGTTGTTTATTTGGTCCAGAAAATTGTTATGATAATGATTTTATTTTAGACTTAACTAAAAACAAGGAATTAATTTTACAAATTAAGAATTTTGAACATTATTTAAATAATATCGATCCTAAATTTGTCAAAAATTTTGATTTTTCTGTTGGTATTGAATTCCATTATTTATATGATTGATTACATTCAAAATTGACAAATATTAAAAATCTATTAGAATTTTATGAACAAGCAATCAAACTTATTGAAAAGCAAAAACAAACTAATGATAGTAATATAAATATTAAATTTAATAGTAAAAAACACACATATCTTAGTCATATATATTCAATTATTTATGAATTTTTAAAGTTAAAAAAATACAATTTAATAGATCAAAATTCACTGCCATATATATTAAACAAAACAATTAATCTAATAAAAAGCAACAACATTATTAGTTGTAATATTGATAACCCTTTTGAATTTGAAGAAGTCAAAAAAACTAAAAAGAATAAAGAATCTGAAATATACTGAAAATTTAAAAATGATTTTTTCAACAAGTTTATTAATTATGTGCAAGAATTTCAAATACGAAATAATACATTTCATTTAAATGATGAAAGAAAAGATAGTCCATGATACAATGATGTATTAATAGACGAAATTAACAAACTATCATGATGAACTGTAGATGATATTAAACAAGTAATCATATATTTAAAAGATCTAATAATCAAACCTTATAGTTTTTTATGAAATTTTATGAGAAAATTAACGAATAATAAATTAATGTGTAGTTTTGAAGAATTATTAAAAGTATTTTTTTAAGTTGAAACCCATCTCACTAACTCTTCTTCTTGCTCTATAATCTTTTCTTTTTTTCTCCCTAATTTAAACTCTTTATTTAAATCTTTAAAAATATCTAAGCTAAATCCTCATCAGCTATATACTTCTCAAAGCAATGTCGAAGTAGTTTTGATTTTGTCATTTTAATCTTGTTGCTGTTTTATCTAATTTTTCAAATACATCTTTTCTATATAAACAGCTTTATAATTATCTCTATTTGGAAATTTAAACGCACTCTTAGCCATAATTAATTAAATTTATATAGATAAATTGTGTTCGATATTTTCAATACGTTTTTCTTGTCTATCTAATCTGCTTTCAATATTTATAAGACGAGCGTCTTGTTTGTCCATTCTATTCTCAAGATTTTTAAAGTGTTCTTCTTGTCGAGATTGGGTCTTCTTTACCAAACTAATATCATTTTTAAGATTTGCTATATCTTTTTCAATTCGTGTATTAAATTCTCTTTGTTCATCTCTAAACTCAATAAATCAAGCAGGTGCTTTTCTTTGTTTTAAAGGTTTCCTTCCGCCATCACTACCAGGACCACCTTCAGATTTAACTTTTTCTACTGTAAATTGTCTACCAACTATTTTTTTAGCTATATCTTCAGATATATCAGCATCAATTAGTTTATATTTAGTGACTCTAATTTTATTCATCTTTATATATTATACTAGTTAGATTTATTGTTTTTGTTGTAATATTTCTTTAACTTTTGCAACAAATGGTTTGAATTTTTAAATCTTTCTTTATCGTTTATTTTATCAATACTATCAGTTAATGCTTTTTTAATAACATTTCCATTATTTATACCATATGGTGAAAGTTCTTTAATATGTTGACTATTATAAAGATTTTCTATACCACTTTCCATAAGTGGATTATCACAATTCGTGACTTAACTCAAATTAAAATATTATCACAAAAAATAATGTGTTGTTCTTTGCTTCAAATTATTTTTTATGTTTTTGTTTATCAATTTTAATAATTGATTCAATTATTGAATTGTTTAAAGTAGTAAGGTTATCATTTGAAATTTTTTTAAATATCTTGATTGTTGATAAAGCACTACTTGCTATAATTCCATCTCTAGGTTTAACACAATAACCTTTATCGACCATGTCAAATATTCTTAAACCAGATATTAATGCAGTACTAATTTTATGTGTGCATGATGATTTTGCACCATCACAAACACACAATGCATTTGAACATAACACAGAACTAATGATATTGTCAATTTTTTTACTATTCATACCTAATTGATATGCTAATCCAGCTAATGTTGCTGGTACTGCCGCAATTACACTACCACAAAATGCAGACAAATGACCAATATTTTTTTTAATCATTCATACAACAAAATTAACCAAAGCTAATGATTGTAAATATCTTAAGTAAGGAATTTTTCTGTGGATATACAATTGGTATTGCGGAATAGTTGAAGTTAATCCATGATCACCGCTTCCGCATGATGTAGCAACAGGAAGTGTAGCACCATTCATACGAGCATCAATAGCTGCAGCAGTATTTAAAATAATCCTTTGATATAGGGATGAATCATTATCCATTGTTTTTAGATAATTTTCCGTAAAAGAATCGGGAATAACATTGACTATGCCATAATTTGCAATTCTCATATTAATTTCAGATATTTCATTTAAATAATTTAAATCTTTAACAGTACATGATTTAACAAATTGCATAATATCAGCAAATGTAATTTTATCAAGTTGTTTTAATTCTGATGTTTGTTTCTGTTTGATCTCTTTTATTCCATTATTCACAATATAGCGATCATTTTTTTTGATATAAACAATGTAATCATGATAATGTGAAACTAGTGATTCTATAGTAACATTATCATTAGTTGTTACCATTGCTCTCGCATATACAGGATTAACATTTTTTGCAATTTTTATAACAACTTTATCATTATTAATTAATTTCTTAGATTCTAATTTTTGTTTTGGAGTTACAGTTGCAAATATTTCAAGTTTACGTTTTGGGTCTGCAATCATTGCACTCGCAGCAACAATCATTTTTATACCGCACACTCCTAAGTTAGGAACACCAACACGGAATACATTTTTATAGATAAATGGTGAAACCTCTACGATAATTTTCTTGTATATTGCACTATTGCAAGGTCTTGCTACTAGATTAGTACATGAAGCAACCGCATACCCTATTAATCCAATTTCAGTACAGCCATATGCTGTGGAAACTAGAGAACGCAATTGTTTAATCATTATTTTCTTATCAATCATATACTTTGATTATAATATGAATTTGTTATATGTTAATAATTACAAAAGTAATTATTTTGCAAAGCACAGTATCATAAATTCAAATCAATTGAATTAGACACAATATTTTAGTTAAAAATTAAATGATATTTCTTTTAGATAACTCACTTCTTAATGTATCTGCAAGCTTGTAATTTTTATTATTTAATGCTTCAATTCAATTATCAACTATTTTTTTAGAATCAATAGACTCAAGAGGATTTTTATGTTTGATGCCTAAGATACTAAACATATTGATTAATGAATTGATATTTTCATTAATTTCATCATATTTTTTAGTTTTTATTAAGTTAGATAAATTCTTAGTATAAGACCAAATTGTTGTGATCATATTTGGGAAATCCAAATCATTTTCAATTGCATTCACAAATAATTCAGGAAGTTTAGATTTATTATTATGTTTAAAATTATTTTTATTTGCATACAAATTAATTAATGCATTATTAATAGACTTAAATATTTTTAAAATCTCATTCTTTGAAATCTCTAGATTTTCAAAAGAAAAGTTTAATGGACTTGTATATTGAGTTTGAAAAAAGAATCATCTAATTGTATTGGCATCGTATTTAGCTAATATATCTTTAGCTAATACAAAGTTATTTAATGATTTAGACATTTTCTTATTATCAACATTTATATGTCCAATATGCATTCAACATTTTGCTAGACCAATATTATTTAATGCAATATTTTGTGCATTTTCATTTTCATGATGTGGGAATTTTAAATCGACTCCACCGCCATGAATAACTGTTTGTTTACCAATATATTTATTAATTAGGTACACACATTCAGTGTGTCAACCTGGTCTTCCATGTTTATTTCATGGAGATTTTCATCCTAAGCCAATGTCTGTTTGTTTTCAAAGTGCAAAGTCTAATGGATATTTTTTCTTATTATCATTTTCTTTTCTTACACCTTCAAGAAGCATATCAATTTTTTGATGTGATATAGATCCATAACCATTTATTGATTTAATATCAAAATAAACATCGCCATCAACAACATATGCATGTTTTTTATCAATTAGTTGTTTGACAAAATCAATAATCCCTTCAATATTTTCAGAAACTTTTGGTAATAGGTCTATATGTGATACATTTAACTGATTAATTATTTTTAAGTATTCTTGATAATAATGTTTTGATATTTCATCTTCTGGTTGGTTTAATTCAATACTACGATTGATTATCTTGTCATCAATATCAGTGATATTATGAACATAAAAAACATTCTGATTAATGTGTTTTAAGTAGTGATAAAGAACATCAAAAGTAATTAAAGGTCTTACATTACCAATATGAACATCATTATAAACAGTAGGGCCACAATTGTATATTGAGATTTTATCCTGATCAATATTGATATATTTGTTTGTTGAAGAATCTTTAATTTTTAACATAATTATTTCTTTCAAATATTATCATATATTAATTTAATGCCTAGTTTTTGTGCTTTTTCAAGCTTTGAACCACCATTTTCACCAACGATTAAATAGTCAGTAGATTTATTAACTGAATTGGTTACATTAGCATCATATTTTTGAATCAATAGTTCTCTAATTTCATCCCGTGGAATATCGAAACTACCAGTTATGCAAAAACTCTTTTGATAATATTCACTATTTTTGTTTTCATCAGTTACATTAGTTTTAGATATGTAATTAGTATTTACACCAAATTTCTTTAAACTCTCTATTAATTTTAAATTATTTTCATTATGAAATCAATCATAGATTGATGTTGATACAACATCTCCAATGTCTTTTAATGCAACTAATTCTTCTTTTGAAGCATTAGCTAATGAATAAATATTCTTAAAGTGTTTAGCTAAGAATGTTGCAGAAATTAAACCAACATCTCTTATTCCTAAACCAAATATTAATCTTTCCAATGAGTTATTTTTAGAATTTTGAATTGAATCATTAATTTTATTGAATACTTTAAACTTATTGTTAAGAATTGTAGTAATGATTTCTTCACGGTGGTTATTTAAGCTATAAATATCTTCTATACATTTAATATATCCCAAGTTAAAGTATTTAGTAATTGTTTTATCACTTAAACCTTCAATGTTCATTGCATCTTTAGAACAAAAATGAATAATTGATTGAATAGATCTTGCAGGACATGAAGTGTTTACACAATATTGGTCTACTTCACCTTCAATTTTTTCAAGTTTTGAATTACATACTGGACAAACAGTAGCTGGAATGAATTGTTTTGATGAATTCTTTCTTTTTTCTAAAACAACTTCTTTGACATATGGAATAATTTCTGCAGCTTTAAATATTTTAATAGTATCCCCAACTCTTATATCTTTAGACAAGATATATTCTGCATTGTTTAATGTAGCGGCAGAAACTACAGAACCTGATAATTCTACTGGTTTTAAATTTGCTACATAAGTAATTTTTCCTGTTCTTCCAACATTTGTTTGAATTGAGAGAATTTCTGTTTCTACTTCTTGTGGAACGAATTTATAAGCAATTGCTCAGTGTGGGAATTTTGATGTAGTTCCTAATTTATTGTAATAGGCAATTAGATTTTCTTTTAATACAGCACCATCAATTGGATACTCTAAACTATATTGATTTTCTTCCAATCATTGAATTTTTTCATAAGCTTCATCAATATTCCTACATTTAACAGTTTCCCTCGCAGTATGAAAACCATATTCCTTTAATTTTTCAATTACCTGACTTTGTTTTGTTATGTTTAAACGTTTAATATCATCAAAGTTAGGAATATAATAGGCAATCATTTGTAAATTGCGTTGTTTAACAAGATCAGGGTTTAGTCTTCTTAATGTTCCACTTGCAGCATTTCTTGGATTTGCAAATTTATTTTTATCTTCTTTAATTGAATCATTAATAAGTTTGAATTGCTTATGAGAAATATAAATTTCACCCCGAACTTCAAAACGATCAAAATCATTATCAATTGTTTGTGGTATTGATTTAATCATTTTAATATTTGCTGTAACATCTTCACCAGTTTTACCATCACCTCTAGTGATTCCTTTAAATAATTTTCCTTTTTGATAAATCAGAGAAATACTTAAGCCATCAAGTTTAGGTTCAACATAGTATTCAACATCTTGTTTATCACCAAAATTTAATAGTTTTTTTATAGTTTCATCAAAATGCTTTAACTCGTTAAAATTAAATGCATTTGATAATGACAACATTGGTAATATATGATTAATTTTCTTAAATTTATTATCAACTATTCCACCAACAGTACTTGTAGGTGATGATTTAGAATAAAATTCTGGAAATGCTTTTTCAAGAGCATTTAATTCCTTTAAAGATAAATCATATGTTGTATCTGATACAGTGGGTTTTTCCAAACCATAGTATTCATATTCTCATTGACGAAGTTTTTTACGCAAGAAATTTATTCTTTGTCTAATAATAGCCTTTTCATTTATATTCTTTTCTTTGTGAGCACAGACATTACATATTAGTTTAAATGAATCTATATCATTCAAATATTCTCTAAAATCAAATCCATCGCTTTTAATTTGATCAACCTTTGATAATTGGTTATCAATATTTGATTTGTAATGGTTTATTAATATGTTTAAAAATTGTTTATTTTGATTCAAATTACTTTCATCAATAAGTGATAAATATGATTTAATATCAAAATTAAAATCATTTCTAACTATCTTATCTTGGAAAAATTTAATATCATTCATTTTTAATATTTTGTTTTATTTTTAATTGCTTGTGATAATGTTTCGTTGTCTGCATAATTTAATGCAGAATTAATTGGCAAACCAACTGCTAATCGATAAAATGATGCATTAGGTAAAATTTCTTTGATTATGTTTTTTAGAAAAAAAGCAGTAGCTTCACCATTAGGAGTTCAATTTGTTGCAAAAATAATTTCTTTAAATTGTTTTTTCTTTAATTGTTCAATTAATTTTTTAACAATATCTTTATTTAAACCATTGTTTTTTTTGACATTAATTTCCTCATGTAAAACAAAGTATAGTCCACTATATGTATTTGTATCCTCTATTTTTTGTAAATCTTCTGATGAAGAAACAATACACAACTTATCTTGCTCCCTTAAATCATTAGCACAAATATCACATATTTCATTTAATGAAATATTTTGACATTCTTTGCAAAAGTGTAATGATTGTCTCAATTTTGTTATTTGTTCAGATAATTCATTTATGAATTCATCTTTTTGGTTTATTAAAAAATAGCAAATCTTTTCTGCTTGTTTTTGACTGATGCTAGGAAAAGATTTTAATAATTGAATTAATTGATTGAACTCATTAAATTCACTCATGATTAGAACATTCCACTACTAGATGGAGCTATTTCTTCTTTTTGTTCATTAACTAAAGCTATAGCATTATTAATAGCTTCTGTAATCATCTCTTGCAATGTAATAGCATCTTCTGGGTCAATTAATGTTTTATTAATTGTTAAGTTGATAATCTTTAGACCACCAGTTAATTTAACAATAACAGAACCATTTGAATAATCATATTCAAACTCTTTTTTATTAAATTCATCAAGTTTTTTTTGCATTATTTTAGCTTGTTGCATCAAGTTATTAAAGTTCATAATTTCTCTTTGATTTAGGATACATTATATTTTAGTATAAAATATAATAAGTAAATCATATTTGATATGGAAAAACATGAAATTTTCTTTCAAGAAGAATTGGATAGAATTCAAGAATTAATTGATGCTAAAAATTATGCTAAAGCATTAGAAAAAATTAAAGATGTAAAGAAAAACCATTTTTGAACAATGAAACAAAATGACATTCTTGATCAACTTGATAGTGTAGTTACAAGAATGTACACAAAGAGTGTTAATAATGAAAATATCAACAAAATGACAAAAAAAGAAATTTTAAATGAAGCATTAGTTAAAAACAAACTTAATTTAGGCTTGATTGATGCACTTGTTAATAGATTTGCAGATAAAATTGATAAAAACGATATTGAATTATATATAGAAACTTGATTGAATAGCAAAACCATTAATAATGTTGATAAATATTATGTTTTAGCTGCATTAAAAACAATTGATAAATTTGCTAAAACTAAGTTAAAAGTTTATAACTCAAATTTAAATAAAACAGTCCAAATTATTCTTGAAGATTGAGATGAAGATTTTCACAATATTAAATATTATCAGCGGGTATTTAATAACATTGAGAAATATTTTTTTAAAACACCATCATATACTAAATTTGCAGAATCAATAATTGATTCAATATCAATGTGACATTTTGGTGTTGCTACGCATATCGAACACAACAAATTAGCAAAAAACATAATAGAATATATTGAGTTTTTAACTCAAAATAAAGAAATTGAAGATATTGAATTCTTTAAATGAATTGAAGCAATCTTAAGAAAGCAAGAGATGTAAAATTGTTATGAATGATAAACTATCATATTGAATTTCATATATAAAAAAATCAATTTTTTATGAAAAAATATATAAATATGTGTGGAACGGAAATAACTATAAAAAAGGTTGACTTTTATCAGGCAATTGAGGCTCTGGTAAAACAACTTTGTGTAAGCGACTTTTGGAAAATAATGAAGTTTTCAAAATTAATGGGTGTTTAATATCATTGTTTAATTGCAAAAATATAGATGAATTAAGATTAGCAATATTGCATAAAGTAAATAAGAAGGGTTTAAAAATTAAAAAATTTCTTAATTTTTTTAAAAATACAGTTATAAATGCTACATCTATTTTTTTTAATTCAATGTTAGATGAATTCAAAAAAATAAATTTAAATGTAAATAGAATAAATTGAAAACACAAAAAATTTCATAATTTTTTAATATGTCTTGATGACTTTGATAGAACAAAAATACCTTACCAAGAAATTTTTGGTTTGATTAATAATTTAATAGATTCTGGTTGCAAGGTTCTTCTTATTTCAAATTCATTTGATAACAATGAAAATAATTTAACAAGTCTTGGTTTTCATAATGAAAATAAAAGTGTCTTAAAAGATTTTAGAGAAAAACTATTTATTGATGAATTGAAATTAGATGAAACTTTTTTCAATAATGCGATTAATGAAATTAGTATGAATGAACTAAATGAACTTAATAATAGATATGGATTTATTGATGAAAATTTATTAAACAAGATAGTAAATATTGTTGGGAAATCAATAGAATTTGCAAAAAATTTAAGGGTCTATTATGAATTTTTGGATCACTTTAAAGAAATTATTAAAGATATTCTTAAAAAGAATAATGTTCAGAAAAATAATATTCAAGATATATTTTTATCATATTTAAAATATTATTTCCGAATTAAAGAAGATACATATATTTCCTTTATCAATAACGAGGAATCAATTTTACATTATTTGTTAATTCAATATTTTATTGAATGTCGCAAATATAAAATTAAACCCGAAGTGGATAAAATAATTGATAAATTGAAATATGCAAGAAGCCAAGATCAACTAAAGGATTTTTATAATTTTTTTATTTATTTTTACAGATATAAAGAAAAAGAAATATGAAATAAAATTCAATTATTTATTAAATGGCTTAAAAAACAAAAAACTAAGGTAGAAAAAGAAACAGAAGACATCTTACAACGAATTTTGTATTCAATAATTTATTTCTATTCAATTATTGAGAAAACTGAAGATAATAATCTTGATATTATTATTAATAAATTAGCAGATATATTGCAAATTAACAATAAATTTAAATTCACTATTAATATGTTTAACCCTTATCAATCACAATCCGAATCCTATACTTATATGAATAATAGTGATGATTATTCAAAAAAAGAAAATATCTATTTAAATCTTGTTAGACATGTTATGGATTTGTATTTTGAAAAAAGAAAGGAAAACTCAATAAATGTATATACGTATAAATGTAATTATAATGAACCAAAAGAATTGTTAATTGCATTAAAAAAAATTGAGAATGAACATAAATTTGTTGACATTCTTTGCAAAATAAATGATATGAAAGAATTTGTCAATAAATTAGTTAAATTAGATGGAAAGAAAATAGATGAAGTTCGATTTTCGTTGTTTCAATACTATCAACGATATGGTATTAAAGAATTTATTGAAGACGTTTCAAATGAAACTATTGCTAAAATGAATAAATTTAAAGAATTATTAGAAAAGAAAAAAAGTAGTGAAAATGACCCTATCAGAAAAGAGTTACTCAGTTGATTTGTTGATAATATTAATGAGTTAATAAATAAATATGTATTACCATACTTAAAAAATTAATCCTTCTCATTAACTCTTCTTCTTACTCTATAGCTTTTCCTTTTTCTTATCTCTTGACAAGTTAAATTCTAAAGCTTTTTTCTCTAATAGAGGAAAGTTATTAGAAATTTTCCTTATGCTCTCATTGAAAGAATATTCATTTAAAAACATTTTGGCTTTTGTATAAATATCAATTTTTATTGAAGGCTCATTCATTGATTGAACTTCAAACTTTAAAAGAGTTCCATATCTTTTATCTTTAAGATTTTCACTATTTAACAATTTATCATATCGAATGTTTTTAAATAAGTCAGTGTTATTTTTAGAAATTGGGATTAAATTATTTATCCTTACTCCCGCTATTGGTTTTCTGTCTTCATCATATAATTTAACACAATAAAACTCTGGTTTGTTAGTTTTACTAGTCAATGGAGCAAAT
>Ga0310695_10002925_pt1 | contig 34684 bp, 28 predicted proteins | sample RumenRJG_04DNA_FD_203882 | JGI IMG/M metagenome (GOLD analysis project Ga0310695, IMG submission 203882) | Bovine rumen microbial communities from Lethbridge, Alberta, Canada - RJG_04 (v2) (version 2) | ecosystem: Host-associated > Mammals > Digestive system > Stomach > Rumen | place: Canada... | reverse complement strand
CACGCCTTTGTCTATAGCAACTACACGTTGATTATTTAGTCAGTTTTGTGTATCTGGCTGAAAACAAACAGGAAAGCTACATTAAACCGCAGAACTACGAACAGACAAAGAAAAACAAAAACAAAAACAAAAAGAAAAAGCACCCTTACGCAAAATACAATTTTGAATACAACGAAGAAACAGATACATTCACCTGTCCGGGCGGAGAGACATTAACGCTGCGGCGGCTTGTGAAATTGCTCTCACAAGCCGCCGCAGCGTTAATTATTATTCTGTTTTTGTTCTTTGTGCTTTTGCCAACGTTTTCTGTTGTAATTCTTGTTACGGCATTTCACACAGCAGAATTTTGCATTGGTTGATTTTGAAATAAAGGTCTTTCCGCACTCCCAACACTTCACCTCGAAATTCTTGCCAACGACGTGTTCACCTGATTTGATTTTCTGGTAAAGCTCCCGTTCATATATACGCTTTTTCTTGAGCTGTTCCTGACGCTTGATTTCTTCCTCGCCCAACTCCGGTTCGGGAATTTCAAACTGACCGATAAAATTCAGATAGATGTCAACGTCCTGCATACGCTCACCGTCAATATAGTACGGAGCGTGGACGAATATCTTGTCAATGAATTCATTTATCATCGGCGTAGTCAGCTCGGAGAAGTCGGTGTACTTTTTAGCCAACGCAAGAAACTGTTCCGCACGGGCAGTATCTTCTTCAAAGGTGGATAACTGTTGTTCGGTTTCAGTAACAAAAGCGGTCAGTTCTTTCTGCTCCGATTCATAATCGGCGAGCAGGCTGTCGAAACGCTCCTCAGTGATCTTGCCGACCGCGTAGGATTCATAGAGCTTCTTGATGATACCGTCAAGCTCGTTGATTCTCCTGCGGCTCTTGTTTAGCTTTTGCTTAGCGTCCTTGACCGCTTCCTTTTGCCGAAGCTGTGAAGCGGAACGAACGTCATCTAAAAATTTCGCCTTGTCCTTGATAGCCGAAGCGCAAGCCGCTTTGATCGTTTCAAGAATAAGCACCCGAAGCGCCTTTGTTGTAATACGGTGTTTACTGCACACGGGCTCTTTCTTACGAAAACTCAAATTGTAGGTCGAGCAATCATAAGTGTCACTCGGATACTTTTTCTTTTCTACATCGCCGCGTGTGCGGTGGTTATACATCTTCGCTCCGCAATCGGCACAGAATACAAGTCCTGTCAGCGGATTTGCTTCGCCAATTGTATCAACACGTCTCGGCGTTTTTATCAGCTTTTGCACAAGCTCCCAAGTTTCACGGTCAACAATCGCTTCGTGTGTGTCCTTAAATATCATCCAGTTTTCCTTTGGATTGGCAACGGATTGTTTATCCTTGTAGGATTCCTTGCGTGTTCGGAAGTTGACAGTATCACCTGCGTATTCCGCCTTAGATAAAATATCTTTGACAGTTCGTTCATTCCACGAATACGGGTGCGGTATATCGGTTTTGTATTTCCAAAGCCCTGTGCCGTGCCTTGCGTGATAAGCGGCAGGCGTTTCAATTCTTTCGTTGTAAAGAATCGTCGTGATTTCGAAAGGCGTTTTCCCATCGATTGTCAACCGATAAATACGGCGGACAACTTCGGCGGCTTCCTCGTCGATCAGCCAATGGTTTTTATCGTTCGGATCTTTTTTATAACCATAGATAGCAATGTTCGTCAGCGGCTTGCCCGATTCGCCTTTTGTGCGAAAGGCGGCTTGCTGTTTGCGGCTGAGATCACGCAGATACCATTCGTTCATAACATTAAGGAACGGCGCAAACTCATTGCTGTTCTGATCGTTACTGTCAACGCTGTTGGCGATAGCGACAAAGTGAACATGGTATTGACGGAACATTACCTCAGTGTAAAAGCCTGTCTGCAAATAATCTCTGCCGATTCGGGACATATCCTTCACAAGAACGTGTGCCACCTTGTCGGCTTCAATATCTGCAATCAGCCGTTTCCAAGCAGGACGGTCAAAGTTGCCACCCGAATAACCGTCGTCGGTATAGTGGACGAGGTTTTCATACCCCTGCTGCCTTGCGTAGCCTTCGAGGTATGCCTTTTGATTGATGATAGAGTTGCTGTCCCCGGCGAGTTCATCGTCACGGGACAGTCTCTCATACAATGCTGTTATTTTTCCTTCAGTCTGCTTTGCTGCCATATTAGGCGCTCCTTTCAGACTGTCGGCTCATTTGTGGTATGCTTATTATAGCACAAGCCTCGTCATTTTTAAAGGCTTCATTGCGAACAATTCGCAAAATTTTATCTTCCATAGTTTCGCCGCTCTCCTTGCAATACACCTTGACGTTATAGGTGGTCTTGCCGATACGGCGAATCATCGTTGTATAGTTGTCGGTCAATATATTACCTCCCATTGAATTTTGAAATAGATTTGTGTATAATAAAGGTCAGTTCCTTAATCTGTAACCCCTAAACTGAAACATTGATAAAAACACCTTGGCTGCGCAAAAATGCTCTCCAAAAGCCGCTTAAACAGTGGCTTTCAGAGAGCAAAAGCGTTACATTTCAGCTTTCTTTTGGCGGTGTCTTTTAACACGTTCTGCTGAATACCGACGGCGAGCTTCTGCGGCGCAATGCTCAGAGCAATATACCTTTCGCCCAACAGAAGCAAAGCTCTTGCCGCATTGCCGACACTTCTTTGTGGGTATGCCTTTGAATAAAGCTAACAATTCAGCGTCAGTAGGCAATACGGCTTGCTCGTAATACTTACACAGCTTACTGTCGGTAAAGCCTATGCTGAACATATAGCACTCCGTTTCAAGCGGTAAGCAGCCATACTCTTTGCTGTAATTAGCGCAGCAGTTGGTAACGTGTTTTTTGATACGGATCTTATCTCTTTTTGATAATTCTGCCATAGCGTTTCCTCCTTCTTTATTGATAGAAGTAATCTGAAATCAAGAAAACAGATTACCCCTCCACATATAGGAGAAATTCGGTATGGTTTGCGGAACTGTTTTTGAAAAAAAATTAAAAAATTTTGGGAGGTGAATTTGCGGTGGATGATTATGAAGAACTATTAGCCGAGCAGGAAGAAGAACAGCTCGCCGAAGCGTTAGCCGACGAACATCAAGCTGAATTAGAAGTACAGCTCGAACAAGACGAGCAGCCGCCGCAGATTGACGAGCCGCCCGAAACCAAAAAGCTAAAAAGAGATTTACAGCGTGAAGCGCTCGTCAGATTGGAGAACGCCGCAAGGACAACTGCTGATTTTCAGAATGTGGTAGCTTGGTGGAATCGGCTTGACAGTAACCGTGAGCGCAGAGAGCGTTATCACGAAGTCAGCCGAAGTGGTTTAGACATTCCGCTTGACTACGGAGCAAAACCAGACGGCGAGGTTATCCCTTACGATGTCAATGATGTGCTGATAAAGCAAATCCGCAAGGGCGATTATATCGACGCCATCTTTCAATGTCCGTTTGAGATAAATGAATTAGTGACAGACGGTGACTTATCGGAGATATTGAACAATTTATCCGACGATCACAAGGAGATCATCTTTAACAATATTGTCAGGAGAGTGAGCACAAAGGTTTTGGCGGCTGTACGAAAACAGAGCGACAGGAATATCAGAAAGGTACGGGCAACAGCGTTGAACAAAATACAGACAAATCTATTACCTATACTAAAAAAGCGATCTGATAAAGAACTGCCGCTTACACTAAGGGAAAGAGATTTTTTGGATAAAAACATAACCGCCCTTGACGATGACAAGGACAGTTAGTATAATAGTAATATATTATTTTGATTTCAGATTACATCGGTGATAGATATGAGCTTTCAATTTGAACATTCCAATTCAACTTGGGTACGATACAGCGAATATGAATGGAAACAAGCTGAGAACGGCAAGCTGTATTTGACCGCCTGTGCTGACGCTCAGCCTACAATATATGATCCGCTGAAAGAATATCAGCAGTTAGTCTTGGACGCCTTGTATATTGGGCGCTTGGGTATGAAACAGGAGCAGGACGATACAGAAATACAAGCCGAAATAAAAGTCTTTGCGGAAAAGTACGGGCTGTTCGGATTGATGACGGCGTTGCCGACAACACCTTCTTTTATGGACTATGAAGCTGTATATCTACCGAAGAATCGTTTTATCAAAAAGGAAACGATGTCAACCGAGGAATACCTTGCTTTATTCTTCCCATTTGATAAACTCGATGTAGTAAAGCGCAGCGTGGAATCCTTATGGAATATTGAAGGCGACAATATGATGATGGCGCTCGCTATGACAATGAGCGACAGACCGATGGCTGTCAATATGAGCTTTCAGCGTCAGTATGCAGAGAGCTATGAGTGGATGAAGCAGGTGTTTACCGATTGGGCGTTTAACGCTACAACGGTGTTTCTTTATTATAATGACTATGACAGGCTGGACGAGGATTACAAACAGCTAATGCGGCAGAGTATCCGTGCGTTTGACGGTAACGCTCCGAGCTACCACATTGAGCTGCTTGAACAGCCGACGCTTGTATGGGATTTTCATTCGCTCCTGCTCGGTATTCAAATGATGTTATCCTTTATGCTGACCGACAAAAACAATCCTATGAGGGTATGCAAGAAATGCTCCAAATTCTTTGTAGCAAGCCGACCAAGCGCTGTCTTTTGCAGCCCACGATGCAAGAATCAATATAACGTGTATAAGAACAGAGAAAAGAATAAAAAAGATGAATAAACGGCAAAAGCCCGTTGTCAACGAATTAACGCTGACAACGGGCTTTTGCTATACATATACAATTTCATTCAATACGATTTCTTCGGCTCGGTTGCGGATATTATTCATACGTCGTACCCACGCCATTTGGTCGGCTGATTTGAGTGCTTCGGTAACGCCTTCCTGTTTAGCCATAGCTTTTACAAGGCTATCCATACGCTCACTGCATTCTTCCTCAATATCAGCTAAATGCTCTGACAGCTTGCAAGAGGTCAGCAAGTTTGTGTAGAGAATCGGGCGGTGCTTTTTGAGATACCTTTGCCGCATATGTCCGTACTTGCCAATGACATATTCCTTTGTATCAGGTAAGGTGAGGTTTGGGAGCATATAATCTCCCTGTTGGCTGTATGTACCGCCAAGCTGTTCAAAAATAGTTTTCTGTTCCATAATAGGCTCCTTTCGTAGCAATGTTTTTAACAGTTCGTATTGTAGATTATACTCCTTTCCTACAACTGCTTTTCAAATTACCACAAATGAGCCGCAGTCATATGTACTAAGGTAGTAGAAACTACCCTTTACATAATAGCTCTCAAAAAAGGATACTCGAAACCTACGCAAAACAGAACGGCTTTACCAATCTGCGCTGGTACACCGACGACGGTTTTTCCGGCGCGAACTTCCAGCGGCCCGGATTTCAAGCCATGCTTGCGGACATTGAAGCCGGGAAAGTGGGTACGGTCATCGTCAAGGACATGAGCCGGTTAGGGCGAAACTACTTGCAGGTAGGGTTTTACACGGAAATGCTGTTCCCTCAAAAGGGTGTGCGTTTTATCGCTGTCAACGATAATGTGGACAGTGCCAGCGAGGGCATGGACAACGATTTTACCCCGCTGCGAAATCTGTTCAATGAATGGCTGGTGAGAGATACGAGCAAGAAAATCAAGGCAGTGAAAAAGTCAAAAGGCATGAGCGGCAAGCCTGTTACCAGCAAGCCGGTTTACGGCTATGTGATGGACGAGGACGAGAATTTTATTATAGACGAGGAAGCCGCCCCGGTGGTGCAGCAGATTTACCAGCTTTGCCTTGCCGGGAACGGCCCGACCAAGATTGCCCGTATGCTGACGGAGCAGCAAATCCCCACGCCGGGGACGCTGGAATATCAGCGGACAGGCAGCACCCGCCGTTATCACCCAGGCTATGAGTGCAAATGGGCGACCAACACCGTCGTTCATATCCTCGAAAACCGAGAGTACACCGGATGTCTGGTGAACTTCAAAACGGAAAAGCCTTCTTATAAGGTCAAGCACAGCATAGAGAACCCCGTCGAGAAGCAGGCCATTTTCGAGAACCACCATGAGCCGATCATCGACAAGGAAACATGGGAACGGGTGCAGGAGTTACGCAAACAGCGCAAACGCCCGAACCGCTACGATGAAGTGGGGCTGTTCTCCGGGATTTTGTTCTGCGCCGACTGCGGCCATGTGCTGTATCAGCAGCGGTATCAGAACAAAGACCGCAAACAGGACTGCTACATCTGCGGCAGCTACAAGAAGCGCACCCGCAACTGTACGGCGCACTTTATCCGCACCGATCTGTTGACCGCTGGTGTCCTGGCAAATCTCCGGCAAGTGACCGAATACGCAGCCAAGCATGAGAGCCGGTTTGTGAAACTACTTGTCCAGCAGAACGAGATCGGCGGCAAGCGAAAGACCGCCGCAGCCATCAAGCAGCTTGAACAGGCGCAGGAACGCATTTCTGAAATCAGCCGCATTATCAAGCGGCTGTATGAGGACAATGTAAACGGCAAAATCAGCGATGAGCGTTTCATGGAACTGTCGGCTGACTACGAAGCCGAGCAAGCGGAGCTGAAAAAGAGAGCCGCCGCCCTGCAAGCCGAACTGGACAAGTCACAGGCAGCTACCGTCAACGCCGAGAAATTTATGGGCATTGTCCGCAAGCACCTTGCCTTTGAAGAACTGACCCCCACTCTCTTGCGGGAAATGATCGAGAAAATTGTGGTGCATGAGTGCAGCTATGATGAGAACGGCACCCGCAGGCAGGACATTGAGATTTATTACAGCTTTGTCGGCAAGATTGACTTGCCCGAATAACCGCCCGACCTATCCGACACAATGGCCAAGTGTCGGATAGGAACGGCAAAATTTTTTGCACTTCTATTGCTTCTTTATCACACATAAGCAAAGTGGTGCGGCATTTAGCAAACAATTGTATAGCTGAACTGTTGTTTTGATAATATTTAAAATAGACGTGTTTTATATATTTTTTTACCGGGTGTGGCGGAGCTAATCTGTTGCATTCGGTAATTTTATGTTATAATAAGCTGATAAGTTATATCCTGATAAGCAAACGGGTCTGTGTACACGTTTAAGGCATGTTGACGCGGTGGGTCATAACAAGTACCGGTCAGCATGCGGGCAAATGAATCCGTGTCTTTATACAGTTTGTTTTTTATTACGCTACGTTTTTCGGGGGTATTCATGAAGAAATATTTTATGATAGGGTTGGGGATTGTGTTGGCCCTTTCGCTGACCATAATCTTATACGGCGCGTGGCTGAATGAGCGGGGCGAGTTTCAGATTGCCAAACGCATGAGTGAGCGCAGCCTGGAACTACTGGGATCCCGGGCGGCCGTGCGTTTTATCCGTCCAAAGTTTACGCTGAGCACTATTAATTTTTATTCCAAAGACATGGCGGATGCCGTGGCGCTGTCGGACGGGCGTATTATTTCCTGTCTTACTCCTAAGAGCAGTTTTGTCCGTAAAGGCGACACACTGTTTGTGCTTGAAAACGAAGAACTGCCGCTGCAGATCCAGCAGGCGGAAGCGAATATCCTCAGCGCACAGGCAGAGAAACATGGCAAGGAAAACCAGTATAAGCGGTTTCTGTTGCTGAAAGAGAAAGATGCCATCTCCGCCCAGCAGTTTGACGATGCAGAAGCGGCATACCGTGCCGCGGTGGCGGCTCTGGAAGTGGCGGAGGCCAAGTTGGGAAGCCTGCGTATTCAGGAAGCACGGCAGCGTGTCACAGCGCCCCTGGACGGACAGGTATTGCGACTGTACCGGCAGCCAGGCGCCTATGTGCAGAGCGGAACATCTCTGGCCCTGGTGGGCGACTTCCGCACCCTCTATTTTGCTACGCCGGTAGACGATAAGATTGCCAGGCATCTGGAACCGGGGCTGGAAGCGGAGTTAGTGTTCAGCAACCGGGATTTCCAAAAGGCCTACGGCACGAATTATGAAAAAGGAAACATGGGAAGCGAACAGCGCTTTCTTGCTTCGGTTGCGGAAATTACACCACCGGTGTCAGAGCCGGCTGCTTTGCGCAATGTGATGTTGAAGGCGGATAACCGCTCCGGGCTGCTGGAACCTCAGACCTACGGGAACGTGACCTTGCAGGCCCGTACGGGCCGTGATGCGCTGTCCGTGCCTTTGGTAGCCATGATAGACAGCAATCATACCCGGGTGTATGTGGCGAAAGAAGATAACACCATTGAAGAAAGAACCGTGAAGACCGGCGCTAACGACGGTCAGTTTATCGAAGTCCTGGAAGGCATCAAGGAGGGCGACGTGGTAGTCACTTCCGGTATGGAGGGTCTGAAAAACGGGATGCGGGCAACCGTGAAAGTACAGGGAGGTGGAACGAAGTGAACAGTGATAAGATCTTCAATCCCAAAGCCCTGGAGAAACTCCGTTCCCCTGACAAGTTAGACAGTATGATCCGGATCACCGGTCCCGTGGGATGGATGGGACTGGCGACGGTGGCTCTGCTTTGCTTTGCCATTGTGCTGTGGTCTGTGTATGGTTCTTTTACGGAAAAAGCAGAAGGATACGGATTGATTTTGGATTCGGCCGGTGTGGTGAATATTTCCCATACGGTCTCCGGTAAGGTAACAGACGTGTATGTAAAGACCGGCAGCCGTGTACAAAAGGGTGATTTGGTCGCCCGCATGGAACAGCCGGAGCAGTCGGCAGATACCCGCATGGCACAATACGGTACAGAATTGGGCGTCAATGACCGGGACGTACAGAGCCGCGTCTATCAGTTTGACGCAAAACGGTACCAGCAGGCTGCGCGGGAGAATATTTTTTCTGATTACGAAGGAATCGTTGGAGAAGTGATGGTCGCAGAAGGCCAGCTTATTTCTGCCGGAAGCCCGATTTGCAGTATCCGGCTTACTCAGGACAGAGATGAATTGCAGGGAGTCTTTTATATTGGTGTAGAAAAGGGCAAACGGGTGGAACCCGGCATGACCATTCAGCTGGCGCCTAATGGAGTGGATATTACCCAGACCGGCAGTCTGATCGGTGTTGTGAAAAGTGTTTCCCAATATCCCGTTTCTGCCGAAGGGGTACGAAAAGGTCTGGGCAATTCCCAACTGGCCCAATATGTGCTGCAAAAGGATGGCGGCGCAGCGGTGGAAATTCGGTTTGAACTGGTAAAGGACGCAGATTCCAAATCCGGTTACCTGTGGACTTCCGTCGTGGGACACCATAAACCGGTGACAGCGGGCAGTTACTGCACCGGTTCCGTTGTTATTGAACGGCAGCCGCCTATCGAAAAGGTATTTTATAAGATCAGCCAGTGGCTGAGAAGCCGGTGACGCTATGGATAAAAGAGAACGGATCCGGCAGTTCTTTGCCGGGAAAGAGCGCGTGAAGGTGCCAACTGTCCTGCAGATGGAAGCAACAGAATGCGGCGCTGCGTCTCTGGCTATGATATTGGCCTATTACGGACGCTGGCTGCCGCTGGAGTTCCTGCGGCAGGAGTGCGGCGTGACACGTGACGGCAGCAATGCGGATAACCTGCTTAAAGCTGCCCGGCGTCAGGGTTGCGTGGCCAAGGCCTTTGCGGGTCGCAGCGAAGTGCTGCGAAAAAAGGAATTCCCCCTGATCCTGTTCTGGGAATTCAACCATTTCCTGGTACTGGAAGGGTTTCAGGGGGATACGGTGTTCCTGAATGACCCCGCCATGGGGCGGCGTACCGTAACCTGGGACGAATTTCTGACCTCCTATACCGGCGTATACATGAAGATTACGCCGTCTGAAAATTTTAAACCCGAAGGGGAACCCTACAGCATTGTCAAAACGGTGGCTGCCAAACTCAAGGAAGACAAGTGGGCGCTTATTTTTCTGATGGTGCTGGGTCTTTGTATGATCATTCCGGGGTTGGCGATCCCGGTCATGGGACAGATTTTTATTGACGATGTGTTTTCCCTTAAGCATGCGGACTGGATTGTCAAGTTGTTGAACGCCATGTTCGGGACCATGATCCTGCTGGGCATCATGACTGCCATGCGGGCTGCGGTGCTGACTTACTGGCAGAAAAAACTGACTATTGCGGATTCGTCCGGCTTTTTCTGGCATGTATTGCGGATGCCGGTGGCGTTTTTCCAGCAACGGTACGCGGCGGACATTGCTTCCCGTATCCAGTTCAACGAATCCACGGCGGAGGTACTCTCCAATCAGGCGGCTACGGCGTTGCTGGATCTGCTGGTGGCGCTGTTTTATCTGTTGCTGTTGTTCCAGTACAGCGTACCCCTGACCCTGATTGGTGTATCTATCAGTGTCGTGGATATCTTTGTGTTCTTATATATGCGCCGCCGCCAGACAGACTTGATCATGCGCATCCAGCAGGACGCTTCCAAAGCCTACGGCGTGCTGATGAGCGGCCTGATGATGGTGGAAAGCATCAAGGCAAACGGCAGCGAAGGCGACCTGTTTGCCAAGTGGGCCGGCTACGCGGCAAAAGCTTCGGTAGCAACCCAGGAAATGAAACTGTGGACCATGAAGGTTAAATTGCTGCCGCTGCTTCTGGGCGGACTGAATTCAGCCCTGATTATGACGGTGGGCGGTTTTTCCATCATGGAAGGTATCATGACCGCCGGTATCTATATGGCTTTCAATAATCTGATTGCCAAATTTCATGAGCCGGTGCAGAAACTGCTGTCCCTGGGCAACGTGCTGCAGAATACGGAAATGCAGATGCGGCGTCTGGACGATGTGCGGCGGTATAAAACAGACAGTCTGAATTATCCGGATGAAAATCAGACCGTATCTTTTACAGGGAACCGGTTGTCCGGCGAACTGACACTAAAAGATGTAAGCTTTGGCTACAGTCCTCTGGATCCTCCTCTCATCGAACATTTCGACCTGCATCTGGAACCGGGCCGCTGGGCTGCCGTGGTGGGATCCTCCGGCAGCGGCAAAAGCACGCTGGCGAAACTGGTGGCAGGGTTATATGAGGAATGGTCCGGGGATATTCTGTTTGACGGTGTGAAACGGCGGGAGATTCCCCGTCCTGTCATCGTGAATTCCCTGGCCACAGTGGATCAGGATGTGTTCCAGATCAGTGGGACAGTACGGCAAAATATCTCCATGTTTGATAAATCCGTTCCGTCAACGGATATTGTACAGGCTGCCCAGGATGCCTGCATCCATGACGATATTATTCAGCTTCAGGGAGGCTATGATGCGGAAGTGTCGGAAGGGGGCCTGAATTTCAGCGGCGGACAGCGGCAACGTCTGGAAATTGCCCGGGCGCTGGCTTTCAACCCTTCGCTGCTGATCCTTGACGAAGCCACCAGCGCCATCGATCCTATGACCGAACAGAAGTGTCTGGAAAACATCCGGCGGCGGGGCTGTACCTGCCTGATCGTAGCTCACCGGCTGTCTACCATCCGGGAAGCGGACGAAATCATCGTGCTGGAACGGGGAAAAGTGGCAGAGCGTGGCACCCACCGGGAACTGATATCCCACGACGGACCGTACCGCCGGCTGATTGAAGAGCGGGACCAGCAGGAAGCAGATGCTGCGGATCTCGATTAGGGTTTGCAGGTGCGTTTTTATGAAGTTTCGGTTCGTTTTGTGTAAGTGTCCCTGAAACTGGCATGACACGTTGAACGCCGATGAAATAGGATTTTGAAACAGATTTTTTGAGAAGGAGGAACGCTGATGAAGCTGATAGCAGGCGAGCGTTTCCGACTGCATGATGACAATACATATATAAAACTGGTCTCCGGCAAACTGGAGGCTTATGCTGTTACACGGAAAAAGCAGTCGTTCCGACAGATTTTTCTGACAGAAATTACTCCCGGACAGGCTGCGTTCCCCTCTATGGATGAATTCGAGCAGATCGATGTACTGATCTATGCAGTAGAAGACAGCGAACTGACAGAGACTGCTTTGGCCGAAGCAACAGCGGAAGAATTGCTTCCTCTGATGCGGCAGTGGTTTGCTGCCCTGATATCGTTGCCCTGGCTGCGGCTGTTGGCCGATAAGGGCGATGAAGTGCTGCGGAAATGGGCGGACGGCTCCGTGCTGGCCGGACACGAGCAGGACCCGGAAGCGCTGCTGGATGATTTTGCGGATAATGAAGGCATTTTTGCCATGTTGCTGGGCGTGCGATTCAGCGCCCAGGATAAACGGCTTTCTATGCAGATGGAGAGCAGGGCGAAACAGAAGACCCGTCTTGTAAACGAAACAATTTCCGGATTACTGGGAGAAACGGTGGCTCCGGAAGAGGAAACAGGCAGCGGCAACACGGCGCTGGAGGATGCCGTATTTATCGTACGCTGTGCGGCCCAGGCATTAAAAATGCCTTTCGGCAGCATCCAGATGGCGCCGGAAATGGTACGAAAACTGGATCAGCTTGGCCTTCTGCACCGTCTGGTGGAAAAAGGCGGAATGCAAATGCGTCTTGTTCGCCTGCAACCGGACTGGTATACCGGGGACAGCGGCGTCCTCCTTGGTTTCTTTGGCGAAAAGAAAGAACTGGTTGCTTTTGTGCCGGAAACGCCGGTTCGTTACCGGATGATGAGCCGGGAACGTCCAGAGGGAATTCCCGTAACGGATGCAATTGCGAAAGAAATCAATACGGATGCATTTCTCTGTTATCCGGGTCTGCCGGCCCGTAAGATCTCTACGTCTGAATTTCTGCGTTTTATGGTACGCCAATGCTGGAAACAGGATTGGCGTACAATTCTGGCCGTAAGCCTGGTTGCGGGGTTAATTCCGTTGTTGACTCCGATAGTGACGGAAACCATATTCAAAGATATTATTCCCATACTGGACCGGAAAGGCCTGGCCACGGTGACCCAGGTGGTTATGGTATCAGGTTTTACCACAGCAACTCTCAACACCGTGCGATCTGTTGCACTGCTACGCCTTTCCACCTCTGCTGACATGAATGTGAAACCGGCCCTCATAAGCCGTGTTTTAAGCCTGCCTGTGAACTTTTTCCGAACCCTGCAGACCGGTGAGCTGGCCAGCCGGATCTTAGGGCTGGAGCAGGTGATTCAGCTGATTTCCGAAGAAATCGTCGGCGTGATCTTCAGTTTCCTGTTTTCTTTCTGGAGTCTGGCCCTGATGTGTTACTACAGTGTAAAGCTGACAGCGATTTCTGTGGTCATCTGGGCTATCTACCTCTTCGCTGTCTGGCTGATCATGAGCCGTCTTGTGCGGGCTCAGCGGAAGATGACAACGGCAAAGAACCGAACCCAGGGTATTTTGCAGGAAATATTTACAGGCCTTGTGAAGTTCCGGGTAAGGGGTGCGGAGGAACAGGCCTATCACCTTTGGGGCGAACGGTTCTCTGAGGAGTGGAAGTGGAACTATAAATCACGCTGGCTGAAGAATTATAATTCGATTATTACGGCCGTGCAGCCGGTATTGCTTTCCCTTGTACTGTATTATTTTGCGTTCCGGGAAATGGGAGAAACCATGACGCAAGGAACGGGGAATGTAGTTACCGATGCACTGGGAGCCGGTGAAGCGATGACGGCGGCGACTTTTATCGCTTTCCAGGCTGCTTACACTGCCTTTAATACGTCCCTGAATGCGGTGATCCCGGCGGCAGAGTCCGTTTCTGTAGTAAAACCGATACTGGAAAACATCCAGCCGATCCTGGATGTGGCGCCCGAAAGTTCCGATGAACGTCCGGACGCTGATGTAATTTCCGGGGCCATCGAAGTTCGGGATCTTCGTTTTGCGTACGGTCCGGGTATGCCAGAAGTATTGAAAGGGATCAGCTTCCGGATCGGGGCGGGAGAACACGTGGCCATTGTGGGTAAATCCGGCTGCGGAAAGTCCACCCTGATACGCCTGTTGCTGGGGTTTGAAAAACCTCTGGGCGGTGCGGTGTATTATGACGGGCAGAACCTGGCGGAAATGAATGCAGCTTCTGTGCGGTCCCAGCTGGGCGTAGTGTTACAGAACGGACAGTTGATGACCGGCGATATTTACCGCAACATTATCGGTATCAATGATCTGACACTGGATGATGCCTGGGCCGCAGCGGAAGCGGCAGGCATTGCTGACGATATCCGGGAGATGCCCATGCAGATGCAGACTATCGTCAGTGAAGGGAGTACTAATATTTCCGGCGGCCAGCGACAGCGCATCCTGATTGCCCGGGCCTTAGCCATGAAACCATCCGTCATTATCTGCGACGAAGCGACCAGCGCGCTGGATAACCGGACCCAGGCCATTGTTTCCAGAAGTCTGGATAAGCTTAAGGCTACCCGTATCGTAGTGGCCCACCGGCTTTCCACGATTCGCAATGCAGATCGCATCATCGTGCTGGATCAGGGGCGCGTGGCGGAAAGCGGCACCTTTGACGAACTGTTGAAGCAAAATGGTATCTTTGCTTCCATGGTAAAACGACAGGTTTCGTAGATGCAGTACAGATCGATGGTCGGATTTTGAGTGATACGAATGAAAAGGCTGTTTTCGGAAATCCCATATATTGAAACGGAGAGACTCGTTCTCCGAAAGATTGAAGAAACAGACGAGGGTAGCTTGTCGGAACTGGTACATAGTCAAAACGTGTACCGGTATCTCCCGACGTTTCTGTTTGAACATAAATATGAGAATATACATGATGTCATCCGTCATCTGTATGATGAATGTTTCCGGGATAAAAGAAGACTGGGGTTATACGCAGCCTACTTCCGCTAATAAATGGATCTGGCGGTTGAAAAAAGAATTGTATTTACAGATTTTGGGAGAAGTATTTTGAAACAGCAAGTGATACGGATAAGGGAAGAGGCAGGCCGGTGCCTGCTATGCCATGAACCGAAATGCAGTGAGGCCTGTCCTCACGGGGTTGATGCAGGTCGAATTGTGCGGGCACTGAATTTTGAGAACCGGGTGGGAGCCAGGAGACGACTGCCTGCCGTTCATTTTTGCGAAAATTGCAATGCCCCTTGTATGCAGGCCTGCCGCCGCGGTAAACTGGATGTTCCGGTACGGCTCAGGGATTTGTTCTGTAATCTGTATGACTTGCATGTTGAAGTACCTGAAAACGAGGTGGACCTGTCCATTGATTTTTGTGGCGTGCATTGCGAGAACCCGTTTTTTCTGTCTTCTTCTGTAGTGGGCAGCAATTATGACATGGTGGCAAAGGCATTTTCCATGGGATGGGGCGGCGTTGCCTTTAAAACGATTTCGCTTTTGGAAATTCGGGAAGCGTCCCCGCGTTTTTCTGCCCTTTCCAAAGAAGGGCGCTCCTTTATAGGATTTAAGAATATCGAGCAGCTTTCCGACCACACCTATGAGGAAAACCTTGATTATTTGCGCCGGCTGAAGCGGGATTTTCCCGGCAAGGTCATCATCGCATCCATCATGGGACGAAACGAAACAGAGTGGACCCGGCTGGCTGCCGATATGGAAGCGGTGGGCGCGGATATGATTGAGTGTAATTTCTCCTGCCCACAGATGGCAGAGGAAGGCCTGGGCACAGAAATCGGTGAGAATCCGGAGCTGGTGGCCCGTTATACTGCGGCAGTACGAAAAGGTACTAGGTTGCCTGTGCTGGCAAAGATGACGCCCAACATCAACCACATGGAAATTCCGGCAAAGGCTGCCGTGGCGGCTGGAGCGGACGGTATTGCGGCTATCAATACAATTCGCAGTATCATGAATATTGATTTGGATAGCTTTTTGTCAGAGCCCAGGGTAAACGGCCAGAGTATTGAAGGCGGCTATTCGGGGAAAGCGGTGAAACCCATTGCCCTCCGTTTTATCAATGAGATGAGGAAAGATTCCGCACTGGCAGAAGTCCCCATCAGCGGCATGGGCGGCATTGAAAACTGGCGGGACGCCCTGGAGTTTTTGCTCATGGGTTGCGGAAATCTTCAGATTACCACGGCTGTAATGCAGTACGGATACCGTATTATTGATGATTTGAAGGAAGGCCTCAGCGATTACCTGTCACTTATGCATATTGGTGTGTCCCGTGCAGGCCATAGAGCCCGGAAAACGGGTACAGCGCGGTGTTCTCCCTGGTAACGCAGGGTTGACCAAATGATATTGAAAACAGATTCGTATTATTGGGCTATAACGCTTGTATCTTCATGAGTACAGGCGTTTTTTGTTTTTCCTTTCCTCTTTCGCAGTAGTGTTTTGCGTGTTCTTTACCCTGACAAAAATACAGACAGACCCTTGCGGTGTGAAAACAGCAAGGCATTTTTAATGTGCCTCATTGTATTTAGTAACTGTTTGTGATAACATATTAATGAGGTCACGGCCTTGCCATGACCTCTTTTGTAGTTAATTCAGGAAATTGGTTTTCATGAAAAAACGCTTACTGGAACGCCTGGCTGCGGTAAAGGAACTGAAGACTGCGGCGGCGTTGTATAAGAAGAGAAAAGGCTGTGTTCTTTCAGGGCTGGACGGAACCGTCAAAGCCTTGTATTTGTGCGCCCTGATGCAGGCTTTGAAGGCGAAGACACTGGTTCTTCTGGTGTCCGGGCGCGATGCGGTACGGGAATATCGGCAGACGCTGGCTTATCTGTATCCGGACCTGCCGGTGCTGGAGTTTTATCCCACGAACCTGCCCCGGGTACAGGCGGACAGCCGTAACCTGGAAATCCAGGCGGGGAGAGCGGCGGCCCTGCGTCTGATTGCCGGCGAAGAGCCGGGCGTTGTATTTGTTACGGCAGAAGCGTTGCTGCAGAAACTGCCCCGGCCGTCCGGGGTAACTGAAAACAGCCTGGAAATTTCCGTGGGCGTCACACTGGAACAGGGGCGGTTTATTGAAATGTTGGCCGCTATGGGCTATGAACGGGCCGATGAAGTGGATACGATCGGGCAGTTTTCGGTGCGGGGCGGTATCATCGACGTGTTCCCCCTGAACAGCCAGAATCCGGCACGTATCGAATGGTTTGATGCGGATATTGACGGTATCCGGTTTTACGATATCACTACCAAACGCTCTCTGACGAATACGGAAACACTGCGGATTGTACCCCTGCAGATGCAGGGAGCGGAAGAGGTGTTTGATGCATACCTGCGGGACTACGGTGTGGCGGATACGCTGTTTGTGATGGATGAACCGGCGCAGCTGAAGGAGACGCTGGAGCATCTGTATAAAGAAGGACAATCATATAAGGAAGAACTCTGGCCGCCGGCCGAAATCTGGACTATGGAAGAAAAACAGCCGGCCGTGATGGTTTCCGCATTGGATACAAACTACTTTAACGAATTCGAACATATGCAGGTGCCGGTGCGCCGGGTCACATCCTATAACCGGAGTATTGAGCGGTTGATTGAAGATTTGCAGAGCCTGCTGGCGGAAGGCATCCAGCCCTATATTATGATGAGCACGGTGCTGAAGGCCCGGGGCATTACGGAAAGCCTGAGGCAGCGAGGAATCCCGTCCGTCTGCCTGGCGGACGGGGCGGAAGACGCTGAAAAAGTGAATGTGGGTTTTGGAGAACTGTTCAACGGCTTCCGGTTCTGGAATGAAAACTGGCTGCTGCTGACGGAAAACGATATATACGGATTGCAGCGTCGCCGCCGTTTCAAGTCAAAGCATAAGGGAGCGAAACTCCAATACTTTACCGATATTAAAGGCGGCGATTATGTGGTGCATGATGTGCACGGCATTGGCCGTTATATCGGTGTGGAAACCATGCTGGTGGACGGCATGCACCGGGATTACCTGCTGCTGCAGTATGCGGGCAGTGACCGGCTGTATGTACCGGTAGACCAGGTCAGCCTTTTGCACAAGTATGTGGGCAGCGAGGGCATCACGCCCAAACTATCCAAAATGGGCGGCGCCGACTGGAAGCGCATGAAGACCAAAGCTTCCACGGCTATAACCCAGCTGGCGGAGGAACTGATCCGTCTTTATGCCCTGCGGAAAATTACCAACGGGTATGCCTATGGGCCGGACACGGATCTGCAGCGTGAGTTTGAGGAACGCTTCCCCTTTGAGGAAACGCCGGACCAGTTGAAGGCCATTGCCGAAATTAAGGCGGATATGGAAAAACCCATACCTATGGACCGGCTCCTGTGCGGTGATGTGGGCTACGGCAAGACGGAAGTGGCCGTGCGGGCAGCATTTAAAGCGGTAATGGACGGAAAACAGACAGCCCTGCTTGTTCCCACCACGGTTCTGGCGCAGCAGCATCTGCTCACCTGCCGGGAACGGCTGGAACCCTTCGGGGTGCGGATCGCCATGGTCAGCCGTTTTGTTTCCAATAAAGAAATTAAGCAGACGCTTAAAAAACTGGAGCAGGGTGATATCGACATCGTAATCGGTACCCACCGGCTGTTGCAGGCTGATGTGATGTTTCATGACCTGGGGCTTCTGATCATTGACGAAGAACAGCGCTTCGGTGTGGCCCAGAAGGAAAAAATCAAACAGTGGAAACAGGGAATTGATGTGTTGGCATTATCTGCTACGCCTATTCCCCGTACGCTGCATATGGCTTTGGTCAGCAGCCGGGATATGAGTCTCATCGAGTCGCCGCCAGAGGATCGTCTGCCGGTGGAAACGTATGTGGCGGAATATGACGAGGGCATGATTAAGGAGGCTCTGGAGCGGGAGCTGCGCCGGGGCGGCCGGATCTATTACATTCATAACCGTGTCAGCGGTCTTCCGCTGATTGCGGAACGGCTGCAACGGCTGGTGCCGGGCATCAATGTGCGCATCGGTCATGGGCAGATGAGTGAAGACAGGCTGGAAGACGCCATGATGTCTTTCTATGAAGGAAGTTGCGATGTACTGCTGTGTACTACGATTGTAGAAAACGGACTGGACGTGCCCCTGGCCAATACGATCATCGTGGACGGGGCGGAGAATTTCGGTCTGTCTCAGTTGTACCAGATGCGGGGGCGGGTAGGGCGTTCTTCCCGTCTTGCCTATGCTTACTTTATGTACAGGAAGAACAAATCCCTCAGCGAGGTAGCGGCCAAGCGGCTGCAGGCCATCCGTGATTTTACGGAACTGGGGGCGGGTTTTAAAATTGCCATGCGGGACCTGGAGATCCGGGGCGCCGGTAATCTGCTGGGGCCCCAGCAGCATGGTTATATTGCCGGAATCGGATTTGCCGCCTACTGCGATCTGCTGGAGCAGACTATCAAACGGCTCCAGAACGGGTCCCTGAATATGGAACGGGAACCGGATCCAATTCTGGAAATTCCGTTGAATGCCTATATTCCGGATTCCTATATTGCCAATCCCCGGTACAAGCTGGAATTGTACCGCCGTTTTGTAGATCTGGCCTGGGGGGAAGAAGAGGACCTGATGGATGAAATCATCGACCGTTTCGGAACCCCGCCGGAAGAGGTGGAGCTGTTGTGGCGTCTGGCCAAAGTCCGTGCGGTATGCCGTAAGCTGAGAATCCGCCGGATCAATGTGCGGGCCGGAATGATCCGCATCACCTTTGCCGAGCATTCGGAGGTAAATGGGGAAGCACTGGTGAAGATGGCGGAAAAGAACAGCCGTTATATGAAGCTGGAACCCGGCAGGGAAATGGCGCTCTTGTTCCGGACGTCTTCGCTGGAAATCGAACCGCTGGACTGGCTTGAAAAGAATCTGGTAAAACTGATAAAATAGAGGAGACGAATTAATCAGCGTTTCCTAAAGCTGTAATAGGAGTCGTAAAAATGGGTAAGGATAAATTTCTGAAAGGAGCCCTGATTTTAACCGTAGCCGGGTTGATGGTTAAAGTCATCGGTTCAGTGAACCGTATCCTGCTGTCCCGCTTATTGGGGGGCGAAGGGATCGGTTTATATCAGATGGCTTATCCCATTTACCTGCTGATGCTTTCGGTCTGCTCGGCCGGCGTGCCGGTGGCGGTCTCCATCATTGTGGCGGAAAAAGTGGCCAAAAACGATTACGCCCAGGCCCATCGGATCTTTAAAGTTACGCTGGGTCTGATGGCAGTGTTCGGTTTGTTTTTTGCCCTGACGTTGTACGGACTGGCCGGTTTTCTCGTCAGCACTGGCTGGATTCGTGATGGCAGGGCCTATTATGCACTGGTGGTATTGACACCGGCGGTCTTCTTTTCCAGCATTCTGGCCAGTTTTCGGGGTTATTTCCAGGGTTATCAGATGATGACCCCGCCGGCGGTATCTCAGATTTTGGAGCAACTGGTACGGGTGCTGGTCATGATCGGCCTGGCTTATTTACTGCTTCCCCGGGGACTGGAGTACGCTGCGGCCGGCGCAGCTTTCGGTGCGGTGCCCGGCGGGCTGACAGGACTTCTTGTGCTCACCTGGTTTTACCGAAAAGCACGTAAGGAGTGGAAACGAAAAATTGAAGAGCAGACGGAAACGGTTGCGGAAAGCGTAGGATCTATCGCCCGCCGGCTGGTATTGCTGGCCATTCCCGTTTCCTGTGCCAACCTGCTGATACCGGTGACCAGCAGTATCGATATGCTGCTGGTCCCGAACGGATTGGGGCGTGCCGGCTTTGGAGTGGAAGCGGCCACTACACTGTTTGGTTATCTTACCGGCATGGCTCAGCCTCTTCTGATGATGGCCACGATTCCCGCCCTGTCACTGGCGGCCAGTCTGGTACCGGCGGTTTCGGAAGCCTGTACGCTGCGGTTGTCAGATGAGATTTTACGTAAAACGGAATCTGCTTTTAAAATATGTATGCTGGTGGTGGCTCCGGCTTCCGTAGGGATGTGGGCGCTGTCAGGTCCCATATCCGGCACGTTATACGGTACGATGAAGGCGGCACCCGTGATTGCCCATCTGGCTCCTTCCATTGCCTGCCTGGGAATTTTCCAGGTTACTACGGGGGCGCTGCAGGGCATCGGCAAAACGGCGATTCCCATGTGGAACATGTTATTTGGCGCCGTGGTGAAAGCGGTTGCAGTCTGGCAGCTGACATCGGTAGCGGCCTTCCATATTCTGGGTGCAGCCTGGGCCTCGAATCTGAATTTTGCGCTGGTGGCAGCAATCAATATCTTTTTCCTGTATCGGAACGGGATCCCGTTTCCGGTCAGGGACAGCCTGAAGATTCTGTTGGCTTCCCTGTGTATGGGACTGGCAGGGAAAATGGCTGCTCTGTTCTTTATGGATAAGGGAAGCATTGTTGTTGCTTTGCTTGCCGGCATGGCTGTATCCGTTTTGGTTTATGGAACGGCGGTCATGCTTTTGGGCTGTATGACCCGGGAAGAGGCGGCGCAGCTGCCGGTAATCGGGAAAATAATTCGGAAGTTTTGGAAATGATAAGCAACAGTACGGAGGGTGTGTACATGGGAACGGAACATAAAGCCGGCTTTGAAAACAGTAGAATGAAAGGCTCGCTGACGATCGTGGGCCTGGGACCGGGAGCGGCCGGTCATCTGTCTCTGGAAACGTTAAAACTTTTGGAGGAACGCTTTGTAATCCTCCGTACGGAGATACATCCGACCGTTGCGGAACTGAAACGCCGTGGCATTTCATATATTTCCTGCGACACCTGGTATGAAAAGGAAGCAACGTTTGAAGACGTATATGATAACATTTCTTCCTTTGTTATCGAACAGGCCGAAGACAAAGATGTGGTTTATGCAGTTCCCGGCAGCCCGCTGGTTGCGGAGCGGACAGTTGTGCTGCTGCGGGGAAAAGCGGAGAAATGCGGTATACCTCTGACGGTTAAGCCTGCCATGAGTTTTCTGGATCTGGCGTATGTAAAACTGGGCATTGATCCTATCGACGGCCTGCGGATCGTCGATGCGCAGGATTTTTCTGCATTGGCGGATGCAGGCCGGTATCCCCTGATGGTGACGCAGGTTTATAATAAGATGGTAGCTTCTGACATGAAGCTATCCCTGATGGACGTTTTGCCGGACGAAACGGAACTGTATTTTCTCCGCAATCTGGGACTGGATGATGAAACCTGCCGGAAGATACCGCTCTTTGAAATTGACAGGCAGCCTGAAATCGACCACCTGACCAGCGTGTTTATTCCCCGTCAGCCGGAGGAGACGCTGCAGTCGATGCTGCAAAATGCGAAAGATGAAAATGAAACAGCCGGATATTGGGAGCGTTTCCCACTGTTAAAACACAAAACGCAGTTTGATGTGCGTCCTCTGGCAGATGTGATGCAGGTGCTTCGTGAACCGGGAGGGTGTCCCTGGGATAGGGAACAGGATTTTGACACGATTCGTGCCAATCTGATTGAAGAATGCTATGAGTTTCTGGAAGCTGTGGATGACAAGGATACCCACGGCATGGAAGAAGAACTGGGGGATATCCTGATGCAGGTAGTATTCCATGCCCGTATGGCGGAAGAAAAGGGAATGTTTACGTTGCAGGATGTCATTGACGGCGTGACGGATAAACTGATTGAGCGTCATCCCCATGTATTCGGGACAGTTAAAGTAGCCAACAGCGATGAAGTCCTGACCAACTGGGAAGCCATCAAACTGCAGGAAAAACCGGAACGGGAGCGGGTGCTGGACGGTATCTATAAAGGGTTGCCTTCCCTGCTGCGGGCCCATAAAATTCAGAAACGGGTTGCCAAGGTGGGGTTTGACTGGACGGAAACGGACGAAGTAAAGAAAAAAGTATTGGAAGAGTGGGAAGAGTTTAATGAGGCTGCCGCCCGACGGAATCAGGATGACATGGAAAAGGAATTGGGGGACCTGTATTTTTCCCTTGTAAACTTTGCCCGCCATCTCGGGTTGGAAAGCGAGACTGCGTTAAATCGTTGTAACAACCGTTTTGTAACACGCTTTGAACATGTGGAGGACCGGGTGACGAAATTGGAGAAGGGATGGAGTGAATATTCCCTGGAAGAATTAGACCGGTTCTGGGATGAGGCCAAGGAAGCAGAAGAGTAATTGCTTTCTGTAATACAGCAACTTTCTAAGAGGGGAGTATACGGTATGACCACTCACAACAGAGAAAAAAAGAGCCGTGTGGCAAGAGACTTCCGGCGGGTTCTGATTGTGTTGGTGATTATATTTGTGGCGATTTTGGGACGGCAGGAATATAAAATTCACCAGATTCAGAAAGAAACGGATGCGACCCGGAAGCGCGTCGAAGAACTGCAGAAAGTGCAGGCTGATCTGGAGGCGGAACGCAAGCGGCTATCCGACCCAAAATATATTGAAAAGCTGGCCCGTGAAGATCATAACTATGTAAAGAAGGATGAGGTCCCGATTTTTATCGTCAAGGATAAAGAAGGGCAGAACGAAAAAGCGGATACGGACGCCCAAAAAGACAAGAACACAAAGACGGGAAAGAATGAAAAAAAGGCTGAAAATTAGCATTCATATTGACACTGGTTATTTTCTGGTGGTAAAATTATACAGTCGTATTTTTAGAGCAGGAGGTTTTTTTGTTTTATGGCAATTGAAATTGGAGCTGTCGTAGAAGGTGAAGTAACCGGTATTACGAATTTTGGTGCGTTTCTTCAGCTTCCCGGGGGGAAAGTCGGACTGATTCATATTTCCGAGGTATCCAATGTTTATGTTAAAGATATACACGATTTTTTAAAAGAGCATCAGAAGGTCAGAGCCAAGGTGCTCTCAATTGATGACCGCGGTAAAATTGCTCTTTCCCTGAAACAGGTCGAAGAAAAACCGGAAACTCCTGCCAGGCCAGCCAGAGCAAAAGAAACGCCTGTTGTGGAGAAACGGAGCCCCCGTCAGGTGGGTCCGTTATCTTTTGAAGATAAGCTGTCCAAATTTCTGAAGGACAGTGATGACCGGTTGCTGGATTTACGCAGAAATACGGAATCCAAGCGCGGTGGCCGTGGTGCGAGCCGTGATCGGTAAAAACAGGCACTCAGGAAGGGTGCCTTTTTTGTTTTTTTAGCCGGCATCGCCGGTGTGCAGTCAGACCATATGACAGGCAGCGGAATACAGGATAGTCATGAAAGAAACAGTGTTGGATAAAGTTCCCCGCATTTTGCGGGAAAAACTGGACCGTACAAAAAACTATGTGGCGGCAGTCAGCGGAGGTGCCGATTCTTTGGCCATGGCAGACGCACTGCAGCGTTGCGGATTCCGTTTTACCGTATGTCATGTAGAACATGGGATCCGGGGCAGGGAGAGTCTGGAAGATGCCCGTTATGTAGAGGCGTTTTGCCGGAAAATGGGGATTGCGTTCTGTTGCAAGGCGGTTGATGCGCAGAAATTGCGGGAAAACGAAAAGATGTCCCTGGAGGATGCTGCCCGGCGTCTTCGGTATCAGGCGCTTTTCCAATGTGCGGAAGAAACAGGGGCGGACTTTATCCTTACGGCACATCAGAAAGACGACCAGGCAGAGACGTTTTTGCTTCGTCTGCTGCGAGGTTCGGGCACGCGCGGTCTGGGGGCAATCCGGTTTCAGCATGATGCGGTATTGCGTCCTCTTCTTTCTCTGACAACTGCAGAATTGCGGCAGTATTGTACAGACAGGGGGATTGTCTGGCGGGAGGATTCGTCAAACGAAGATCTGCATTATATGCGTAACCGTATACGAAGAGTCCTTCTTCCCATGCTGGAGGATAATTTTTCTCCTTCTGTTACGGATGTTTTATGCAGGACGGCTGAACATCTCCAGGTAGACGGGGACTATTTGGAGGAGCTGGCTGAAGGGGAGTTTAAAAGAAGATGGATGCGCCCGGCTGTCACACAGAATGGTGCGCTTCTGGCTGATAACTGGGAAATCATTCCGAAAGCCCTGCGCTTCCGGGTGCTGCGCCGGTTCTGGAACGCTTCGGGGGCCCCGGAGGAATTATCCGGAGCCAATCTCGAGGATTTGGAGCAGCTGATAGTGAATCGTTCCGGCGGTAAAAAAATTTTGCTGCCGGGCAGTTGGCAAGCATTGTATTCTTATGATAAACTAATATTATTCTCTGAAGATAATGCAAGGACTTTGCAGCAGGATGACGGCTGGAGCTGTGCAGTGGATTTGACGGGGCTTTCCGTCGGGCTGTCTGACGGCGGGAGCACAGAAATAGAAGAAATTCCGTTTCCGGATCACAGAGTGGCACAGATTTCTGTTATTAAAGAGAGGCCGGCATATCAGTACCGGACACAGATGGTATACCCATTAGCCCGGCTGAAGTGTCTGGGAAATACGCTGGTGTTCCGTTACAGGAAGCCGGGAGACAGGATTTTTCCTTTAAAAGGAACCGGACATAAAACCCTGAAAAAGTATCTGATAGAGTGCAGGGTGCCTGTGGAGGACAGAAACCGGCTGGTGGTGGCGGCGGCAGGGAATGAAATCGTATGGATTCCCGGTCTGGCCAATGCCCGGTGGGAAGAACAAAACGGCAGTTCAGAAGTACCGGCCCTGGAACAGGGCTGGCTGTTTATAAATATTAAATAAGGATGGTGTCTGTTATGCATGAAGACATAAAAGCGGTTTTGATTACCGAAGAACAAATAAAACAGAGAGTACAGGAGATGGGGGAACAGCTTTCCAAAGAATATGAGGGAAAGCGGGTCATCATCATCTGTCTGCTGAAAGGGGCGGCTTACTTTGCCTGCGACCTGAGCCGGGCTATGTCCATACCGGTTCGGATGGAGTTTATGGTAGCGTCTTCCTACGGAAACAGCACGTCAACCTCTGGCAGTGTGGCAGTCCGGCTGGATGTGGCGGACGATATTGCAGGCATGCATGTCCTTCTGGTGGATGATATCATTGATACCGGTCTTACCTTTGCCAAAGTTAAGGCGCTGCTGGAAACCAAAAAACCGGCATCGGTAAAAACCATCGCCATGTGCGACAAGGAAGAACGCAGGAAAAACGGTATGCATGCGGATTATGTAGGGTTTACTATTCCGGATGAGTTCGTAGTGGGGTATGGCCTGGACTATGCAGGCGATTACCGCAATCTTCCTTTTATTGGTGTGTTGAAACCCGTGGTCTATGCCCGGACTTAATCCGGTGTACGGTTTTATTGATTTGTATTATTTGATTAAAATGGAAAGGAGGAAACGTTTTTGTTTAAGTTCTTTAAAAACGTTGCCTTTTATTTATTAATTGTTGTTGCAGCCATCTGGGTAATGGATCATTATTCGGCCGGCAATGCGAGTAAGACAGACATATCATATACGGCTTTTATGAAGCATGTACAGCAGGACGAGGTCCGGTCTGTTACGATCAGCGAGAACTCGATTACCGGAATGTTAAAAGACGGAAAAACCTTTACTACGGTTGCGCCCAATGATTCCACCCTGATTAGTACGCTTCGTTCCAGAGATGTGGAAATCAAAGCGGAACTGCCTCCCCAGACACCCTGGTGGGCAACCCTGCTGAGTACTCTTTTGCCTATGATTTTGGTTGTGGGCCTGTGGTTTATGCTGATGAACCAAAGCAGTGGCGGCAGCCGGATGATGAATTTCGGCAAGAGCAATGCCCGACGCTATGATGAGAGTAAGAATAAGATTACCTTCAAGGATGTAGCCGGTGCAGATGAAGCAAAACAGGAACTGCAGGAGGTTGTGGAATTTTTAAAGCATCCTCAGCGGTTTAATGCCCTGGGAGCCAAGATTCCCAAAGGTGTGTTGTTGTACGGTCCTCCCGGTACCGGTAAGACCCTGCTGGCCCGGGCGGTGGCCGGTGAAGCCGGCGTTCCGTTCTTCAGTATTTCCGGTTCGGATTTTGTGGAAATGTTTGTAGGCGTCGGTGCTTCCCGTGTCCGTGATTTGTTCGATCAGGCCAAAAAGAACGCACCTTGTATCGTATTTATCGATGAGATAGATGCCGTAGGACGTCAGCGCGGCGCCGGTGTGGGCGGCGGTCACGATGAAAGAGAACAGACGCTGAACCAGCTGCTGGTAGAGATGGACGGCTTCGGCATCAACGAAGGCATCATCATGCTTGCGGGAACGAACCGCCCGGATATACTTGACCATGCTTTATTGCGCCCCGGCCGGTTTGACCGGCAGATTGTCGTTGACCGTCCGGATATGCGGGGTAGGGAAGCGATTCTGCATGTACATGCCAAAGGCAAGCCCATGGCGCCCGATGTGGATATGGCTACCATTGCCAAACAGACAACCGGTTTTACCGGAGCGGATCTTGCAAACCTGGTCAATGAGGCAGCGCTGCTGACTGCCCGCCGCAATGCGCCTATGATTGACATGAAAGCCATGAATGAAGCGGCGGAGCGGGTAGTAATGGGACCGGAACGCCGCAGCCATCTTGTGAGCGACCCGGAGAAAAAGCTGACAGCATATCATGAAACCGGGCATACTCTGATTGGACTGCTTCACAATGATGTGAGCGTTGTACATAAGGTTACAATCATACCGCGGGGCCGTGCCGGCGGTTATACGATGAGCCTGCCCAAGGAAGACCGGAATTACCAGACAAAATCGGAAATGCTGGATGAATTGCAGATGCTGCTGGGCGGACGTGTGGCCGAAGCCATTGTCCTGAAAGATATTTCCAGTGGCGCCAGCAGTGATTTGCAGCGTGCAACCGCGCTGGCGAGAAAAATGGTCTGCCAGTACGGTATGAGCGACCGTCTGGGTTCCATGACTTTTGGGCATCCGGAAGAGGAAGTGTTTCTGGGCAGAGATATCGCCCGGGAACGGTACAGTAATGAAGTGGCGGCTGTTATTGACGAGGAAGTACGCCGCCTGATGGATGAAGCCTACAAAGGCGCGGAAAAGCTTTTGCAGGAAAATATGGACAAGCTGGTGCTGATTGCGGAAACTCTTATGCAGAAAGAAACACTGGATGGGAGACAGTTGCAGGAACTGATGAATCAGGGATATCTGACAGAGGATGGCCCTGCTCTGCAGGCGGAAGATCAGTCTGCCGAAGGGATAGGATGACAGTCAGTCATAAGAAGCAACGCAAGAATGAATCAATGTGCATAGAGTATTATCAGTGTTTGCTAAATCAACATAAAATGCGGAGGCGTTGTCATGCGTGCCAAGATTCTGGGTTTGTTGCGTGAAAGGGTGCAGGAGCCGGTATCGGGAGAGGAAATTTCTGCAAAGCTGGGAGTTTCCCGTACGGCCGTCTGGAAACATATCCAGTCATTGAAAAATGTTGGATATGATATTGAGTCAGTTCCCAAGAAGGGTTATATTTTACATAAATCTCCCGATCTTCTGAGTCCGGAGGAAATCGTTGCCCATTTGGAAACCAAATGGGTAGGTCACCATGTTCATTATTTAAAAGAAGCCAGTTCCAGCAATGAAGTGGGAAAACGACTGGCAGATCAGGGCTGTGCTGACGGTTTGGTCGTGGTAGCGGAGGAACAGACCCGCGGTAAGGGACGACTGTCCCGGGGTTGGTTTTCTCCTATGGGCTGCGGGGTTTGGTGCAGCGTCGTTTTTCGGCCGCCGTTTATGCCTTCGGAAGCATCTAAATGTACCTTACTGGCGGCTGTTGCCGTTATCAAGGCAATCAACAAGTATAAAGGTGTCAATGCCAAAATCAAATGGCCCAACGATGTCCTGCTGGAAGGGAAAAAAATGGTAGGCATCCTGACGGAGATGAGCGCTGAATTTGGCAAGATCAACTATATCGTCATTGGCACAGGCATCAATACCAACGTGCCGAAATCTATGATTCCCGATGAACTGAAAGATTTGGCTATTTCCGTGGCGGATGTGGCCCGGGAACCGATTCAGCGCGTGCAAATTCTGGCTGATTACCTGAAGAATATGGAAGATTTGTATGAGACGGTCTTAAGAGAGGGTTTTGGGCCGGTGCTGGATGAGTGGAGAACGTATTCTGATACTATCGGGCAGGCGGTAAAGGTCATCGCACCGGATAAAACCTATTTTGGGACGGCTGTAGATATTGACAAAGAAGGCCTGCTGATTGTAAAAAAAGAGGATGGAACGATGGAGAAAGTTATAGCAGGCGATGTTTCCATCCGGCCTGCTGCGGCTAAAGGAAAACGGTACTCCTGATTTGCAGTATGGGAATCCCTTTATTTATTATGTCGGCTGTATAATGTAATTTGCAATTTTATAGCTGGTAAGGAGGCAACATATGTTACTGGTAATTGATGTAGGAAACACGAATACGGTGGCTGGTATTTATGACGGGAAAAAGCTGGTAGATAACTGGCGCTTTTCTTCGGACCGTTCCAAAACGGCTGATGAATTCGGTATGTTTATGAACAGTATGCTGAACTTTTCCGGATTAAAGAAGGAGCAGGTAACGGACATTATCATTTCCAGCGTAGTTCCTCCGGTACTGGTTCCCCTGTGTCATATGTGTGAGCGGTATTTCAATATCAAACCGCTGGTGGTGGGCCAGGGTTTGAAAATCGGTCTGCAGCTTCGGTATGAGAATCCGAAAGAGATTGGCGCCGACCGTATTGTAAATGCCGTAGCTGCTTATGACAGATACGCCCATCTGAAACGGCCGATGATTATTATTGATTTTGGTACTGCGACAACCTTTTGTGCTTTGCTGCCTACCGGAGAATATCTGGGGGGCGCCATCTGCCCCGGTATCGGTATTTCTTCGGAAGCACTCTTCCAGCGGACTGCAAAGCTTCCGCGTATTGAGCTGATTCCGCCGAAAAAAGCAATCTGTGGAAATACGGTAGACGCCATGCGTTCCGGTATCATGTTTGGCTATTATGGACTGATCAAAGAGATTGTGGCCCGGATGAAAGAAGAGCTGGGCGGTGACGCATTGGTCATTGCAACCGGCGGTTTCGGCAATACCATGGCCCAGGGTACGGACTGCATTGACGAAGTCGATCAGATGCTCACGCTGGAAGGACTACGCCTTATTTTTGAAAAGAACAAAAAATAGACGGAAGACCTGTTGCGGACGGGAAGAGAGCTTTCCGTCCGTATTTTTATCTTACCAAAGGCTTTGTAACTTATTATGAGAATAGGAAATATAGAATTAGATGTACCGGTGGCATTAGCGCCTATGGCCGGCATCAGTGATCTGCCATACCGGGTCATCTGTCGTAAATTTGGCTGCGGGCTTACAGTATCGGAAATGGTCAGCGCCAAAGGGTTGTTATACAAAAATGAAAAGACCTTTGCCATGTTGCAGATTGATGAGGCGGAACGTCCCACGGCCATCCAGCTTTTCGGTTCGGTACCGGAAGAACTGGCAGAAGCAGCCAGAATTGTGGAAGCCCGGGGCGCTGATATTATCGACCTTAACATGGGATGCCCGGTGCCAAAAGTGGTTAACAACGGAGAAGGGTCCGCGTTAATGAAGACCCCGGAACTGGCGGGTAAAATACTGGAAGCCATGGTCAAAGCGGTTCGGATTCCTGTAACGGTTAAGTTTCGTGCCGGGTGGGACAAAGAACATCGGAATGCGGTGGAAATTGCAAGGATTGCTGAGAACTCGGGCGTTGCGGCGGTGGCTGTTCATGGCAGGACCCGGGATCAGTTTTATATGGGAAAAGCTGACTGGGAAATCATACGCCGGGTAAAAGAGGCCGTGAAGATCCCGGTATTTGGCAATGGGGACATTTTTACCTTGGAGGACGGTCTGCGCATGCGCCAGACTACTAATTGTGACGGACTGATGCTGGCGCGAGGCGCCTATGGGAACCCCTGGCTGTTTGCACAGTTGCATGCGGCTTTGACCGGACAGAAAATACCCACAGTAACGTTGGAAGAAAAGCTGCAGCTGATTATTCACCATGCAACTGCTCTTGTGGCGTTTAAGGGCGAAAAGGTGGCCATACGGGAAATGCGAAGCCACGCGTCTGCCTATATTAAGGGGATGCCCCGGGCTTCCGAATACAGGGAAAAGTTTCATAAGCTTGAAACGTTGCAGGAAATGGTAGAACTGGTTCATGAGTATGGAGCGTTTTTAAAGGTAAAATAAAGGGTATTGAAGCAGTAAAAGGGTTGAATCAGGAGTTTTCTCTTAAATTTTATCAGAGCTTGATTGTGTTATTTCGTGCAATGTGATACAATACACATTCGGAAAAATATCTTTGCAGGTAAGCTTGTTTATGGACTCGGTGGAAACAAAGAATTCTGGAAAAAAGAAAACGGTGATCAGTATCAGTATCGGTTCTTCCAAACGAGATGCCCGGGGAAGTCTTCTTTTAGGGGATACGGAAGTTTCGCTGGAACGAAAAGGTACGGATGGCGATATGGAAAAGGCTGCCCAGTTGCTGCATTTCTATGATGGAAAAGTAGATGCGATGGGATTGGGTGGAACGGATTTGTATCTGGTAGCCGGGAATCGTCGGTATGTTTTTGCGGAATCTGCAAAGCTTCTGAAACAGGTTAACGACACGCCGGTGTTAGACGGCAGCGGTCTGAAAAACACGTTGGAACGGATGGCTATCCGGTATCTGGCAGATGCACATGTTATTGATTTTAACGGTAAAAATGTGCTGCTTGTCTGTGCGGTGGATCGTTTCGGAATGGCGGAAGCGCTGGCAGAACAGAATTGCAGATTGCTGTTTGGCGATATCATTTACGGTCTGGGCTGCAACATTCCTATCCGGAGTCTTGCGGCTTTGCGGCGTTGGGCGTCGGTACTCGTTCCCATCATTACCAGACTGCCGATTAAATGGATGTATCCCACGGGGAAAAAACAGGATTCCCATATTAGCAGACATCCCGAGTATTTTGCAGACAGTGATGTCATTGCAGGGGATTTTCTTTTTGTTAAACGGTTCATGCCAACCCGTCTTTCTGGGAAAACAATCATTACAAATACGGTAACTGCAGCAGACAGGAAAATGCTGCAAGATGCCGGTGTTAAAACATTGATTACGACCACACCCTGTCTGCAGGGGCGGAGTTTTGGCACGAATGTGCTGGAAGCTGCAATTGTAGCTGCTTCTGGCAGTAAAAAGGCGCTGCAGCCGGAAGAATACGAAGTGTTTATTAGAAAATATAAAATCATGCCATCGATAGAACATTTTCAGTAAGGAGCAGGAAAGAATGGAAAGATTTGCGTTTGTGCTGCACCCCCTTTCATTAGAGGATATGCAGATGGTATCGCCTATGGTCAGGTATGTCCCGGATTTCCTGCTGGAATATATTTTGAAACAGAAAAAACCGTTTACGGTATCACACATTACAGGAGTAAAGAGTCCTCATGCGGAAGCAGAGGGCTGGTTTGTAGGCTGTCCGCTGACGGCGAAGCAGATGGTGGAACTGCCGGAAGAGTTTGTCATCGACCGGATTGTGGAAACCGGAAAGATTGCAGAAGAACTGGGAGCGAAAATACTCGGACTGGGTGCTTTTACTTCTATCGTCGGTGATGCAGGAGTTACGATTGCGGAACGACTGAATATTGCGGTAACGTCCGGAAACAGTTATACGGTTGCGACAGCATTGGAAGGAACACGGGAAGCTGCCCGTCTCATGGGGAAAGACCTGCGGGACGCGGAGGTGGCTATTGTCGGAGCCAGCGGCTCCATCGGTTCGGCCTGCGCCCGTATCCTGTCCCGTGAGGTGCGGCATATCAATCTCATTGCCCGGCGTATTGCGCCGCTGGAAGAACTGGCGCAGGAACTGAACGGGCACGGTGCTGCCACGTTTTCGGTTAGTTCTGATGTGAAGTCCTGTCTGCATAAGGCGGACGTGGTTATCGCCGTGACCAGCGCAGTGGATTTTATTATTGATCCAGCAGATTTGAAATCCGGCGCCGTAGTCTGTGATGTGGCCCGTCCCCGCAATGTGTCCCGGAACGTCTCGGCACAGCGGAACGATGTTCTGGTAATTGAAGGCGGTGTGATCCATGTTCCCGGCAATGTGGATTTTCATTTTAATTTTGGCTTTCCGCCTCAAACCTGTTTTGCCTGTATGGCGGAAACCATGATTCTTGCACTGGAAGGGCGATACGAGAATTTTACACTGGGCAGAAATCTGGTTCCGTCTCAGATTGATACCATTTCCGGGTTAGCTAAAAAACACGGTTTTACACTGGCCGGATTCCGCAACTTTGAACATGCGGTAACAAAGGAAATGATAGAAAGCATCAGAGAGAATGTAAAGCTTTAAGGGATACTGATGGAACAGGTATGCTCAATTGCCGGCAGAGGCGATTGCGGATGTATCAACGGTCCTTTATTATTTGACAAGGTGAATATAAAAAATTATAATATTAATTAACCGTTTTTGCGTACCCTGTATCGTTATTAAAGAATGATACTATAAATATAGTGTAACATTGGAGGAATAATCATGACATCAAAAGAAACCATATTGACTGCAGAAGGTCTTGCAAAACTGGAGGCCGAGCTGGAAGAGCTTCGCACTGTCAAGCGCCTGGAAAATGAGGAACGGCTCCATGAAGCGATTGCTCATGGTGATCTGAGTGAAAACTCCGAGTATGTTTCCGCGAAAGATGAACAGGCCCGTATTGAAGGCCGTATCCTGGAACTGGAACAGATGGTCAATACGGCCAAAGTTATTGACAATACAAAAAAACGGAAAACGAAGGTTGAATTAGGCGCTACGGTGGATATTGAAGATCTCAGCCCGGATTTTGAAGAAGACCGTCTGCAATCATATACTGTAGTAGGTACCACGGAAGCGGATCCTTTTGCAGGAAAGATATCTAACGAGTCTCCTATTGGAGCTGCGATTATGGGCAAAAAGGTTGGTACGGTGGTAACAGTACGTACGCCGGTAGGGGATCATCAGTATAAAATTATTAAGATTAAATAATCAGGAGAAACAGCATGGCAGAAGAAAAGAAGAACGTTCAGGGGAAGCAAGCGCCGGCAGCAATGGATATTAATGAGCAGATGCAGAATCGCATTGATAAGATGCATAAGCTGGAAGAGCGTGGCATCCGCCCCTTCGGTCACCGGTTTGACTGGACGCATCACACTAAGGAAATTTATGAAAATGTTGAGAAGATGGAAGCGGACGGAACCGTTGTCAAGGCGGCCGGCCGTGTGATGGCAATTCGTGGTCATGGGAAAACCAGTTTTCTTGATTTGCAGGACAGCACCGGAAAGATTCAGCTGTACACCCGTAAAGACATACTGGGAGAAGATAATTATTCTCTGATAAAGCTGATGGATATTGGCGATATCATCGGTGTAACTGGCACGGTGTTCAAAACCCACATGGGCGAACCGTCCATCCGGGTTGAAAATCTGGAATTCCTGTCCAAGGCACTGAAACCGTTTCCGGAGAAGTGGCACGGGCTGACGAATGTGGATTTGCGTTACCGGCAGCGGTATCTGGATCTGATTGTCAATCCGGATGTTAGAGATGTATTTATTAAACGTACCCAGATTATTAAGAGCATTCGTGAAATTTTGGATAACGAAGGTTATCTGGAAGTAGAGACCCCGGTTCTGAACACGATTTCCGGCGGCGCTACGGCCCGTCCTTTCATTACCTATCATAATGCACTGGATATTCAGCTGTATCTGCGTATTGCGACGGAACTGAATCTGAAACGTCTGATTGTCGGCGGTTTGGAGCGGGTGTATGAGATTGGCCGGATTTTCAGAAATGAAGGCATCGATATCAAACACAATCCGGAGTTTACCAGTCTGGAACTGTATCAGGCTTATGGCGATATGGATTCTATGATGGATATTACCGAAAAGATTGTAACGGAAACGGCGCAGAAAGTTCTGGGAACGCTGCAGATCGTATACGAAGGACAGAATATCAACCTTGCCGGTCCCTGGCCGCGAATTACCATGATTGATGCTGTAAAACAGTACAGCGGCAAAGACTTTAACGGTGTGACCGATCTGGCGGTAGCCCGTCAGATGGCAGACGATGCGCATGTTGAATATGAAGAATCCTGGGGCATTGGCAAAATCATCAATGCTTTCTTCGATGAATTTGTGGAAGACAAACTGATTCAGCCTACATTTAT